>Ga0163150_10002624_pt1 | contig 27057 bp, 27 predicted proteins | sample OliLakLV19P2IB_FD_148628 | JGI IMG/M metagenome (GOLD analysis project Ga0163150, IMG submission 148628) | Freshwater microbial mat bacterial communities from Lake Vanda, McMurdo Dry Valleys, Antarctica - Oligotrophic Lake LV.19.P2.IB | ecosystem: Environmental > Aquatic > Freshwater > Lake >...
CTAATAAACAAAACACAGGACAAGGAAGAAGAAAAAGAAATTGTAAAATCCATTATTAAAAGTCGTCCCTTGGGCAAGGAACCCTGGGTTAAAACAATTGCAAAACGCCTTGGATTAGAATCCAGCCTAAAAAACCCCGGCAGGCCTAAAAAGAATGGCTCCTGACCCCTTTTATTTCCTTTAGGAGAAAAATCTTAGGTCAGAACAATCACAAACAGGCTTGGGCTGAAGTCCAGCTTAAGGAACCTTGGAAGGCCAAAGAAAAACGGCTCCCGGCTCCTTTTATTTCACAAACTTGTTAAGAACATCGTTAATCCATTCGTATTTTTCCTTTCTGGAATGAGAAGCAAAACCAATTGCCTCATTAACCTTTAAGAATTCTTTAATTTGAGCTATGCTCACTACGCTTGAGTCTGTCATATTGAGTATCATAAGTCAGTGTGGCAGACTTGGGCTGTTTGTACAGATTAGGGGAAGATTTTTATTCTTTTCTCGTTTGGGGTACCATCTTCCCTAAGAAGCCTTTCAAAGATAGGGGTCATCTTCCATTGTACAAGACTTAAATTTTGCAAAAAGCCAGAAAATAGGTATAATAATTGTTATGAACCAGCATGAAAAAGATAGCTTGTTAACCCAGGCTAAAACTAATATTCAGAAGGTTCGGGGGAACATAGAGCACAAGCTTAGTGAGACAGTAGAGAGCATTAAAGCCATTAAGGACAAGCTCTACAAACTACCTCCTTCTGAAGTATTTGTACAAGACAGTCTTCTCAGCAATTTCAAGAAACGAACGACAGAACTGCAAAGTTTGTACCCATCACCATATTTTATAAAGTGTGAAATTTTATTCGACGGAGAAAGTCTAAGTCGGATTTTTTATTTTTCAAAATTTAGTTTCCCCGAAGAACATATTTACTCCTGGGTATCTCCCGCCGCCGCAATACGGTTTGAAAAACCGGGAAAATTTTCCTACCCAATCCCGGACTTCCAGAACAAAACAGGAAAGCTTATAAACAAAGAACAATATATGGTTTCGGAAGGGAAGATAATTTTTATGGCCGTGGAAAGCCTGTCCCAGCCGCGGGAACTGGTGTACCAGGAATATTTTTCACAACGAAAATCCAGTTTTATGTTACCGGAAATAGTGGAACAAATGGAGCGAGCGCAGGACATGGTAATCCGCGCAAACCCTCTCGGCTCCTTTTTAATATCCGGCCCTGCCGGTTCCGGCAAGACAACTCTGGCTTTGCATAGGGTTGCTTACCTGGTTCAATCGCCAGACACTGCGGAAAAATTTAAAGAAAGCGAAATTATAGTATTTGTGCAGGACAGTGGCACCCAGGCATACTTTGGTGGTTTGCTCCCGCAATTGGGTATACATAACGTTACCATAGCCACCTTTGCGGACTGGGCTAGGCAACAGCTTAAGCTCTTAGACTTCAGGTTTGCTGTTAGGATCGGAGGTTTGGAACAAGAGAAAGACTTCTATGAATACCAAAAACACCAGGCTCTCAAAAACAGCCCGCAGGTAAAATACAATATAAATATTTTTGAAACACTGTCTAAGGTCTATGGTTCATATTTTTCTGAAGCCTCACATTTTTTGTTTGACCAACAAAAAGTTCAAAATACCTTAGACAGGTTCGATTTAACCTTGCTCATGCAGGCATATATACATACCTTCAACGGGTTATTCCAGGAAGATACCGAATTTAAGCAGCTTAAAGGCGGTAAGGTACAGCGTAAAAAAATACTCACGCCCATCCAATATTCGTTAATGGTAGTAGACGAGGCACAGAACTACCTCCCTGAACAAATCCAGGTGTTGCGGAATTGTATAAATAATAAATACCACGCAATAGTATACGTGGGCGATTTAGCGCAGCAAACTCAGCTGTGCACCCTCAAGGACTGGCAGCAAGTAGGGGAGGACTTTGGGGAGGGCAGGAAAGCCGTCTTGCAGAAAAACTACCGTTCCACCAGGCAAATTCTGGAATACATAAACTCTATCGGGTTCATAACCCCAATTCCCGAAGGGGTGAAAGTAGGCAAGCCGGTTCAAGAGTTTTTCTGTAAAATCAAAGCCAAAGAAATTGAATATGTTAAAAAGATAGCCGCGGCAAATCCTACTACCGTGGTAGGAGTAATTTGTAAGTCCAAAGAGTATTTACAAGATTTTATACTAGAACAACAAAACGTGCACCTGCTAACCATAAACGAAGCCCAGGGTGTAGAGTTTGACGTACTCTGCCTCGTCGGGATAAACAAAGAACTATTTCAAATAGAAGACAATTACACCCCCGCATTGGCCGAAGAAAGAAAAAGAGTAAATAAAGATTTACTCTACGTGGCCTTAACCCGCGCCATGAATGAACTGCATGTGCTAGGGGAAAGTAAAATTCAAGATATCATATGACCTTTATGAGTCCCCATTAGATGACCATCTAATACATATGCACCCTAACAGACATTTCCGCTAACAAAAACTCAGCCTTTCGGCTGAGTTTTTTGTTTACATTTCCGGAGCGGCTTCAAATTTGGCTCTCGCGTCTTCCATCCATTCGTCTGTCTCTTCTTTTGACATGCCTTTTATTTGTTCTCTCAAATCAGGATGGGCTTCCATGACATGTTGCATGCCATTGGTGGCCCATTCTTCTGGGCTGTTGCCAGAAATGGCAAAGTTACAGGTTGCGGGTCCGCCCATTTGGGCACAGGTTATTTGCTTCATATTGTTAAATTCCTTTCCTAGTTATTTTAGCAAGTAGTTTTTTAAAGTCAAAACTGCCATTTAATATTTTCTTTAAAACCCTGTATACTATATGAAATATAAGAGATTAACTTATTTTGTATGCGAAATATTGAACAGGGAAGAGGCGAAATACAGAGATTATTCAACGAGGCAATAGAAACCGGAGTGGATAAGGCATTGCAGCAGCTGAAAGAAAAATTTGAAAATGCTCCGGAGCCTGAAAACCGTCTTGCCTACCATAACCGCATTCATACTCGGGAAGTAATGGACCGCACGGTACAGATTTTGCGGGCTATTCAGCAAACAGACACTGCTTTAGTTAGTGAGCGGGACATAGAATTTGGCAAGCTTATTGCATCTCACCATGACACCGTCCAAAATTGGGAGAAAAAAACAGTAGCTGAAACTGGCGGTTTTAAAGTAGTGCGTCAAAGGTTTATTAAGGACAATGAAGCAAAAAGCGCAGAAGGTCTGATTGCTTTTATAGCAGAAGTTAACCGGACTGGTTCACAAGATCCGGTATTTACTGAAGCCGATGAGCTGACGGCCACAGAAGCTATTATGGCTACGGTTCCTGATTTTGACCCGGAACATAAAACTGTCGTTCAGCCAAACTTGCACCAAGATTCTTTAGTTGTTACTCGGGCGCTTGCCCTGGCAGATTTGGGAGGAGCAGGCATGGGCGGCCCGGAAAAGTTTTTGGCAGAAGGGGATGCTTATTTTCGGGAAGAAAATTTAGACATTTTAGAAGCTTTAGAAAATCCTTCTGCTATTACTAAGGAGCAAAAAGAATATTTTAAACAGCGTATGGTGGCATGGTCAAATTTTCAGTCTTCTTTTGCGCATGGGAGACAGACAATGCTGATTGCAGAACTTGCGGGATTGTATGAGCCAGCACAGACGGAAGTTAAAAAATTATTTCCCCACTTTAATGCCTCTATAGAGTCAGCTAAGCTCGTTGGGGCAAAAAGGACCGGTATGACTTTTGAGCAACTACTAAAAGATATGGGTTATTAAGTTAATGGGTGGAATTTTCATTATCTAATGCAGCGCGGATTTTAGCTGGGAGTTCTGTTAGCAGGCTTTCTTCCAGTGAAGTGTTGAGCGTGCTGTAGAGTTCTTGCATTCTTGCCCATTGCGGCTTTTGGTCAGTAATATATTTATTAAGTTCAAACATAATGACTGATACGGACTTGCGTATTTGGTCAAAAGCTTGAACTGTTTTTGACAATTCTTGAGATTCTATTAGACCAACTAGAGGGTTATGAGTATCCTCATTGCTTTCAATAAGCTTTTTTAAATTGAGCTTAACCTTTGTATAAATTTCCGGCAAATAGACTATATATTTATCTATATTATACAACTCTTCATGTAATTTTTTCATTAATTTATCTTTCTCGTTTCCTTTTTCCGCTTCTGCGGTAAACATAAATCTTCCCCATTCTACAAGTCTCGACATAACATATTTTTTAATAGTAAATAAAAACTGCCCTTACAAAGACCGGTTGTAATTGATGGTGGTTCTTAGAATATAAAGCGCTCCTATATGGAGACCTGCCGCTTTTTTCTCCCCAGCATCTAAGGCATTTGTAGTATAGTAAAAAAAGCTTATAAGAGCAATATATAGTCTTGTACAATGGAAGATGACCCCTATCTTTGAAAGGCTTCTTAGGGAAGATGGTACCCCAAACGAGAAAAGAATAAAAATCTTCCCCTAATCTGTACAAACAGCCCAAGTCTGCCACACTGACTTATGATACTCAATATGACAGACTCAAGCGTAGTGAGCATAGCTCAAATTAAAGAATTCTTAAAGGTTAATGAGGCAATTGGTTTTGCTTCTCATTCCAGAAAGGAAAAATACGAATGGATTGACAATGTCCTTAACAAGTTTGGATATGTCAGACTTAAAGGCAAAAAAGACAAGGGACTGGTAAAGAAATATATCCGTAAGTTGACCGGTATTTCTCCCCGGCAATTAAAACGGCTAATTACTAAAAAGAGGAAGCATGGAATGGTAACCTTGTCCTCGGATTGGGGCAAGAAAAACCAGTTTGCGACTGTCTATGGCCCTGCAGAGATATTACTACTGGCTGAAACTGACAATCTGCACGGCAGACTGAACGCCTATGCCACAAAAGAAATCCTGGTGGCAGAACATGATATATTTGGAGACTTTCGGTTTAAGAGACTCAAAGACATTTCTGTCTCCCATATCTACAATCTTAGGACTAAAAGAGTATACACTAGTCACTCCACAACCTTTACTGTCACAAACCCGGTTAGTACGCCCATCGGTATAAGAAAAAGACCTCATAACATGGGAATACCGGGATATTTACGGGTAGATACGGTACATCAAGGGGATCGAAAACTTGTTTTGGGCAAGTACGAAAAGGGAGTATACCACTTAAACCTAGTTGATGAAGTTACCCAATGGGAAATGATCTTTTGTGTGGAAACAATATCCGAGCAACATCTAAGGCCCATATTCGAACAGCTCCAGCAGATGTTTCCTTTTGTTGTCATTAATTTTCATTCCGACAATGGCAGTGAGAACATCAATTACATGGTATCTGACATCTTAGGCAGACTCATCATTTCCCAGACCAAGTCCAGAAGCAGGCATTGCAATGATAACGCCTTAGTGGAAACCAAGAATGGATCAGTGGTGAGAAAACATATGGGCTATTCCCATATCCCGAAAACATATGCACCAGATATTAACGACTTTTACCAAAACTATTTTAATCCTTACCTGAACTTCCACAGACCTTGTGGCTTTGCCACAATCGCAGAGGATGACAAGGGTAAAGAAAAGAAAAAGTATGATACTTACTTAACTCCCTATGGAAAATTCAAAACTCTGGACAATTGGACCAAGTACCTTGCACCAGGATGGACAGAAAAGAGATTGGATAAACTAAGTACCAACCATAGTCACAACGGCTGGGCAAAGCTTATGCAGGAAGCAAAAACAGAACTATTTAAGAACATTAAACTCAAGGAACAATCAAAAGTCAAAACCGGCGGATAGGGGCCATGTCTTGATTAGAAAATACTTATATTTTGACCTACAAAGATGACCTTTGTGCGGCGCAAAGGTCATCTTTGTAGTAACGTCTTTACTTGCCTTGCTGAGCAATCCTTATATGTTATAATACATAAAACATTAATAGTAAAAAAATGATCAATTATTGGGCAGTGCTTGCCGCCGCAGTCTTGGCCATAGTTATTGGTTCCATTTGGTGGGGTCCATTGTTTGGTAAAATGTGGATGCGGGAAAACGGTTTAGACAAACTTAGCCCCGGGGAGCAGGATAAAATGCAAAAAGGCATGGGCATGTTGTATGCCCAGCAGGCAATATTGTCCCTCCTTCAGGCATGGGTTTTGGCGTATACCCTAAATAAACTTGGCTCCTCCGGAGCTGTAGAAGGAATGAAGTTCGCCGCCATTTTCTGGATTGGCTTTAATCTCCCTATCCAGTACGGCACCATACTCTGGGGAAATAAGAAATTCAAATTTGTTTCAGCTGTCCTGGCGAGTTCTTTTATAACCATGATCACCATGGGCGCAATAGTTGGAGCTTGGTAATATAGTCTGTAAAATAGTTTTCAAACACCAGGAGCATTAAGAGTTTCTGGTGTTTATTATGTAAGCCTGTTCCGTTATACTATAGTGCAAGAGTGTAGTAATTAATCTGCTTTATTATGAAAAAATATTTAGCACTTATTGGCTTGGGAGCGGCAATAATTATTATTTTACTCGGGGTGTACTGGTGGGTATCACGTCAGCCTCAGTATCGGTTTGGGACAGACAGGGCGGCGGTAATCCGGCAAATCCAGTCATTATCCCGCATGGAGACGGCGTCATTTAGTGTAGATAAAGTTATAGAAGCCAGTACCAATTATGGTAAGCTCAGACAGCTTCTTTTTGGCGACAAAGTATTGCTAATAGCCAGAGGTAAAGTTATTGCCGGGTTCGACCTTACAAAAATGCAGCCCCAAGATTTTAAAGGCTTGGGTTCCAGCGTGACTTTGACTCTTCCTGCTCCCGAGATTCTTTCAACAAATATAGACAACAGTCAAACCCGGGTGTTTGACCGGGACCAGGGTATATTTACCAAAGGAGAACTGAACCTGGAAGCCGAAGCAAGACAACAGGCTGAAAGCGCGATCCGTCAAGCTGCCTGCGAAGGGGGTATCTTGGATGAGGCTACCAGAAATGGCAAACAACAAATTGAGACAATCTTTAAAGCGGCTGGGTTTAGTAGTGTAACGGTAACCGTACCAGCAGGAAACTGCGGCGGGATTTAATTTTCCCAATAAAATAAAGGTTCCTAGCCGCAAGCAGGGGGAGTATAGCTTAAAGGAAGGTTGGAGCTGACATATAAACTTGCCTTATATATGGTATATTTAAATATATCACTCTACTCCTAGCCCTTTTTATACCCGCAATAGGAAAAAACCTTAATAAATGGTTCTAACGGTGCTATACTGCCTAAGTGCCTAAGAGATATATTCAAATATAAATACAAATAACGTTGGCAGGATTAGAAAACTAAAACTGGTGGCGTTATTTTTTCGCCGCAATATGACAAGCCTTTAGCATTTTGGGAAAACTAACGCAGCAAATTTTTATGAAGCAACTTCTCTCTTTAATAGCGGGGGTAGTAATTATAGTTGGTTTAATGGTTACCGGTTTTACTTTACGCCAAATTCATCAAGAAAGATCTTCTGCAATGGACGATTTGCAACGGCGTACCAGCTTGTTGTCCGACAGCTTAAAGGAGTCTGTGCGGCCGTATTATTTGGACAATGCAACCAACACATTACAAACCGTGCTGGACAAATTTGCCAACCGCGAACGTTTATTAGGTCTAGCCGTTTATGACAATAAAGGAAATATTTTTGCCTCTTCCGCTGGTCTTCCCCAAGGCCTGGTAGACAGCCGCAACATACCGGAACAGGCAATGGACGCAGACGCAACTCAGGACGGTTTTTCCAAAGTGAGGGACAGCACTATATATGTATATGCCAGTCCGCTCAGGCAAGACGATAAAGTTGTGGGCGCCCTTACCGTATACCAAAAGGCTGACTATATAGACGCCAGTGTCCGCCGCATTTGGCAGACCAGCCTTATTAGGTTGTTTGTTCAGGCGTTGCTTTTTTCTCTTGCCATAGTTCTCTTGTTACGGCTTATAATTTTTAAGCCTTTGTTTAGACTCGTAGAATCGGCCCGGCGAATCCGTACCGGCCAAGCAGGACATAAACACGCATTGCTTACCGGGTGGGGGTTTTTTAAACCACTGGCCAATGAAATTACCAAAATGTCCAACAGTCTTCTTCAGGCTCGCTCGGCGGCCAGCGAAGAAGCCCGCATGCGTTTGCAAAAGTTGGACTCACCCTGGACAGCCGAACGTCTTCAGGAATTTATAAAAGCATATTTAAAAGACCGGAGCATCTATGTTGTCTCAAACCGGGAACCTTACAGCCATAACAAAATAAAAAATGAGATAACTTACTCTATGCCGGCCAGCGGAGTAGTTACCGCACTTGAGGCAGTCATGGAAGCTTGCGGAGGAATGTGGATGGCTCATGGCAGTGGCGATGCTGACAAAGAAACGGTAGACGAGAACGACAAAGTATCTGTACCTCCAGAAGAACCCAAGTATACCCTAAAGCGCGTTTGGCTTAGCGAAAAAGAGCAGCAAGGTTACTATGTGGGCTTTTCCAACGAAGCGCTTTGGCCTTTGTGCCATAACGCCCACAACCGACCTATTTTTAGGAAAGAAGATTGGCAGGAATATCGCCGCGTAAACGGCAAGTTTGCCCAAAGTTTGCTTACCGAAATTAAAAATGTCCAGCGGCCAATTATTCTTGTGCAAGACTATCACTTTGCCCTGCTCCCTAAAATTATTAAAGACAGCCGGCCTGACGCACAAATTGGTTTGTTTTGGCATATTCCATGGCCGAGCGCGGAAAGTTTTAGTATTTGTCCTTGGCGCAGAGAAATTGTAGAGGGCATGCTTGGCGCGGACGTGGTAGGGTTCCATACCCAGCAGTATTGCAACAATTTTTTGGATACTGCCCGTAAAGAAATAGAATCCCTCGTTGACCTGGAACAATTTTCTATAACTCACGATGGTCATACGGCTTACATAAAACCTTTTCCCATAAGTGTGGCCTTAACCAGCACCGAAAAAGAATTGGGGGCAAACAATCAGCTTAATTTACTGGAGCAAATAGGAATTAAGACTAAGTACATTGGTCTGGGCGTTGACCGTATGGATTACACCAAAGGAATCCTGGAACGTTTTAAAGGATTGGAATTTTTTTTCGAGACCTATCCGGTATATAAAGAGCAATTTACTTTTTTGCAGATTGCTCCTCCCAGCAGAGAGAGCGTTGAAAAATACCGTGAGTTTAGCCTGGAGGTTACCCGCGAGGCAGAGCGCATAAACGGAAAATTTCAGCACAATGGCTGGCAACCTATTGTTCTGCTTAAAAAACACCATACCCATGAGGAGTTGTATTCACTCTACCGTAGTGCGCACATGTGTTTGGTTACTCCTTTGCATGACGGCATGAACCTGGTAGCAAAAGAATTCGTTGCGGCTCGTAACGACGAAGCTGGGGTTTTAGTATTAAGTCAATTTACCGGAGCCGCGAAGGCTTTAAAAGAAGCTCTTATTATTAACCCCTACAGCGCCGAACAGACCGCAGAGGCAATTCACAGCGCCCTAACTATGTCTTCCACTGAGCAGTACCGCCGCATGAAAAAAATGAGAGATGTAGTAAAAAATTATAATGTGTATCGCTGGTCCGCAGAGTTTATAAAAGCAGTCGCTGGACTAGGGTAGGGAATGGAGATTGAAGATTAAATGACCCGCCTCAACTGCATGGAAACGAGGCGGATTAAGAGATTTAAGATTTGGGGGAACAGATTATATCTTTACGTCAAAGTGCTGCTGTTTGTCAATTTCCTATTTCCTACCTTCTACTTTTCTACTATCTACTAACAACTACCTATGCAAAACATTTCTTCTCGAAGTTCCGAAATCTTTAAACAAATAAATCAAGCCGGCGGATGTTTGCTTATGCTGGATTTTGACGGTACGCTATCTGCTTTGGCTCCCACGCCGGCAAAGGCATTTTTGCCAGCGAAAACAAAAAAAATATTGCAGCAATGTTCCGGGAAATTTCCCGTTGTTATTATTAGTGGTAGGGAAGTGCGTGATATTAAGCGGAAAGTAAGCATCCCTGGAATTATGTGCGCTGGCAACCATGGTTTGGAATGGTTTGAGGGTAACGCAATAAGGCGCATAACAATACCCCTCCGGACAGTCAGGGCTTTGGAGTTGGCGCGGAAAAAGATAGTACTATTACAGCGCAAATATCCCGGTTCTTTAGTAGAAGATAAGTATGTGGTTTTGGCTTTTCATTATCGTCAGGTGCCCGCTCTGTTACTGAAAAAGCTTAGGCAGGATTTACATTCTCTTATCTTTGAGTTTTCTGACAATAAAGAAATTGTAATACAAAAAGGGAAAAAAGTCATAGAGTTAAGGCCTCGTATTGCCTGGAATAAAGGTTCGTTTGCGCGCAAGGCTTTAACTTTTTGGCAAAAAAAGCTCAATAAAAAACTCTTGCCTCTTTACATAGGGGACGACGCAACCGATGAAGATGTCTTTACTTCTTTGTCCTCTGCTATAACTATTCGGGTAGGTAAAAGTAAAACGAGTCAAGCTTCGTATTATCTTTCCAGTTATGCTGGGGTGGAACCGCTGTTAAAAAATTTGTGCGAAATGAAATGAACTACCTCGCAACAAGCTGAGTGGTATAAACTGCAGACTTCCATCTCCCCTCCATAGCCCCACCCCTCAAGGGGAGGGAATACTGCAAGGGAACCGTAGCAAGCTGCGGGGTATTAAACCCTAAACTACAATAAAAGATTCTCCACCGCAACAAGATGTTTTTTTCATGGGAATTTTTAAAGATAAATGATATACTGACAGGAGTATTAGTTTAACTTCTTTCTTATGTCCGATTCTTTGTGGCATACAAAAACAGCGGAGCAGGTAGTCACTCACTTTCATAGCTCGTCACAGGGGTTATTGCCTGGACAAGTTTCCGAACATAGACAGACATACGGCAGTAATACCTTACCGGAAAAAAAGCCAGACAGTATCTGGCTTATGTATTTGCGGCAATTCCAAAGCCCTCTTATTTATGTCTTATTAGTTGCCAGTATCCTTATTCTTCTCATTGGGGAATACACAGATGCCATTATAATTGTTTTTGTCCTGCTTTTTAACGCTGTAGTCGGTACCATTCAGGAAGGGAAAGCTCAAAATACCCTGGCTTCCCTAAAGCGACTTGTTGAAACTAAAGCAGTAGTGCTTCGTGGCGGCATAGAGGAAATTATTCCGGATACCGAAGTGGTAGCAGGGGACATCTTAGTTCTGCATGAAGGGGATAAAGTTCCGGCTGACGCCCGGGTAATAGAGGCTGTTAATCTGACGGTAGACGAATCTTCCTTAACCGGAGAATCCCAGCCAGTATATAAAACAGCAGAAGCTATGCGCATTGCCAATCTAACTACGGCAGAGCAAAAAAACATGCTGTTTAAAGGTACTAACATTGTCGCAGGTTCAGGGATGGCTATTGCGGCAGTAGTAGGAATAAATACTGTCATTGGTCGTATTTCACGAGAAATAGCTTCAATTGAATCTGAAGATCCCTTAAAAAAAGATATAAAAAAACTCTCACGAGCCATAATTATTGTAGTGGCGGTTATGTGTGTGGTGTTATTTGTTGCGGGAATTATTGCAGGGAATTCTGCAAAAGAAATGTTTACCACAGTGGTTTCTTTGGCAGTTTCTGTTATTCCAGAAGGTTTACCTATTGTTCTGACTTTAGTACTGGCAACAGGAGTTTGGCGTATGAGTAAAAAGAACGCGTTGGTAAAGAAATTACAGGCAGTGGAGTCGTTAGGCCAGGCTAGCATAATCGCGGTGGATAAAACAGGAACTATTACAAAAAATGAACTTACTGTAACTCAGGTTCATGTAGATGGTAAGACTTTTACTGTAACGGGTAGCGGTTATCAGCCGACAGGTAATGTTGAAATTAACGGTGTTGCAACCAGCCTTGAAGATGCCGGACTATCTAGGCTAAGTAAATTTGTCGTATTGTGCGCCAATGCTCATGTGGCTTTTTCTGAAGAAAAAAAGATTTGGCAGGTTTCTGGTGACCCTACCGAAGCGGCATTACTGGTGTTTGGAGAAAAGGTGGGGTTTGTAAGACATGAGTTGGAAGCGAGTTTTCCTAAGTTGGCTGAAATACCTTTTTCTTACCAAAAAAAATATCATGCGGTATTGCATAAAACCGGAGACCAAGCCACTGCTGTTGTGGTGGGTGCGCCTGAAGCCGTACTTAAACTGTCTTCTTCCCAATGGCATGAAAATAAAAATAGTAAAATTACTCAGGAAATGGTCCTGAGTATAGAAGAAAAAATAGTTGCTATGTCCAGGCAAGGCCTGAGGGTGTTAGGCGTTGCTTCCCGCAGTATTCGCCAATCCGCATTTTCTCCCGAAGACATAGAAGGGTTAACTTTTGTGGGGCTTATAGGAATGAAAGATGTGCTGAGGGCAGAAGTCAAAGACGCTGTAACTAGGGCGCGTGATGCGGGGATTAAAGTGGTTATGATTACGGGCGACCACAAAATTACCGCGCAAGCCATAGCGGAAGAAGCCGGTATTTTTACGACCGGCAGTTCAGTGCTTGCTGGAACAGAAATAGAAAAAATGACCGATATAGGTTTAGCAGGAGCTGTTGCGCGTGTTTCGGTATTTGCCCGGGTTACTCCCGAGCATAAGCTAAGGATTATCCGCGCTTACCAAGCCAATGGAGAAATAATCGCCATGACCGGGGATGGGGTAAATGACGCCCCTTCTTTGGTTGCGGCTGACTTAGGAGTCGCTATGGGTTCCATTGGCACCGAAGTGGCCAAACAAGCCGCGGATATTGTCCTACTTGATGACAACTTTGGCAGTATTATTTCCGCGGTTGAGGAAGGCAGGAATATTTATAAAACCATAAAAAAAGTAATTTTATATTTGTTTTCTACCAGCATGGGCGAGGCTCTTACCATAATTGTGGCAATTTTTTTAGGATTGCCATTGCCGGTTCTGGCGTCCCAAATTATTTGGCTCAACTTTGTAACCGACGGTTTTCTCGATGTTTCGTTAGCTATGGAACCGCAGGAAAAAGGTTTGCTAAAAGAGCCAAGAGCCAAAACGGCATTTATAGACGTTCTCATGGCTCAGCGCATGGCTCTTATGTCCATAACCATGACGGTAGGAGCGCTGTGGCTATTTTCACGCTCTCTGGATATGGGAATTGTAAAAGCTCAAACCATGGCCTTAACGGTGTTGGCGGTGTATCAGTGGTTTAACGCCTGGAATTGCCGGAACGAAAAGGAATCTTTGTTTACTAAAAACTTTGCTTCCAACAAATTTTTAATAGGCGCTACGGCTATTGTTGCGGTGTTGCAACTACTAGCGGTTTACAACCCATTCCTTCAGCGTTTCCTGCACACTACCTCATTGGACTTTAAAGAATGGCTCCTTATTGTGTGTATTGCTTCTTCTATTGTAGTAGTTGAAGAGTTGAGGAAGCTCTATGTGCGGAAATTTAGTAAATAGTACAAACCAAAGCGAGTAATTTAAGAATTAAAATTGCACATTTTTACATTACCCTGTATAGTTTTGGTGATATCTCAAAAGAGGAGAAAAAGTGAAGATTTCAGTTGCTGTTTTGACTGTTGTTTTTTCGGCTCCTCAGTTGGCAGCCCAAACATTGGCTCTGGCAAACTATGTTGGTTTGCCTAACCTCTGTGTTGTTCAAGAGCACGAGGTTAGCAATTGGTTAAAAACCTGGCAGAAGCGTCTCCGTCTTGATGCTTGGCACATTGAAGTGCGAATTGTGCCTAAGAGTGAGCTAAAACCAGATACATTGGGCAATTTGAAGTGGAAGTTAATTCAACGAACGGCAATTATAAGCGTTCTCGGCTCTTTGGGTTACGATCGCTCGTCCCTGTGTTCTGAAATTGTTCAGGACATGGAATATACTGTTGTTCATGAACTCATACATTTGCAGTTGTCCGTGCTTCCGCGGGACCTCAATAAAAAAGATATTGAAGAGGACGTTGTGAACAGGATGACAGACGCACTTATGAGTTTGGACAAAGGTTCCGAGTTCCTTGCTCGGAGTTCCATACCCCCAAAAATCCCCGAAGCCAAGGCAGTGGGGAAAGTAACCATTGCTGACCGGAAGCAGTAAATGGTCAGAGTGACAGTGTCTGTGGCGATCCACCCAAGTTAGGTGGATCGCTCTTTTTTTATGTTTTGGCCATAGTGAGAGAAAATGGTGGATCACACGGCCTTCGTAACTATTCACAAGACCCAAGTGTAGTTAGCCCGATTTTATGGGCTGTTTATAATCTGGGCAGCCGATGAATCACGTCGTTCGCCAAACGATAGTGATGAATCGGCTAACTACAGAGCAAAATCAAAATTTCACTCAGAGTTGTGAAGAGTTACCGGCCTTCCTCTTGGTATTTTGTTAAAAAAAGGTTATAATAGGTTCTACTTTATTATAAGATGAGATGCATAATATTATTTGGGAAGTTGTTATAGTTTTTGCCTTAACCTTACTGAATGGGTTTTTTGCCTGTAGTGAAATTGCATTAATTTCAGTCAGGAAAACCCGGATTGCCAGTTTGGTTAAAAAGGGTAATAAGAGAGCCCTTATTATCCAGCAGTTACAGCGCGAGCCGGAACGTCTTTTTGCCACTACTCAAATTGGGGTGTCGGTAATTACCATTGTGGCTTCAGCTTTTGCTGGACGTAGTATTGCCGATAGCTTGGCTAATTTCTTATTGTCTGCACCTAGTTCATTTATTGTACAATACGCTCCAGCCATTAGTTTTATAATAGTAGTTGCCCTTGTGTCATATGTTAGTTTAATTATAGGGGAGCTCGTACCCAAATCTTTGGGGTTGCGTTACGCGGAACGTTTTTCTCTTTTTGCCGCCTACCCTATATTAGGCATGTCAAAAATAAGTTATGTGCTTATCCGGTTAGTAAACGCTTCGTCCAATTTAGTACTTAAACCTTTTAAGGATTCTACAAATTTTACCGAATCCAGACTTTCCGAAGAAGAAATTAGGATTCTCATTGCGGAAGGTAAGCGTGCCGGAACTATTGAAGCCCAGGAACATACTATAATAGAGAATGTATTTGAGTTTTCCGACATGACCGTGGGGAAAATTATGGTTCCCCGCACCCAAATTAGTGCTTTTGACATAGACAGCCCGTCACAGGAAATTATAAGGGAGTCTATTAATTCTGGCTATTCCCGCATCCCTATATATCAGGGAACTATAAACAACATTGTGGGAATACTTTATACAAAAAATTTGCTTAAACAACTGGGCCAAGACATTACTAAAATAGACTTGCACAAATTCTTGTTGCCTCCCTATTTTGTGCCCAACACCATGAAGATTAGCGAAGTCTTACAGCGCTTACAAAAGAAAAAAGTCCACATGGCGCTGGTGACCGACGAGCATGGCGAAATTGAAGGACTTATTACCCTGGAAGATATTTTGGAAGAAATTGTGGGAGAAATTGCGGACGAAACCGATGAATCCAGCAAGGCCATTGTCCAGCAGGAAGAAAATTCTTTTTTGGTGACCGGTGAGCTCTCTATTGTGGATTTTAACAAGTATTTTAATAGCGGAATTCCTGAAGATCAGGATTTTACCACAGTGTCCGGGTTTATTTTAGATCAACTTGGCCGTTTTCCCAAAGAGAACGACACTGTCTCGTATGAAAATACCCAGTTTATTGTTAAAGAAAAAAATTTACGCACAGTAAAGACAGCTGTTGTGAGCAAGATATCCCAGTTGTAGGCTTATAAGAAAAACATCCTCTTTCCGCGTTTGGCGGAAGGAGGATGTTTTTAAAACATACACAAAGGGCGAACTTTATAACCCCAACTTTACCGTAAATACAGAACCTTTCCCCAATTCGCTTTCCGCAGTAATTATTCCTCTAAATTCCGCCTCAATAATATATTTGGCCATAGATAGCCCGATGCCAGTACCTTTTTCTGGAGTTTTAGAAGTAAAGAAAGGGTCAAATATTTTTTCCAATGACTCGGGACTGATGCCGCAACCAAAATCTTGGACGGTTAGAGTGGCTATTCTAAGAGACTCATGTAGACCGATTTCAATATCTCGTCGCCGAACATTGGCCGGGAGATTGTCATAAGAGTCAATGGCGTTGGAGATTAGGTTAACCGTAATCTGATGAAATTTAAAAGAGTTGCCCCAGGTATGTAAGACAGGGCTTTTTAAAAGGCGCACGCTGACTCCGGCAGATCGGGCTTTAAAATGAAACAATGCCACAGCTTGTCGAACTTCATGGTGTAAAGAAAAAGTATTTTTTATTTCCTGTCCGACAAGCTGTTTACGGATAATGTCCATAAATTTTTCCATCCGTTTTGCCGCAGCAATGCCTTGCTGGAGACTACGAGCGGTAACCAGGGCATTGGATTTTTGAGTTTGCTTAATTCCTTGTATGCTAAGGGCTACGGCAGTCAGAGGATTTGCCAGATCGTGGAATAGTCCCGAAGAAATTCGGCCGAATTCGGCGAATCGGTACAAACGGGAAATTTTTTCCATATGGATTTTTTTAAGCTCTTCCGTCCTCTGCTTCATTTTTTCTTCCAACGCTTCATTGTCACTCTGGGCTTTTTCTGTTTGCCTGGCAGAAACCCATATGGCAAAGACAATGCCCCCATAGGCGGCGGAAAAAGCAAGGGCTTCTGATATGTTTTGAGTTTCTGTTTTCCGGAAAGAGTCAGGCAGGAGAATTCCTAAAAACTGGAGATAGCTTAAGGATGCCGTGGTTATTAATACTATGAAAGCGCTTACCAGTCCGAAATCACTGCTTATTAAGAGATTGGCCGCAATAACCAAGATTGAGTATTCTGAAAGCGCTTGTACGTGATTAACTCCATGGTTAACCAGTGACCATGTAACTGAGGTAAAACATAAAGCAATGAGCATGAGCATGTAATTCCGTCCGAGCTGGACCGCTTGGCCGTAGGTGAACTTAACGTAAGGTTTAACGTATGTGAGGTTTTTCCCAGAAAAAAAAGCAAAACAAAAAATAGCAGGGTTCCAAAGAATTTTCTTAAAGAAATTTCTCATCCTATTTTATGTTCGGAGTCTTATTGTTTTTTTACTGAACTTTAGTTTCTTAGATATTTTAAACTTAATATTCCGGTTACGCGGCTTGGTTGTTACCAAAAGAAGCGCCGCAATTGGCTATGTCTAGTTTATAGCCTCGCGCCGGAACAGTATGAATGAGTTTGGCTCTTTTTGGTGAGTCAATTTTGCGCCGTAACTTTAAAATGTGAGTTTCTACGGTATTTGAAAAAGGGTTTGCGTCAATATCCCAGACATGTTCCATAATCATGTTTCGGGAAAGTACGGCCCCTTTGTTTTTTATTAAGTATTCAAGGAGGTCAAATTCTTTACGCGTCAAATAGATTTTCTCATTACCCCGCGTGACTGTTTGCTTGGAAATGCTAACTCGCAAGTCTGCTATGGAAAGGTCTTCTTTCAGCACCTCCAGGGGCCTGCGCAATAGCGCATATATTCTGGCTAATAATTCTTCAAAGGCGAATGGTTTGGTAAGATAATCGTCTGCGCCGGCATTTAAAAGGTCTACTTTTTTCATTGTTTCGGTTTCTACCGAAAGAATAATAATGGGAACGTGCTTGCCATAGCTTCTTATTTCTCGGCAAACTTCTAATCCGTTCTTTTTAGGGAGAATATTGTCCAAGACAATTAGGTCATAGTAGCTTGCTTGCGCCATAGCGGAACCCTTTTCTCCGTTTATGGCGGCATCAACGGAAAAATGCTGTGACTTTAGCTGTTCTATAAGCGCCTCTCTTATTGTCTTCTCGTCTTCTATAAGAAGTATTTTCATATTTTTTGTTTCTAATAGTTTTTTTCAATTCAATTATAAAACAGTTGTAAAAAATAGGCAAGATTGAGGTAGTTTTTTTACATTTCCTCATATGTAAGGTTAGACATCCAAAAAAAGCTTTTCTGCTATAATACTTATAGTACTTGTAAGTGGAAGTGGGTTTGTTGATTTTATGTATTATTTTTATATTTTAGAGTGTAAAGACGGTACTTTGTATTGCGGCATTAGCAATAACGTTGCGCGTCGTTTGCAACAGCATAATTCGGGTAAGGGTTCGGCCTATGTTCGTTCCCGAGGTGGAGGAATTATTGTCTACAGTGAAAAGTATAAGAACATGTCAAATGCCATGCGCAGGGAAAGAGAAGTAAAGGACTGGCCGCGCAGGAAAAAACAGGAGCTCATTGGCCGTTAACCTAAGAAAATAAAATCCTTATGAGCAGTAAAAATTTAGACGGAATAAAAATAAAAAAGTATAGACGACCGAAAGTCTTAACCTTTCATGCGCGGCGGACTGCTGAGTCTTTTTTTGTTGACGCTGTCCGTAGAAAACCTGCCGTGTCCATGGCGCCACGACGACCCTTTTACATTGCTCCCATGTGGAATTCTGCCCGGACAGGATTTTATCGCCAGATAGTAGGACAAAGGGTTCCCCTAGTGACAGCAGTGCTCTTAGTGATAGTGGCTTTTACCGGAGGAATGTGGGCAGCGCTTCGCACCCCTACTACTTTAGCGGAAGAGCAAGTCCAGCCTGTTATAACGGAAGAGAAAAACAGCATACCTTCTCTTAAGGACATTACCGCTTCTTCTACCAGCGACGGCATTGTTAAAGTTTCCATAAGTTTATTGCAGAGTTATTTCGGTTCTTCTCCCACTAAGCTTGAGGCTCTGGCAAAACGCAAGTCTAAACTGGAGCAATTTTTGAAAGACCGCGGCTCTCCGTTGGCCGGAGAGGCGGAAACTATTGCTGATCAGGACCATTGGAAATTAATATTGGCCATATCTTTTGCGGAAAGCACACTGGGGAAAAATTGTTACTATTTTAATTGCAGCGGCATTGGAGGGTCGGATATTAAAACTTATAAAAGTCTCAAGAATTGGATACTGGATTTTAATCGTTTACTTGACCGGCGATATAAAGGAAAATCACTTGAGCAAATGTGCGGAGTATATGTTCAGCCTTGTACCACAAGGTGGCTTCACGCCACAGGACAGGTATTGTCCGCGCTTGAGGAGCAGGGAATAGAGTAGGTGAGATGCCTGGTACGATTTAAACCAGTTAACAGGGCAAAATTTTAAAGTATCACTCTGGTCAAACGCAGATAACAGTTTTCGGATATTGATTAATTTCTATTATGGTTGCCTTTTTAACATGAGTACCATTATAATTTATTTAGTCTTGCGAGCAGTTACCAATGCAGGACTTACTTATCCCCCAAGGGTAAGAGTTATAACAAGAAGACAATAAATAAAATAAACCTTATAGCTAAACATATGATAAAAAGAATTATAGTAAGTGTAGTTATTATTTTTGCCGCATTTTTATACACAACGCCTCTGAGTACCTTTGGCGCTTTGCCGCTCATCCGGGCAATAAAGCCGGTTGCCAAGCAAGTCCTGCCCCTTTCAGACGAGCAACAAGCTATACAGTCTGTTCGGAGCATGAAGGCGTCGGTTGTGGACATTGTAGGTGACAATCGCCAAACGGTAAGTTCCAGCACATCATTAACCTTGCGAGCGCTAGAAACAGTCAATGGCAGTGGTATTATTGTAGACTCCGATGGTATTGTTGTTAGTAACAGCCATGTGGTGCAGAACACTTCTTTTACCTACCGCGTAGTATTTGCCGATGGTACTGAGTACCCGGCGCGGGTACTTGGGCTGGACAAGTTTGACGATATCGCAATTTTAAAGATAGAAGCCCACAACTTGCCCGCCGCTCGCTTGGGTAATTCGGATAATTTAGAAACAGGGCAAAGCGTCTTTGTTATAGGCAACTCATTGGGTAGGTACCAGAATTCCGTAACTAGGGGGGTGGTGTCGGGATTGGGAAGGGCAATTAGCCGTAGCAATGACGAAGGAGTGCTACAGCCCCGACTGAGGGGTTTAATTCAAACTGACGCCGCAATTAACCCCGGGAATTCAGGAGGACCTCTCATAAATATGGCTGGTGAAGTTGTGGGCATGAGTACGGTTATAGATACCGGGGGATCTGCTTTGGGGTTTGCTATTCCGGTAAATATGGTAAAAAAAGTTGTAGATGAATTGAAAATTTGGGGCAAAGTTTCCAAGCCGTTTGCAGGTTTAAGGTTTACTACCATTACTAAAGCAATAAAAGAGTCGGAGCATTTGTCCGTAGACCGGGGCGCGCTTGTAGTCAGCGTAGTTCCTGGCAGTCCGGCTGAAGTTTCCGGCTTGCAACCCTGGGATATAGTAACAGCAGTTAACAACCAACTGCTCACTGCGCAAAAAGAATTTGACGTGGTAGTGTCTTCATATAGAGCTGGCATGACAGTAACGCTTACAATTATCCGTAACGGTAAACAAATGGACGTTCCGATTATGTTGGGAGAGTATAAATAATGCCAAAAATATTATTTATTGGCGATGTAGTTGGAAAACCCGGGCGGAAAATTCTGCGTGAAATTTTGCCCCAATGGAAAGAAAAATACCAGCCGGACGTAACCATAGTTAATGTGGAAAATTTGGCTCATGGCAAAGGCGTAACCCCGGCAACTTTAGCGGAAGTGGATGCTTTGGGTGTGGACTGCTTTACTTCCGGAAACCACATTTTTAATAAAAACCAACTTTCTACGGCTTGTTTTGAAAAATATCCTAAATTAATCCGTCCGGCCAACTATGTCGGGCAATTGGCGGGCTTTGGTTATTATAGGTTTTCCGCAAACGGTCAGCAGTATTTGGTCATTAATTTAAACGGCCAGGTATTTATGGAAAACCAGTTTGAAGGGGAAATTGCCAACCCTTTTTTTGCTGTAGATAAAATTTTGGAGCAAGAGGAGCAAAAAGGTGATATAATATTAGTGGACTTCCATGCGGAAGCCACCAGTGAAAAAGTGGCCTTAGGATATTACTTGGACGGCAGGGTAGCGGGAGTTTTTGGAACTCATACCCATGTGCCCACGGCCGATGCCAGAGTTTTGGCTCACGGTACTGCACATGTTACCGATGTAGGAATGACCGGCAGTTTAAACGGAGTTATTGGGGTAAAAAAAGAGAATGTGTTAAAGAAATTTTTAGAACAGGGGAAGTTTGTAAACGAACTGGAAGAAGACGGAACTTTGCAGATAAACAGTGTATTGGTGGAAACATTGGCTGGTGGGAAAGCACAATCGATTATAAAACTTTATCAGGAAATGAGTAATTAATTATAATTATATGAGAGAATCAATTGGAAATTTTTACAGAGGCCATATAAGGAATAGAATTACTGAGTTAAAAACTGTTTTTGGTCAAACAACAGCTGAAAATATTGCCAGACAGTTAAAGGATTCAAAGCCTGTGGATTTTGATGCTTTATTAGAGGGAGAATCGAAAAATATTAAACCATCAAAGATAGATGAACGTGGGGAAATAATTGATGAAGATAAAAAATAGCTAGATAAAAACAAATGACCGCAAAATTTTTAAATCCCAGTGCAGTAGTAGCGCAGACCGGACTTAAATAATAAACCAATGCAAGCAACTAATCAAAATTTACTTATCCTTTTCGGTTCACAAAGCAAGGGGCAGGCAAGCACTGTTTCAGATTTTGATATTGGCGTAGTGGCTAATAAGCCTTTAAGTTTTGAGCAAAAAAATCAGTTAAGCACGGAGTTGGCAAAAGAGTTTAATTTTAATGAAGACAAAATAGACTTGGTGGATTTAAACGAGGCTTCACCATTACTGCAAATGGAAGCGGCAAAAAGCGGAAAGCTGCTAAAAGGAACCGAATTAGATTTTTTCAAATATAAGTTGTTGGCATGGAAGCGGTATCAGCACACGGCAAAATTTAGGAAAATGCGCGCAGACAATTTACAAAAAATTTATGGGTAATGAAATAATAGAAAAAAAGGTTGAACAGCTTCATTCTTTAATTAAGGAATTGCAAGAGTGGACGTCTGTTCCTTTTGAAACTTTTGACAGGACTGTGACTTTGGTAAGATCTTCAGAAAGAAACTTGGAAATGCTGGTGGAGTTGGCAAGCGATATTAACGCCAATATTGTTTTGCAAAAACAGGATAAAGTCCCAGATGCGTACAAAGAGTCTTTCCAATGGCTGCAAAAAATTGGTATAATTGAAGAAGAGCTTTGTAATAAGCTTGTAAGTTCGGTAAAACTGCATAATATACTGGTACATGAATATGATTTTGGGTTTAACAATAGGCAATTTTATGATTCAATAAAAAACGATTTTATTGAAGCTTATACGGAATATCTAAAAGCAGTGATGGGGCAATTAAAATAAAAAATAAACAACATCTCCCTAGTCCTGTCCTCCGCCAGCTGTCGGATTTGGGGAGGGAAACCAAAAAGAAAAAGCTAATATGAGTAAATTTATAAATCCATCTTTAGTTGTCGCACAGACCGGGCTTATGCAGGGTCAGGTTGTAGCGGATTTGGGCTGCGGAAACGGATTCTATGTTTTGCCCGCGGCGCAAATGATAGGAAACACCGGGACGGTATACGCGGTAGATGTTCAGGAGAGTAAGCTGGCGGCCACTATTTCTATTGCCAACCAATTTGGCTATAAGAATGTAAGGGTCGTAAAGGCCGATCTTTCCAAACCGATTTTGGACATTCCGGAAAATATATGCGACTTGGTAATTGTAGGCAATATCTTACACGAAATTACTCAAAAAGAAGGTTTGATAAAAAATATATATAGGGTCTTAAAGCCGGCAGGTAAAGTAGTGGTGGTAGAATGGAAGCGAACCGCCACTCCCTTTGGACCCCCGCTCGCCAGTCGCATTGAACAACAAGCTTTAGAAATAATGCTTATGCAAGCGGGTCTGCGCAAAGTAAAAGAATTGGAAGCAGACGGCTACCATTACGCAATGTTGTTTGAAAAATAGTAATACCTTGATATATCCTATGAACATTTCCTCATACCTGACGCCACAATTTTTGTTTCAAATAAACCGTTTAGCCCTGGAAAAGATAGATAAGGGATTTTTTGTGCTCGGTGCGGTTTTTATAATTTTTGCTATTGTTCTAAAAATGGCTTCGTTGTACGCGCCCACACCCGTGGATGCCAAGTATAGGCAGAATTTTTTTGTATTTTTTTTAAGCATAGGAATTTTATTGGTAATCTGGTTTGCCGCTCGTTTTGAGAATGTAATGTTTTTTGGCAGCCATTTTGTTGCCTTCCTTATAGTGTTGGTCGGACTTATTTGGTTTGTTTTTATTTTGACGTCTTTTATAAAACACTACGGTGAAGAAAAAAGGGAGTGGATGAAAGAACAGGTGAAATTAAAATATCTTCCCAAATAGAGCCCCCTGTGCTCATAGACTCAAATTTACAAATACTTAGAAAAAACATTTTTTACCAGCGACCAGAAGAGTATCTTTGTTTTCATGTCTATACTTGACAAGCATGTTTAACTTTTTAAAACCCAAGCCTCTACAACCGAAAACACTTGGTCATATAGGGGAGGAACTCGCCCAATTGGAATATAAAAAGCGCGGTTACGAACTTGTTGCCGCGAATTTTTTTAACAAGAAAGGTTTGCGCAAAGGAGAGATAGACGTTATTGTTAAAAATAAGGAACTAATTATTTTTATTGAGGTAAAGACAAGAAGTCAAAATTATGGGAGGTATGGCACGGCAGTGGAATCTGTCAGTGTTTACAAACAGGCTAAGTTGCTCACGGCTTTAAAATTGTTCTTACTGAGAAATCAAAAATTTGCTGCGCTCAGACCCCAAGTAGACGTATGCGCCATAATTATTCACAATGTGGATAATTTAATACTCGCCCAAGATAAGCCAAAGAAGTACTTAAGCCCCCATAATTCTGACCCGGTTTCATATTTGGCCCATAAAACCCATATTGACAAACCTCTGTATTCTGTTACAATAATAGCGAATGGAGTAGAAGATGCTAACTAACGGATGAGCGATGCTCGTCTTTTTTTATCTGTTTTCTCCAAGTAATAAAATTGAATAATTAAGTAATAAAAGATACCAATATACAAATGTATACGAATCATTCTAATAGTACTAATCCTGACTTTTCAAATTAGTATTATTAGTAGCATTGGAATGTATTTGTATATTGGTATCATAACTATATGAACGAACAACTTGAACAAGCCTTAGAACAAATCGCCGAAGAAAAAGGTATTTCCCGAGAGGAAATTATTTTCATGATAGAGGCCAGCTTGGCCGCGGCCTTTCGTAAAGATTATGGCCAAAAAAACCAGAACATTGTGGTGGAATTTGATCCGGAAAATTTGGCCACTAGAGTCTTTGACATGAAAACCGTGGTAGAAACCCCAACCGAGGCAGAAGATGACCCTCAAAAATTGGTGGACGTTGAGTCTGCCAAGGAGCTTACCAAGAACCCAAAGGTCGGGGACGAAATTAAAACGGAAATTACCCCCAAAGCCGGGACTAACTATGGGCGCATTGCCGCACAAACTGCCAAACAGGTTATTATTCAGAAACTGCGTGAAGCGGAACGCAATGTCCAGTTTAGCGACTTTAAGGCAAAAGAGCGGACTTTGCAAAATGGCACTGTGCAAAGAATTGAAGGCGACACTATTCTTATAGACATGGGTAAAGCCACTGGCGTGTTGTTTCCAAGCGAACAAATTCGCGGCGAAAAATATGCTGTTGCCCAGCGCATGAAAGTTTTAGTTTTGCACGTTGAACCAGCAACCAAGGGGCCTAAAATTACCTTGTCCCGTTCTCACCCTGACATGGTAAGAAAACTTTTTGAACTGGAAGTTCCGGAAATTTTTAACGGCAGTGTAGAAATTAAGGCTGTTGCCCGCGAGGCTGGTTCGCGTTCTAAAATAGCTGTGTTCTCTAACCAAGAGGGAATAGACCCTATTGGCAGTTGCGTTGGCCAAAAGGGTAGCCGCGTACAAACGGTAATGGGCGAACTGGGCGGCGAAAAAATAGACATTATTGAGTGGAGCGAGGATCCGGTAAAGTTTATAGCTAACTCCTTGTCACCGGCCAAAATTATAAATGTCCAACTGGACGAAGACGCAAAAGAGGCTAAGGTCGGGGTATTGGAAGACCAGTTGTCCTTGGCGATTGGCAAAGCAGGACAAAACGTGCGCCTAGCCGCGCGCCTCACTGGCTGGAAAATAGATATTAGCGGAGAAAAGCTCGGCGGGGAAGAAACACCAGTTGCTCAAGCTGCTACGGAAGAATCTCCAGAAGTTCCTGTGGAAGAATCTAAAACCGAAGAAAGTCCAGAAGCTGAAACATCTACAAAATAAATCACATGAATTAAATTTTGAGTAGTGCAGTTTTCCCCTCCCCTTGTGGGAGGGGTTAGGGGAGGGATATGAAGGACTCACTAAACTCAGTAGCCAGAAAATTGAGGAATAGCCTCACCGGCGCTGAAAAACATCTTTGGTATATTTTGAGAGCAAATAATCTTGGGGTTAAATTTCGCAGGCAAGAACCCATTGGAAATTATATCGTAGACTTTGCATGCTACCCCAAAAAGCTTATAATAGAATTGGACGGTGGACAACATTATGACAGTGCTGATGATAAAGTAAGGGACAAATGGTTAAATTTACAAGGGTTTACAGTTCTAAGATTCTGGAACAATGAAGTATTGGAAAACAGAGACGGCGTGGTTTTAAAAATAATGGAATATCTAAAATAACCCCTCCCTAGCCCTCCCCACAAGGGGGAGGGAATAACGCATCGTATCATGACCAAAAGAGTAAACCTTTTAATCGTATTAGCAAGTGTAACATTTATTTTATTGGGTTTAGCCTTTTTGTACGGCAATATTGTATTTTACAATTCGTCAAAAAAACAGAGGCTGTGATTACATATATCGGGGAACCCGATTACAGTACATGTTATAAAGGTTGCTATTGGTCTAGGTTAGTGTCAGTATCTTTTCGTGATTTAAATAATGTTATTATAAAGGATTCGCAGGAATTATTTACACCCACTCTTATATCCGGAATTTTTACTACAGGAAATACAATTAAGATTTTATACAAGCCAAGACAAGAAGACGGTTCTTTATTGGAGACTTTGGTTCCTAATCTTGGTCCTCCTGTTTAGAATTTAAGACATACACATGGCATTATTGGGGGTACCCTGTTTTAATTATTATGCTTGGAATTATAATTTATTTTGCAGGCAAAAAGCTTTTAAAAGATCATTATCAGAGTAGTGACGTTCAATAAATCATTAATCTTTAAATTTACATTTATGCCTTTAGTACCAATGGTCATTGAAAAATCTAGTATGGGTGAACGGGCTTACGATATATACAGCCGTTTGTTAAAAGAAAGAATTATTTTTTTGGGCGAGCCAATAGACGATGCGGTGGCAAATACGCTCATTGCTCAGTTGCTATTTTTAGATGCCGAGAACAGCAAAGACGACATTAAGCTATATATTAATTCTCCCGGCGGGTCTGTAACTTCCGCCATGGCGCTTTATGACACCATGCAGCATGTAAAGGCAGACGTAGCTACTATTTGTTTGGGACAGGCGGCTTCGGCCGCGGCAGTTCTTCTCGCCTGCGGCGCGAAAGGCAAACGTTTTGCTTTGCCCAATGCCCGCGTGCTAATCCACCAGGTTATGGGCGGTGCAGAAGGCCAACAGAAAGACGTGGAAATCCAGGCTAAGGAAATGATGCGAATAAAAAACCAAATAAACAGTATTTTAGCCAAACACACCGGCCAGTCCGTTAAAAAGATAGAACAAGATACTGACCGTGACTATTTTATGACCGCAGAAGAAGCTAAAAAGTACGGCATTGTGGATAAAATTATTAGTTAGCATAAAAACCCCTCTTGATTAAGAGGGTTTTTATATTTAACCTCGGCTTATTGGACTTACGGGAATTAAGTAGTATAATTAACTTATAATATATTTTAAAAAAATGGAAACAAAAATAATTGAAGAAAAAACCATTTTCATAACTTACTCTCGGTTGGATATTTTTAGGGTTGCTTCTTATGTTGAGCAACGTGTTAGTAATTTATATTTTTTATAAATTTGTTATTAGCGGAGGTTTATAAACGCATCGCAGGTATGTAT
>Ga0163150_10002626_pt1 | contig 27054 bp, 26 predicted proteins | sample OliLakLV19P2IB_FD_148628 | JGI IMG/M metagenome (GOLD analysis project Ga0163150, IMG submission 148628) | Freshwater microbial mat bacterial communities from Lake Vanda, McMurdo Dry Valleys, Antarctica - Oligotrophic Lake LV.19.P2.IB | ecosystem: Environmental > Aquatic > Freshwater > Lake >...
CCGGTCGTGTGGTCATTCGCCCCGTCTGTTCAGGCGCCCCACCACGCAACGCGCACGAGCACGGGAGCCCGGAGGTGCGACCGGCGGCCGGAGGGCCGCCAAGCTCGGCGGGGCCATGGATGGCCCGCCGAGCGTAAAGATTGTGGCCCGCCGAGCGTAAAGATTGTGGCCCGCCGAGCGTAAAGCTGGAGCGGGCGGGGCCGCCCCCCGTGCCCCGCCGCCCCAGCCGTGTTCACCCGTCAGCCAGGCTCAATCAGGGACCGAAGAGACCCTCGAGTGACCGGATCATGCTGCCGTTGTCGGCCACCTCGAACAGCGGCCGGTACGGGCTCGCCAGACCACGGCGAGACCGGGCGGCTGGGTACCAGACGAGGTTGATCGCGAGATTCCACGCCGACGGTGAGAACGACACCTGGTCCCCGGCAGTTCCAAAGGAGATGGTGTTGCTGCGGTTTGGAATCACGTACGTGAATGTGCTCTCGACGGCCAGTGACCGGTGCAGGGGGGCCCGCACGAGCGCGCCGACGATGCCGTCCTGCTCACTCGTACCACCACCCCACACCTTGAGCTCGTTGGCATCGCCAAACTGCACCCGGTAGAACCCTGTGTAGAGAGACTGCGTGCTGGCCACGCCTGGGGTGGGCGTCCGGTGTCCGAAGATGCCGACCTCATCGGCAACGTTCGAAGCACCCCAGAAGCCAAACTCGTGGTAGCCCCAGACATAGCTCATCTCGTAGCGGAGCTGCGCCAGGTCGTTGTCCTCGAACCAGCTATCGTGCATGTAGTCGTAGGCAACGCCGCCCTGCATGCCGCGGCCTTCGAAAGCTCGCGTGAACAATCCCGTGGTCAGGAACTGCTGGTCGCGGGCATTCTTGGAGATCGTCGTCCCGCCGAGATTGACCGTTGTCGGCGTGAAGTTGGTCTGGGTGCCCCGCACGCCCAACTGCCAGCCCACACCGAAGGCATTCCAGAACGGCATGGCCCAGTTGAGAGCCTCATTGGTGCCATAGTTGCCGTTGATGCCAAGGTCGGTCGGGTTCGTGAACGACGTGACACCGGCGCTCGCGGTGAAGTCGCGGTACCACCTCCAGCCGTAGTACGGACGGCCGAACTGCCTCAGCCACCGGCAGATGCGACCATCGTGCGTACAGATAGAAAGCTCGTTCTCTTCAGGGTCGCAGGCATACGGGTCGTCGTAGAAGCTCTCGACGTGAAGCTGTGAGGGGTATTCGCCCATGAGAAGGCCGTCGCACTCACCAGGAGCACATCCTCCCGCATGGCCAGAGCCATCACCCATGAACTCAAGCGAGTCGCCCGTCTCGGGCAGCTCGAGGCCTGGCCCGATCGACTCCATCTCCATGGGTTCGCCCTGGATGTCGCCGGCGGGGGTGGGGAGGCGGTTGCTCGACTCGCCACGCGGTGGGGCAAGGCCAGGGGGAGGCGCGCCGGCGGCGTCGGGACCACCCGTGGACGGCTGCTTCATCACAGACGGAATCCCGTCGACGTTCATGGCCAGCCGCTCTGGACGCTGACCACCAGCCGCGCGGGTCTGGGGGTAGCGGGGGGCAAGGCCACCGCCGAGCCGGACGTCTTCTGACGATCGCGGGCGGCCTTGCGGCGCCGTGGCCATGCGGGATGGCTGGCTTAAAGGAGACGGCGGCGTCCGGATGACTCGCACGCCAAGAAGGTCATCAGGCTTCGCGGGGTCGTATATCCGGCTTGCCATACCGCCTGTCGGAGCCGGCGACCGCGTTGGTGCGGGACGGCTGGCCGCCACCGCAGGCATCGAGCGACGAACGGCCGGAGCCGAATCCACCGCAGGCACGTGATCGGGTAGGGACACACTCGCCGGGGCGCTTGTGATCGCCCGGGCCCCACTGGATTCCCGTGCAGCTTCAACGGGCGACACGAGCGCGTCGGCGTCACGGTCAACCCGCGGCGAGCTCGCACGGTGCGGGGTCCATTTGAGCGCGTCTGAGGCCTGGTCTGCTTCTGCCATAGGGCCGACGAACTGGAACCCGGCCACGAGGGCCATGATTACCAGGAAACGCGTGCGGGACGAGCTGCTTCGACCGTTCATGGACGTCACCTCCGAGCGTGCTGCCAAGGCGGGCCACGAGGCGGCGCCAAGGTCTGCTCAATCGGAAAAGATATCGGCACCGGAACGGTCGGAACTTCCGACAAATTCAACGCGATCAGAAGAGTTTCCCCAGATCGCGCAGATTAGCGGCGACGGCCGGGTGACTCGATGGCCTGGGCAAGGTCGGCGATCAGGTCGTCCGTGTCCTCGATACCGCAGGCGAGGCGGATCATGTTGTCCGGGATGCGGAACACGGCTCGCTCGTCGGGCGTGTAGTTCCAGTAGCTCATGACGAGAGGCTGTTCGATGAGCGACTCGACGCCACCCAGGCTTGGCCCAATGCGCGGGATGCGGACGGCGTCCACGACATCGGCGGTTTCTCGCCAGTCGGCTGGCGCTCCAGAGGCGTTGCGCACCAGGAAGGTCACGAGCCCGCCACAGCCTCGCATCGTGCGGGCGGCCACGTCGTGATAGGGATGGCTCGTGAGCCCCGGATAAAACACCCGCTCGACTCGCGGGTGGTCCTCGAGGAAGCGAGCCATCGCCAGGCCGTTGGCGTTGTGTCGCTCCATTCGCAGAGCGAGTGTCTTGAGGCCCCGCTCGAGAAAGTACGCGGTGTGGGGCGAGCTGATGCCACCCATGATGCCTCGTAGCCGGCGGACCGGCTCGAGGAGCTCGGCACTGCCGATCGCGGCACCGGCGAGAAGGTCGTTGTGGCCACCGAGATACTTCGTGGCTGAATGGAGCACGAAATCGACACCGGCATCCAGCGGCCGGAGGTTGTACGGCGTGCAGAGCGTGGCGTCGATGAGCGTGAGGACGCCGTGCCGACGACCGATCGCTGCGAACCGCTCGACGTCGACGACGCTCAAGTGCGGATTCGTGGGCGACTCGCTGATGAGAAATTTTGTTTTTGGCCCAATCGCGGATTCCATCGCCGCGTAATCGCCGGTAGCCACCTCGCGGGTCACGACGCCGAACCGCGCGAGGTGTCGTCGGCAGAACTCACGGCTGCGGTGGTAGCACTCGTCGAAGAAAACAATCTCATCGCCGGCGCTGACATGCGCCATGAGGAGGCCCACGAACGCAGCCATCCCGCTTGAAAAAAGCACGCCTTCCTCGCCCCCGTCAAGGGCTGCGAGCTTTCGCTCCACGACCCGCTCTCCGGGATTCCCGTAGCGGCCGTATTCCTCGCGGGGCTCCTTCTGCTCCAGGAAATCCACGATCGCTTGTGTGTCGGCGAAGGTGTAGGTGCTCGCGGCGAAGATAGGGTCTGTGATCGAGAAGCCTGGCTTGAGCCTGGCCTCGCCGGCATGCACGGCGGTGGTCGAGGGACCGCGGGCTATCCCCCCGTTCGCGTCCGCGGAGGGCCCGCTCGCGGAGTCGGGTGAAGAGATTTTTTCGGTAAGCATGCCCATTCCCTGCGGGCCGCGCGGGACAATCCAGAGGAGTGTAGTCGGGCTCAGGGGGGGCAGCAATAATGCCTCCGTCCTGTCCGCACGCGTCCTCCAGGAGTCTCCATGCCTCGCACCGTCGTATCCGCCGCGGCTTGTGCCTCACGTCCGCTCTGGCCGCCGCGTCGGGTTCTGGTGACCATCGCGTCCCTCGCCGCTGCGACGGTGCTCGTCCGCGCCGGGCTCCTCGAACAGGTCGTCGGCAGCGTCGTCGATCAAGCGGTGCGGAACATCATCTCGCTTATCCTCGTCTTCTCGGCCGCCATGTCGCTTCTGATCTGGTTCCTTCGAGAGAGCGGTCATTCGACGGCACGAAAACGATGGGTGGGCGGCGGGCTCGTGGCGATCGTCCTGGCCGGCATGGTGTGCTTCCGGATCGAGCGAGTCTCGGGCGATCTCATCCCGGAGCTGCGGCTGCGGTGGAGCCTGTCGCCTGACCGACTTCTGCCGAAGGTGACGGCCGGGTCGGCAACGGCGGGCTCGTGGGCAGCCGGTCCGGACGACTTTCCGCGATTCCTAGGACCGACTGGTTCCGCCTCGTTGGACGGCCCAGCGATCGACCCCGACTGGTCGGCGCGGCCTCCGGACGAGCTTTGGCGAACGCCGATCGGCGCTGGCTGGAGCAGCTTCGCAACCTGCGGCGAGAACGCCGTGACGCTGGAGCAGCGCGGCGATGAGGAGCTCGTCACGTGCCGGTCGATCACGACGGGTGAGCCCACCTGGAGCGTGGCCGTTCGGGCGCGGCATGAGACAGTGCTCGGCGGCGTGGGGCCCCGATCAACCCCGACGATCCGCGACGGCGAGGTGTTTTCCACGGGGGCGACCGGCTGGCTCCATGCGATCGACGGCGCGACGGGCCGCGTCCTGTGGAAGAAGGATGTCCTTGCCGACCTCGGCATCGATCCGCTCGCCCATGCGGCAGCCGTGGCATGGGGGCGGTCCGGCTCACCGCTGGTGACCGACTCGCTGGTGATCGTGCCTGCGGGCGGGCCGTTCTTCGAGCCAGGGCCGAATGGGAGTCTTGCCGCATCGCTCGTTGCCTACGACCGCGCGACGGGCGAGCGGCGGTGGACGGCCGGCGACGAACAAATCAGCTATGTGACGCCGGAACTGGTGCGCATCGGTGAACGGGACCTGATCCTGGCGGTCAACGAGGCCCGCGTCGTGGCGTACGATCCAGCCGACGGCCGCGAGGCATGGGCCTTTTCATGGCCGGGGCATTCCAATTCGGATGCGTCATGCTCGCAGTCCCACGTCCTTGCCGACGGCAGCATCTTCCTCTCGAAGGGCTATGGGATCGGGGCGGCTCTGTTTGCAGCTCCCAACAGTGGTGACACGCCCGCGTACGACGCGGTCTGGCGGCAGCCCGGCATGCTCAAGACGAAGTTCACGAATGTCGTTATTCACGATGGCCATGCGTATGGCCTCTCCGATGGGATTCTCGAGTGCGTACGACTGGCCGATGGTGCGCGACGCTGGAAGAAGGGCCGCTACGGTCAGGGGCAGGTGCTCCGCATCGGTGGTTTTTTGATGGTGCAGGCCGAAGGGGGTGAGATCGTGGTCGTCGAATGCGATCCAGCGGCGCATGTCGAGCGGGCGAGATTGTCGGCGCTTGCCAGTCAGACCTGGAACAACCCATGCCTGACGGGTGATCGCCTCCTCGTGCGGAATGCCCAGGAGGCAGCCTGCTATCGGCTTCCGATCGTGCAGGCAGCGGGCGACAAACCATGAGCGACGACGTTGGCCGACCGCTCGCGGGCCGCACAGCGGTCGTCACGGGCGGCACGAGTGGGATCGGGCGTGCCGTCGCGATGGCCTTGGCTGCGGCTGGCGCGCGGGTGGCCATTCATGGACGATCGGCTTCCCGCGCGGCTGACGTGGCCGCCGAGCTGGGACACGCGCATGCCGGAACGTTTTTTGCGGACCTTGCGGAGCCTGGCGAGGCCGAACGCTTGGCCTCGGCGGTGACGGCCGCACTTCCGTCGCTCGACACCGTCGCCCTCTTCTCCGGCGCCGACGTGCTCACCGGCGAGCCGGCTGCGTGGCCGTTTGAGCGAAAGCTCGCGGAGCTGCTTCAGGTGGACGTCACGGCAACGATGCTCCTTGCGCGGCAGTTCGGTCGCTGGATGAAGCCGCGGCACGGCGGGGTCGTGATCACCTGTGGCTGGGATCAGGCAGCCGTGGGCATGGAGGGAGACAGCGGGGAGCTCTTTGCCGCGGCCAAGGGAGCCGTGATGGCGTTCACGCGCAGCCTCGCGCGGTCGCTTGGGCCGGAGGTCCGCGCCAACTGTGTGGCCCCTGGCTGGATCAAGACTGCCTGGGCCGCCGGCGCGAGCGAGGCCTGGCAGCGGCGGGCTATCCGCGAAAGCATGCTTGGCCGTTGGGGCACTCCGGAAGACATCGCCGCAGCGGTCTGCTGGCTCGTCTCACCGGCCGCCGGTTTCGTCACCGGCCAAGTGTTGCCGGTCAACGGCGGATTTCGTCGCGCGTAGGCCGCCAACAAAAAAATGCCCCGGCGTGGGTGAGCGAGGCGGAAAGCTCACCCACGCCAGTGGGGCATCCTTCTGGACGATTGCGGAGCGTGCAGGGCGTGACCGCCCTGCACGCATCCTCATTCAAATCAGTGCGTTAACCCCTTGCCGCCGCCCAGATCGCTCGCAGCGATCCATCCTGGTGGGTAGGCGAGCATGCCATGTTCGTGCATGTCGAGGCCTTCCATCTCCTCCTGGGGGGAGACACGCATCCCGATCGTGGCCTTCAGGGCAAGGAACATCGCCATGCTGAGGCCGAACGACCAGACGAAGGCGACAGCGACACCCAGCATTTGGATCATCAGCTGTCCTGTGCCGCCGCCATTGAACAGTCCCAGCTCACGGTGCATGAGGCCGACGGCGAGCGTGCCGAGCGCTCCGCAGACGCCGTGTACTGAGACGGCGCCCACGGGATCGTCCACGCCGATCCGATCGAAGAAGATCACGCTCAGCACCACAAGGGCACCGGCGATGAGTCCAAGAAGACCAGCCTGCGGAACTGGGATGCAGTCACACCCGGCCGTGATGGCCACCAGGCCGGCGAGTGCACCGTTTAAGGCGAATGAGACGTCAGGTTTCTTGAAAAGAACCCACGACATCACCATGCCGCCGATGCAGCCTGCCGCCGCCGCAATGTTGGTGGTCACAGCAATGTAGGCCAGCGAGCCCCCCTTGATCGACGTCGTGCTGCCCGGATTGAACCCGAACCAGCCGAGCCACAGGATGAACACGCCGAGGGCAGCCAGGGGGATCGAGTGCCCAGGAATAGCCTGCGGCTTGCCGCCGACGTACTTGCCGATGCGGGGGCCGACAACGATCGCCCCAGCGAGGGCGGCCCAGCCACCGATCGAATGGACGACTGTTGATCCGGCGAAGTCGAGGAAGCCCTTGGCGCCGAGCCACGCCTCGTTGACGGCTGTGGCACCGTCCGGCTTCCACAGCCCACCCCACGCCCAGCCGCCGAAGATGGGATAAATGACCGCGGTCATCACGCAGGTGTAAATCAAATAGGCCGAAAACTTCGTGCGCTCAGCAACGGCTCCCGAGATGATCGTTGCCGCTGTGGCGCAGAAGACCGTCTGGAAGATCAAGAACGCCCAGCCCCAGTTCTCTGACGCCGTGCTGTGCTTCGATGCATCGAACATGAAATGATCCATGCCGATCCAGCCACCCTTGGTGGCACCAAACATGAGACCGAAACCGATGAAGTAGAAGGCTATGGTCCCGATGCCGAAGTCCATGAGGTTCTTCATGATGATGTTGCAGGCGTTCTTGGCTCGCGTGAAACCAGCTTCCACGAGCATGAATCCTGCCTGCATAAAGAACACGAGGAAGGCTGCGACGCATGTCCAGAGGATGTCGGCGTCGGCGCGGACTGCCTCGAGAGAGTCCGCGGGCGGAGCTACCGCTGCCGCTGCCGCGTCGGGGGCAGCAGCCTCGTCCTCGGCAAAAGCAGGAACCCATCCGCCGACGGCGGTCACCGCGATAAGCAACGCAAAAATCAACGAACGCCAAGAGCTACACCAAGACATTTCACGCCTCTTTCAAGAAAGGAATCGAGCACCTCCGCCGTGCTGAAATCCTCAAACCACGGCATGCAGCCGGGTCAGATTTCCGCCGGAGACGTGGTGAGCAAGTCGCGTGCCGTTTGGGGGATCGAACGCCCTTGGCCCCCCGGAAGCCGCTTGCTGTCGAGGCAAAAGCCTGGAATACATTTGCGAAAACGAGGCCTTTCCCTTGAGAAAAAAATGTTGCGACGGCTTAAACAGCCGTCGCCTCGTGTGGTCCCGTTTGCCCGGATCGCCCATTCTGAGCGCAGCAGGCTGACAACGGAACGGGCAGTGTCGCGGTCGCAGGCCGCTGTTCGCACGAAAGGCCGCTCAGAACGTGACCACACGGTTCCCTGCCACGGGCGGTGGAGCCATAGGCCCACTGGCCTGTCCGATGATGTCGTCATCGAGCATGGCGGCGAGACGGCCCGCATGGGCAAGCCCTGTGGCATCGAGGAAGTTGGCCAGGAGCCGGAAGCCGTGCCGCGTCAGGATCGATTCTGGGTGAAACTGCACGCCGTAGATCGCCCGGCGCTCATCCTCGATCGCCATGATCGTGCCTGCCTCATCGCGGGCGGTGACCACGAGCGAGGTGGGGAGCGACTCAGGATCGACCTCTAAAGAATGGTAGCGGCAGGCCGTCATCGGGCTGGGGATGCCGGCAAAGAGGTTGACGGCGTCGTGGAGGATGCCGCTCACGCGACCGTGAACCGGCGCACCCCGCACGATCCGGCCTCCGAGCGCGGCGGCGATGGCTTGGTGCCCCAGGCACACGCCGAGGATCGGCACGCGGCCACGAAACGCCAGCACAGCCTCCATCGAGCAGCCCGCCTCGGTCGGCGTGCACGGGCCCGGTGAGATCACGATGGCCGCAGGACGCAGCCGTCGAAGCTGGGCCACGGTCGTCCCATGTGCCGGGACGACCACGACTGGCGGACCGAGCAATTGAAGATGCCTCGCGAGGTTGAACACAAAACTGTCGCGGTTGTCGAGGACGACGATCATTGAATGCCGCCCCCCTCGGCGAGCTGCGATTTCACCTCGCCACCGATGCCGAGGGCGTCGAGAACCCGGAGCATTCCTTCAGCTTTGTGAAGCGATTCGGCGTACTCCGCTGCTGGGTCGCTGGCCGCGGTGATGCCACCGCCGGCTGAAAAGCTCACGATGCCATCACCAGCGACAAACGTCCGGATGAGGAGGTTGAAGTCGGCCGAGCCATCGAGCCCGAGGTAGCCAAGGCAGCCACAGTACGGGCCTCGCGCCACGCCCTCGAGCTGGGAGATGATTTCGCAGGCGCGGTGCTTGGGGGCGCCGGTCACACTCCCGCCTGGGATCGCAGCCTCGATCGCATCGAGCACACCCAGGCCGGGCCGCAATCGGCCTGCGACGACGGAGACGAGGTGCTGCACGTAGCGATAGCGCTCGAGCCGGCAGAGCGCCTCCACTCGGACAGTCTCGGGCCGGCACACCCTCGCGAGATCGTTTCGCACGAGGTCCACGATCATGACGTTCTCGGCGCGGTCCTTGTCGCTCGCTTCGAGGTCGGCCCCCGCGAAGAGATCAGCCTCGGGGTTTTCGATCACCCGTCGCGTGCCCTTGATGGGGTGCATGCGAACAGTGCCGCGGGCCGCCTGGAGGAATCGCTCGGGTGACATGCTCACAATCCGTGCGTCGCCTGCATCGAAAAATGCGGCGAAAGGGGCCGGATTGATCCTCCTGGCCGCGAGGTGGAGCGCGACGGGATCGACGTCAGATGCGACGGAAAGCCGCTGCGCGAGGTTCACCTGGAAGATGTCGCCAGCGCGGACAAACTCGATTCCTGCCTGCACCATTGCCAGGTAGTGGTCGCGGGCATGGCTCGTGTGGATCGCGGGCCGAGACGGAAGGGATGTGCCGGAGGGCTTGAGGCTGCCGCGCATGGCCACCGGTATCTTCTGGCCTCCCGCCACAAAGGCCTCGAGGCGGTCGGCGGCGCGGCGGCGACGACTGGTCGGGCCTCGAGCCGGGACGCCCTGCGAAATGAACCAGCCGCGGCCGAGATCGTGGTCATACGCAAAGACGACGTCATAGAGATGGAGGGACAGGAGCGGCACGACCGGCGTGGATGTCTGCGGCGATGCGAGGCCGAGCCGGGCGAGGCCGCAGTCGTAGGACAAGAGTCCGGCGAGGCCACCCTGAAACGGGGGCAGGCCGGGAATCGTCGGGCAGGCGAGGTCAGCGAGGATCGCGCGGGCACGGGCGAACGCGTCTGCGATTTCAGCCGCGGTACCGCCCGGCTCGACGCACATGGAATGGACCGGGTCGGCCGCCACGAAGGACCATCGGCTTAATCGCGGAATCGCTTCGGCCCCCTCCTTGTCGATGATCGCCGAATCGAGAAACATCGCATGGGGCAGAGCGGCTGCATGCTGGAACACCTCCAGTGGATCGAGGCCGGCCGTGGCCTCGATGACAATGGCCCCAGATGCGGTGGCGAGGCCGTGGCCGAACCACGGATGAGGCGGGACGATCGCGGAAGTGCCTTCGGCCTGCGGCTGGGGAGTGGCGTCGTGCATCGAGGTCACGGTTCGGAGGGCAGGGGTGTGGCCTCGGCCGTCGCCGTGGCCTCGGCCGCGCGAGCGGCGGCGCGGGATGGACCGTGGGCGATCTCGGGCTGCGTCAGGTAGCCCCAGTCGAGGGCCTGATCCTGGCGATAGTCTTTCCCGAGCGTGATCGCTGTCACGGCCTTCGCGACCTCGTAGCCGAGGTAGAAGGCGTGCGACGGATCGATATCTCTGCGGCCCGCAGCCTGAAGGTCACCGAAGAGGGCGAATGGATCACGGGAGTGGAGGTGCAGGCCCGCGGCCACGAGATGAATCTCGCCACCCTCTGCAAAAACTCGAACGTTTGGGTCGCGGATGGCGGCGGCCAGTTGATCGAGGACGTCCGCCCCATGGGCCCGCGGCTTGCCTGAGCGAAGTGTGATGAGCCGCGGCTCGACATGCTTGGGAAGCGTGCGATGCGTGACCGCGTGCCAGGCGAGCCGACGCGCCAGGTCGCACTCCTTCACACTCGACGCCGCCCAATGGATCACTTCGGTTGTGAGCACCGACCGAATGCCCACCTCCTGACAGAAACCGATCAGAATCGCGTTGACTCCGGCCGAGTCCACATCGGTGAGCTCGGTGAGGTTGCCGATGCCCATCATGATCTCGGCAGCGGGGTACCGCCGCCGGACGTCGAGGTAGCGGCCGAGGCTTTCGGCAAACCCAAACCCAATCGGCTCGAGCACGGGATCGAGGCGGTACGCCACGCCGGCCGCTTCAAGCCGCGCGATCGTCGCATCAAAACCTTCCATCGTGGATGGGACATCGGGCACGACGACGACCTCGCAGCCCCAGCCGGCGGCCGCAGCAACGTTCGAGGAGTTCACCGAGAGCACGAGCGTGGCACCAGCCTCGACGGCGGCCTCCACCTCACGACTGTCAAAACTATCAATCGACACCCGAAGACCCTCGGCGACCAGCATGCGGACGGCCTCGCCGGCGCCTGCCCAGGATTCTCCGGGGTCGCAGCCCACATCGATTCGGTCGGCGCCGTCGGCCGCGAGCCGCCGGGCCTCGGCGAGCAGGTCGGCCGTTGAGAGCCGCGGCGCGTGGTTGATCTCGGCGATGATCTCGATGTCATGCTGGCCGTAGTCGGCGAGATCGCGGGATGTTTGCCCAAAGAACTCGTCAAGGGCACGCAGGTCTGACGGACCGCGATCCACCGGCACGGGCGTGATCTCCGTAAACACATCGAGGGGGCCGCGACATCCGCCCGGAATGATCACGCGGTCGGTGCCCGGTGGCACGTTGAGCCGCCTCGCGATCCACGGCGTGGGCATGAGGGCGGCGACGGTGATCGGCATCACCTGCACGGTGGCTTCAAACCCGACCCGCGGTGCGAGCCGGTCGAGCACCTGCCTGAGCGAATGCTCCGCGAGCCGGCCGGTCACAAAGAGGATGCGGGCGGGCTCGGCTGACATCGAGAGACGACTCGCGGGGGAAGAGCCATCACTTTATCATGAGGTCCGCATGATCCTCGAAGGTCTCATTTCCACCGTGACTGCCACGGGCAGGCCGCATCTGGCCGCCATGGGCCCTGGCATTGATGAGGATGATTTCGCGACCGGACGGATTCGCACGCTCGTGCTGCGTCCGTTTCCAACCAGTCAGACGGCGGCCCATCTCCTCCGCACGCGGGCCGGCGTCTTTCATGTGTGTGACGATGTCTTACTGCTTGCTCGCATCGTGGTCGGTGAGGCGGGTGAGCCGAAGATGCGGGCCGCGTCCGGAGTCAACGGGTTCATCCTCGACGCCGCCTGTCGAGCGTACGAGTTCGAGGTGACGGCCGTTGATGACTCGGGCGAACGCCTGCGGCTCGAGGCCCGCGTGGTCGCCACGCATGACCTGCGGCCGTTTACTGGCTTCAACCGCGCCGCCCACGCCGTCGTCGAAGCAGCCATTCTCATCACGCGGCTGCACCTCGTGGACACTGACGACGTGCGACGCAAGCTTGCGGACCTCGCCGTCCTCGTCGAGAAGACGGGGGGCCGCAAGGAGCACGACGCGTTTCGCCTTCTCGAACGACGTGCGAGCATCACGCCGCCGCATTCCGTTGCCGGCGAAATCGGCTAGGCTGAATCGACGATGCCCGACGACACGCCCTCCGCGCCGCCTGCTGCCGTTGAGATACGCACGCCCGCCCGGATTCACTTGGGCATGCTGTCGTTTGGCGCTCCGGGCATCCGCTCGTTCGGCGGTGTGGGAGTCATGCTCGACCGTCCTGGAGTCGTGCTGCGGGTGCGCCGCGCCCACCGAATCGAGGCCCGTGGGCCGCTGGCCGAGCGGGCACTCCAGTTCGCCAGGGGAGCCACCGAGGCCTGGGGCCTTGGTGACATGGGCTACGGTCTCGAGGTCGTGAGCGTCCCGGCGACTCATGCGGGTCTCGGCAGCGGCACGCAGCTTGGCCTCGCCGTCGCCGCCGGCCTGCGACACCTGTTTCGGCGGGCTCCGACCGAGTCGGCCGGTGTGGCCTCGCCACCCCCAGCGGAACGCCCGCTCGATGCCTTGGCGCACGAGTGGGTTTTTGATGTTCGGGAAGCGATCGAGCTGGCCCGCGCGGCCGGCCGCGGGCGGCGGTCGTGCATCGGGGTGTATGGCTTCAGTCGCGGTGGCCTGATCGTCGAGGCCGGCAGGCATGTGGACGCCACGCAGACACCGCCGGACGACGCCACGCGTGAATTCTCGCCCATGGTTGCCCGGGCCCGGCTGCCGGAGGCATGGCGGTGCGTCGTCATCGCAGCCCGTGGATCATCGGGGCTCCATGGCGAAGCGGAGCGTGCGGCCTTCGCCAGGCTGCCGCCCGTACCCGCCGATGTGACGGCAGGCCTCGCGAAGATCGCCCTGATGGACCTCTTGCCGGCGGCAGTCGAAGGGAAGTTTGCCGAGTTTGCTGCGGCGGTCCGGTCTTACGGCGTGCTTGCGGGCAAACCTTTTGAAGCTGAGTCGGCCAGCCTGCCGCATGCGGCAGCAACGGCGCAGCTTCTCGAGCTCCTCGATGAGCTTGGCATCACCGGCTGTGCCCAGAGCAGTTGGGGGCCGACCGTCATCGCCTGCTGCCCTTCGCTCGAGGTAGCCGGTGATCTTACGGAGGCACTCGATCGACTCGGCCTCACGAAGCTCCACGACATCGTGATCGCGCGGTTCGACTCCCAGGGGGCCGTCCTGCGAGAGATCGAGTGACCGCGCCGCTGAGGCGTCACGCCGGCTTCAGGCCGTAGTCATCAAGTACCCGGCAAAGCTTCGCGGCGAGGTCGGCTTCGAGCGGCACGAGCGGCAGCCGCACGTCGCCCGTGTCGCGGCCCACCATCGCCAGGGCCGCCTTGATCGGGATCGGGTTGCTCGCGAGGCCAAGCAGTTCGCGGCAGAGCGTGAAGAGCTTGAGGTGCCAGGCGCGTGCCGTGGCCATGTCGCCCGCATCGAAGGCCGCGCAGAGCGCCTTCATGTCTGCTGGCACGAGATTGCCGACAACCGAGACGACCCCGCGTCCTCCGATGGCCATGAGCGGAAGCGTCATGCTGTCATCGCCGGAGAGGAGCGTGAGATCGGTGGCGGCGAGCACCTGGGAGGCCTGGTCGAGCGAGCCCGTCGCCTCTTTGACCATCGCGATCCCGGGAAGCTCCGCCAGGCGGATGATCGTCTCGGGCTCGATGTTGCGGCCCGTTCTGGCAGGAATGTTGTAGACGCAGATGGGGATGTCCACGCACTCCGCGAGCGCCTTGAAATGCTCCTCGATGCCACGCTGGGTTGGGCGGTTGTAATAGGGGCCGACCACAAGGGCCGCGTCGGCACCGGCCCGCGCGGCAAACTTCGTGAGCCGAACGGCCTCGGCCGTGGAGTTGCTGCCGGTGCCGGGCATCACAAGGATGCGGCCGGCAGCGATCTGGACGCTCTCGGCGATCACCCGCTCGTGCTCATCATGCGAGAGCGTCGGGGACTCGCCCGTCGTGCCCACCGGGCAGATGCACGTGGTCCCTGCGGCCACCTGAAACTCTATCTGCTCTCGGAGCCGTGGCATATCGACGGTGCCGTCACGAAAGGGCGTCACGATGGCGACAGACAACCCTGCAAAACGTTCGGCACGAGTGGGCATCGGATCAGCGGCTCCAGGAATCGACGGAGAACCCGCGGGGTTGCCAGCCTCGTCGATACCGCGGGAGAATATGATTTTCGCAGCCTCGCGGCAAATGCCGCCGAGTTGTTGGCGGGTTCACGAATGTCTCGCGCCTGGCCGGCCGCAAAGCCTGCTCGGCGATGGGGCACGTTGGTATGGTGGTGCGAGCATGTGGCACGACATGAAAGCGAGCGGGCATGTGACGGCGAGCATCCGGCCGGTGCTCAGGCCCGGCCGTCCGCGCCGGGGGGCCGTCGATGCTGCGGCGAAGGTTGTCGCCGCAGGCGGCCGGCGAGCCGCCATGGCGATGGTCCTTGGCACCGGCATGGGCGGGCTTGTCGATCGGCTCGACGGGCTGTGGACGATGCCAGGCGTCGAGACCGGCTGGCTCGTGCGATCGTTGGCCACTGGACATGCGGGACGGATCGCCTGCGGCACCGTCGCGGGCACCCCGGTCATCATGCTCCAAGGCCGCGTGCATGGCTACGAGGGCTACCCGCATGAGATGCTCACGCGTGGCGTCGAACTGCTCGCGGCACTCGGCGTGCGGCGACTCTTGCTCACGAACGCCTCGGGAGGCTTGCGTCCCACCATGCAAAGCGGCGAGCTCGTGATCATGACCGACCACATCGATCTGGTTCGCCGGCCGTGGGGCGAGGCGCTCGAGCCGGAGCCGTCGGCCGATCCATCCGCCCATGTTCATGCGACGTATTACTCCCCCACCCTCGCCGCTCGGGCCGCAGTTGCCGCACGACGCGCTGGAGCGGTCGCCCGCTGCGGGGTGTACGCGCTGCTCTCCGGGCCGAGCTACGAGACCCGCGCCGAGTACCGGATGCTTCGGCGGATCGAGGCCGACGTCGTGGGGATGTCCACGGTGCCGGAGGTTGTGGCGGCGGTGCGAATGGGGCTCGAGGTAGTAGCCTGCTCGGTCGTGACCAACGTGGCCCGGCCGGATGCACCCGAGCACACTGACGCGGAGGACGTCTGCCGGCTTGCGGGCGATGCTTCCGACGGCGTGTGGCAGATCCTTCTCGATCTCGCCCGTGATGCAGGACTGCCCGCGGCACCATGAAGATTCTTCTCACCAACGATGACGGCATTGACGCTCCTGGCCTCGAGGCGCTGGCATTCGCAGCGCGGGCCCTCGGCGGCGACGCGGTGATCGTCGCGCCCGCGGAGCCGCATTCCGGCTGCGGTCACCGCGTGACGACGGCGCGGCCGCTGGTTGTCGATGCCATGGGCAGCGGCCGGTTTCGCGTGCATGGCACCCCCGCCGACTGCGTGCGGATCGCGCTGGCGCGGCTCGTGCCCGATACGGACCTCGTGCTCTCGGGGATCAACGCCGGGGGCAATCTCGGCGCCGACATCCATCATTCGGGCACGGTGGCGGCCGCCCGGGAGGCGGCCCTCCACGGCCGGCAGGCCGTGGCCGCTTCGCAGTATCACCGGCGCGGCACCACGATCGACTGGCAGCGTGCTGCAGCGTGGCTCGAGGCCGTGCTTGAGTCGCTTCACGAACGGCCGCTTCCGCGCGGGGAGTTCTGGAACGTGAATCTTCCCGATCCCGATCCCGATCCGCTCGCGCCGCCGCCGCCGGTTGTGGAGTGCGTGGTTGATCCATCGCCCTTCGCGCTCGCGTATGACCTCTCCCATGAGGGTTGGCACTACGGCGGCAACTACCACGAGCGGCCGCGCATCGCTGACGGCGACGTGGCGACGTGCTTCGCAGGCCGCATCGCTCTCTCGCGGCTCCGCACGTTGTGATGGCTTCGCACGGCTTCATCCATGGCCCTGCTTCGCTTCTCGGAGTTCTGGGCCTTGATCGAATAAAAGCCCCCGTTGATCAACAGGGGGCTGCGGGTGGAAGGCCGTCCCCCTTGTCATCATGGCCGAAGTCGCCCAACAACCCGCAGCCACCTCGCGATCGCGAGGGGCTTGTATGAATGTCGGGCCGATTTGGCCCCAGAGCCGTCATTCCACGTCGGCGTCGAAGATGCGCACCTTCGCCCATGTCGTCGCGTTCTCGGCGATGAACTGCGTGTGCCGTGGGGCAACCTGGTAGGCGTCATGGGTCGCGCGGGAGTCAAACACGATCAGGAGCATCACGTCCCAGTCGCGGTCGTTGACGTGCCGGTCGTATGGGGCACAGGTGCCCACCTGGAAGCTGACTGCACCGGGGTGGCCCATAAGATGCTCACGGCACGAGGCGACGAGCGAGGCGACGGCACCCTGCGAGTTGTCTTTGAGCGAGAAGTAGACGGCGTGCGAGAGCATGGCGGATCAGCCTTCGTTGGGGAGCGCGTCGCGGGTGGTCTGGGCCGTGGCGGCCGGACCGACGGAGCGGGGCGCGGCTGGCCCGATGATGCCTACGACCTCGGTGTCGTCGAGCATCTCACGCGCTTCGAGCTCGGTCGCGAGCCGATCGAGCTTATCGCGGTTGTCCGAGAGGAGGGTCGTGGCCCGCACGGCAGCTTCACCCAGCAGCCGGGCCACCTCTTCGTCGATGACCTGCGCCGTGTGCTCGCTGAACTCCCGGTGCTCGAAGACATCGCGACCCAGAAAGGGATGCTCTTGCGAGCTCTGGCAGGAGACGGGCCCGAGACGATCGCTCATGCCCCAGTGCGCCACCATCTTGCGGGCGATGCGGGTGGCCTGCGTGAGATCATTCTCGGCGCCGGCAGTGAGCTCGCCGAACACGATCTTCTCCGCTGCCCTGCCGGCCAGGATGAAGACGAGCCGGTTGTGGAGATCGGTCTCCCCTATGTTCATGCGATCTTCCTCGGGCACAAGCTGCGTCACGCCGAGCGCCCGACCTCGAGGGATGATCGTCACCTTGTGGAGCTTGTCGACGCCAGGCAGGAGCCACGCACCGAGAGCGTGCCCGGCTTCGTGATAGGCCGTCATCGTCTTCTCGCGGCCGGTGAGCACTTCCTCCCGCTTGGGGCCCATGAGCACCTTGTCGCGGGCGTGATCGAAATCGTCGGCATCGACGGCAGTCTTGTCGTGCCGCGTGGCCCAGAGGGCGGCCTCGTTGACGAGATTCCGGATGTCGGCACCGGTGAGGCCGACGGTGCCGCTGGCGAGACGAGCAAGATCGACATCGGGCGCGAGCGGCACGTTTCGCGTGTGAACCTTGAAGAGCTCGACGCGGGCCTTCTGGCTGGGCCGATCGACGGTGACGTGGCGATCGAAGCGGCCGGGCCGCAGGAGCGCCGGGTCGAGGACGTCGGGCCGGTTCGTCGCCGCCAGCACGATCACGCTTTCCGATTGGCTGAATCCGTCCATCTCGCTGAGGATCTGATTGAGCGTCTGCTCGCGTTCATCATGGCCACCGCCGAGGCCCGCGCCGCGAACCCGCCCCACAGCATCAATCTCATCAACGAACAGAATCGCCGGCGACGCGTCCTTTGCTGTCTTAAACATGTCGCGAACCCGTGAGGCGCCCACGCCCACGAACATCTGGATGAATTCGCTGCCCGAGATCGAGAAAAACGGAACCCCCGCTTCGCCAGCAACAGCCCGTGCCAGGAGCGTCTTGCCGGTGCCGGGCGGTCCCATGAGGAGCACGCCCTTGGGCACACGACCGCCGAGCCGCTGGAACTTCTTGGGGTCTTTGAGAAACTCCACGATCTCTTGAAGGTCGGCCTTCACCTGATCGAGCCCGGCCACATCCGCGAACGTCACCTGCGTGTCGCCGGCGGCGTATCGCTTCGCAGGAGACTTCGAGAAGCCGCCCAGAAAACTCCCGGCCCCGCCGAGCGGATCGCGGGCACGGCGGAGCGTCATCCAGAAACCAGCCATGAGGAGGAGCGGTACGAGGAGATAGAGCCCAAGCAGAATGCCTGTGCCATCCGACGGGGGTCGCACCTCGGTTCGTATACCGGGGTTTTCCTGGATGAGCCGATTGAAGCCCTCCTGGAGGTACGGCGTGAGGCTGACGCGGAATGTCTTCGAGGGCGTGCGGCTACCGATCTCCTTGGCCGTCAATTCCTTGACAAACTCTCCCTCGATCTCGTCACCCCGGATGAGGACTTTCGCCACGTTGCCGTCGTTGGACTGCTTGACGAATGCGTCGTAGGTGATGTCGGCTCGGCCGCTGGCAGCACCGCTCGTGAGGAATGTGGCCAACGCCACCGCGCCCAGCACGAGCAGCACGACCATCGGCAAGCCCAGGGGTTTGCTGAAGAGAGGCGACTTGCCGGTTGGTTCTGCTGGGGGGCGTGGGGCAGTGCTCATAGGCGGGGCGGACCGGGGCGGCTCCGAGTAAAAACGGCCACCCCTCTGGGCGAGCCGCGCGAGCTTCGTAGTGTAATGTATGCCTCCGGTCACGGCAGTGTGGTGGCCGAACCGCGATTGGGAGAGTTTCGATGGAAGGCAGGGAGGCCCGCAGGCGGGGTGTGATCGCGATCACGCGTCAGGAAGACAGGTTTCTCGCGATCCGTCGGGGACTCGCGGTCGCCGCCGGTGGCACGATCTGTTTTCCTGGTGGTCACATCGAGCCGGGCGAGGCCGAAGCAGAAGCCGTTGTGCGGGAATGCCACGAAGAGCTTGCGGCGATCGTGGAGCCCGGGGCGTGTATCTGGCGGAGTGTATCGCCGTGGGGCACGGAGCTTGCGTGGTGGACGGTGCGGCTCGTCGATGACCGGGAGCTGGTGCCTCATCCGATCGAGGTGGCCGAAATTCTCTGGCTCTCGATTGAGGAGATGCTCGCCGACAAAACGCTCCTCGAGGGCAACCGCCCATTTCTCGAGGCCGTGCGAGATGGACGCCTCGCCGTGTAGCAGGGCTACTCTTCCGGCGGCGTATCCTTCGGGAAGATCACGCCCTGTGGCTCTTGCGGCGGTGGGAGCACTGGCGGATTGGAAGCCGACTCGAGGAGATCCTTGAAGCGGTTCGGCTCGGCGGGCACTTCGGCGTTCGCCTGCTGCACCGCGGGATCAACAACGAGTTGCTCCGTGGCCTTCACGCGGATGAGCCATCCATCGAGCGTGGCCCGCTCTGGCGGTGAGAGTGGAGGCGCGACGAGCGATGGGAGCTTCGCGGACGTTGGGTGACGCGACGCGAGCAGGAGGGCAATTTTTCCTGCGTCGCGGTCCGGGCCCACGGCGTCGAGGAAGGACTGCATGTTGGCGAGGGTGCCACGGCGGTCCATCCCAGCCCGCAGGTTCCGACGAACGAACTTTGGCTCGGGGCTTGCGTCGCCACCGTGGCAGGCCCCCGCCGCGCATCGGTTCACGAGGAGGGGCTGCACCCGGCGGGTGAACTCGGCGACGAGCTCAGGCGGAAGGTCGGAGGCCGTCGCGGCCAGCGGTATCATGGCCAGGGCGACGGCGAGCCAGCGCCGCGTCCCTTTGCCACGGTTGGTGGTTGGCCGGCGGATCAGCGTCACGCGTTCTTTCATGGGTCGGCTCCGTGGCGGGGGCTCACGGGGCGGGAACGTAGGGATGCTAGCGCCGAGGTTCAAGCCGAATCCCGACGTCGAATCTCTTGTGAGAGGGAGGCAGCGGGCCCTACACTCCCTTGACGTTTCGTGCCCCCAGACCCACCGAGCCCCCGAGAGTCGCGCAGTCCATGGAAAAGACGTTCGTCATGTTTAAGCCCGATTGTCTCGAGCGAGGCCTCGTCGGGCAGATCCTGTCCCGGTTCGAAGCCAAAGGGCTCAGGCTCGCGGCCATGAAGATGCTTCGGATCACGCCGGCCGTCGCGCGGCAGCACTACGCCGAACATGTCGAGAAGCCGTTCTATCCTGGCCTCGAAGAGTTTATTACTGCAGCGCCCGTCGTGGCGTGTGTGTTCGCTGGCCCCGAGGTGATCCGCGTCGTCCGCGAGATGCTCGGCGCGACGAGCGGCCTCAAGGCCGCGTCGGGCACGATCCGTGGCGACTTCTCTTCAAGCCGTCAGATGAACCTCGTGCACGCCTCAGATTCTCCCGAGTCGGCCGCCCGCGAGATCGGGATCTATTTCCAAGCGTCTGAAATTCAGGCATGGGAGCCAGCGCTCGCGGGCTGGTACCAGGCGCCCGGCGAGTGTTGAAAAAATCCCCATGAGCCTCTTCGTCTTCGGCCACCGTAATCCCGACACCGACGCCATCTGCTCGGCGATCGCCTACGCCGACTATCTCAGGCGATCGGGGCGGCCCGAGGCCGTCGCAGCCTGCTGCGGGCCACCCAATCAGCGGACGGAATTCGTGCTGCGGCGGGCCGGCCTCCCAGCCCCACGCATCGTGATGGACGTGCGGCCGCAGCTTGAAGCCATCTGTCGACGCGATCCGCCAACAGCGAGTCTTGGTGATTCCTTTCACGACGCGTATCAGCGGATGAAGGAGGGCGACCTGCGGGCGATCGCGGTCGTCGATTCACACCGCCGCGTCATCGGCATCGTGTCGGTGCTGTCGCTCATGGATCTCTTTTTTCGCCACGCCGACGACGCGATTCGGGCCCGCACCGTGGAGTCGAGCCTGGCGACCATGTGCGACGTGGTGGGGGGCTCGTTTCAGCACGTGAGCGAACCGGCTCGCCGAGAGGAGTTGCTCGTGATGGTCGGGGCCATGAGCACCGAAGGGTTTACGCAACGGATGGAGGCCTATCCGGCCCGCCGGCTCGTCGTTGTGTGCGGTGACCGTCCGACGATCCAGCTTCCGGCGATCGAGCAAGGAGTGCGGGCACTCGTCATCACGGGTGGCTTTCAGATTTCGAAGGGGCTCGTCGAGCTCGCCCGAAGCCGTGATGTTTCCGTGATCATGAGCCCGTTCGACACGGTCAACACCACGCTCCGGCTCAAGTCGTCCCAGCTCATCGATCCGGTCGTGGAGACGGACATACTCACGCTCGCGGCCAAGTCAACGGTTGCGGAAGTCCGTGGCACGGTGGAGCGGTCCACGCAGCCGGTGTTTCCGGTGGTGGCCGACGACGGTGCACTCGTGGGCATTGCCTTCAAAAGCGACGTCCTCAATCCGCCGAAGCCGCGGCTCGTGCTCGTCGACCACAACGAGCTTGCCCAGGCGGTTCCGGGGGCCGACGAGGCGGAGATCGTGGAGGTGCTCGACCATCATCGCCTTGGCGGCGGCCTCAAGAGCACGCAACCGATTCGATTCGTGATGGAGCCGGTGGGATCAACGTGTACGCTCGTGGCTCGTCAATACCGTGCGGCCGGGATCGAGCCTGAGCAAGCGATCGCGCTGTGCATGGCGTCGGGCATCATTTCCGACACGCTCTATCTCCGGTCGCCAACGACGACCGATGTCGACCGTGACATTCTGGCGTGGCTCGCGCCGAGGTGTGGCGAGGATCTCGTGGCGTACGCAAAGGACTTCTTTGACGTGGGCTCGGCGCTCCGATCGAAGGCACCTGCCGAGGTCATTCGCGAAGACTGCAAGGAGTTCACCGAGCATGGCGTGCGGTTTTCGATCTCGCAGATCGAGGAGACAGGGTTTGATCTCTTCTGGGAGCGGAAAGAGGATCTCCGCGGGGCGCTCGAAGAGTTTGCCCGCCGCCAGGGGCTCGACTTTTCGGCGCTGTTGATCACCGACGTCGTGAGCAACGGCTCGCTCCTTCTGCTCTCGCGTGAGTCGGAGGCGTGGGAGGAGATCAACTACCCGCGGCTCGACCGCGGGCTCTACGAGCTCGAAAACGTCGTGAGCCGCAAGAAGCAGCTTCTGCCGCTGGTGAGCCAAGTCTTGGCAGACGCCTGAAGTCTTCGCGTGGCTCAGCGAAGCCGCGAAGCGGGCGTGTCGGCGGCAAGCCTGTCGATCATGTCATGGCAGGCCCGCTCGACCGCGGTCTGCCATTGGGGGTCAGTGAGGCCGTCGTTCATCTCGGGTCGCGCGTGAGCAAAAATGACGTCACGGGCGCTGACCACGATCGCCCCGAGTCCGTCAGCATGAAAGGCACCGCGAACGTCGGCGGCCCGGCCCCCTTGGCGACCGAAGCCGGGCACCAGGATCCATGTGTGCGGCATCGCGCTACGGAGGTCGTCGAGTTGCTTGGGCCAGGTGGCCCCCACGACCGCACCGACCGCGCCGTAGGTGCCGCCAGCGGTGGTGCGAGCAGCAAGGGCTTCGACGCCAGCGGCGACGTGTTGGTAGACGGTCCGCGAGTCGCTCTGCAAGTCCTGAAAATCCTTGCTGCCGGGGTTTGAGGTTTTCACGAGCACGAAGATGCCTGCGCCGCGCTCGACGGCGGTCGTGACGAAGGGCTCGATCGCGTCGAGTCCCAGGTAGGGATTTACTGTCAGCGCATCGGCGGCCCAGGGGCCGGCGAGCCATCCCGCGGCGTAGGCCTCGGCGGTCGAGCCGATGTCGCTCCGTTTGCCGTCGGCGAGCACGAGGAGGCCTGATGCGCGGGCGTGGGCAATCACGTTGGCAAGCGCCGTCATACCGTGGGGCCCGAGGGCCTCGAAGCAGGCGAGTTGGGGCTTCACGATGGGCACGAGGGCCGCGACGGCATCGATCACATGCGTGCAGAACTCGGTGAACACGCGGGCGAGACTGGCCGTGTCGGCAGGCGCAATGTCGGCGGCACGGAAGACCGGCGGGAGTGACTCGTGTCGTGGGTCGAGGCCGATGCAGGCGGGCGTGTGCCGCGCGAGAATGCCTGCGGCGAGCCGGGCGGCGAAGGGGGCCTGTGTGGCCGGAAGCAACGTGGGATGCGAGGCGTGCGGAGCGTGCATGGCGTATTCGGGGAGCTCGTGTTGAAGCCGTTGGGAAATTCTGGGATAGTTTGCCGGTCGTGGGGCGGCGATGCGAGAGCATGGCCGTCGTGCGGCGATTTCGGGGCGTGGCGCAGTCTGGCTAGCGCGCTTGACTGGGGGTCAAGAGGTCGCAGGTTCAAATCCTGTCGCCCCGACTGGTTGAAGAAGCCTAGAATATAGGCCGCATCGTTACCTGCCGACGGTCGGCAATGCCTCCGGGAATCCCAATTAATGGGGTCTGACCCGAATGGCATGAAGTTAGGGCGCAACTGCGTGCCCCGTCAGGAGTTTCTTCAGTTCGGCCCTGGGCTTGGTCATGAGGCGGTAGTTCTTGGGTCTGCGTTTCCTGACGCGGGGTTCGTGCCTGCCTGGGCGTTCTGGCACGATCTGAATGGCCCGAAGGGTGACATCCTCGGTGACGCAACAGAGCCAGCGAAGCGCATCGATGAAGCTGATGCGTTCTGGCTCGACATGCTGGCGGTTCGCCGCCTCGACCATGACCAGCCGCACGAGGTTGTAGACGATTGCGAATATCGTCAGCTCCTTGTGAATGCCAGCAACGGTCTTGGTGTGGAGCACATCCATGCCGAGTGTCTCCTTGAGGTGCCGCAGATTGGTCTCGATCTGCCAACGCTTCGCATACAACGCCGCGAGCGCCTCGGCGGGGTACGCCACGGGATCGCGCAAGGTTGTCACGAGCGTGATCGACCTTGTGCGCGAGCCTCGATCGACAACGTCGTAGCGGAGCTCCCTCACGAGGAGTGACTGTGGCAGGGCGTTCCACTGCTCAACGGCCATCCACTGCGGGCGGTTGGGGGGCTTGAAGTACTCGACAATCTGATCGCAGCGGCCCAGCCACTGAACCCAACGTGAGCTGGGCAGGCCCTGGAATCGCCGAGGTCGCTTGAATAGCGGGCAGGGTAGCGCGTGCATTCGCCCCTTCCGGAAGTCCACAATCTGCTTCTGGTGTGCCCGGAATACTGCATGGACTCCGGCCTGATGGAGCATCGCCAGGTGCGCAAACGAGCAGAATCCTCGGTCCGCAAGGACGACGTCATTCGGTGCCAAGGCACCGTGCATGAGATGCGCCCGGGCCATGTCGTGCGTTCGCATCGGCGCCGCGGCGATCCGCAAGAGCATGCCAGTGCTCGCATGGAACAGCGTCATCAAGTGGGCCACGGGAAACCCGCATCCGGGAGACTGCGCGTCCGGCTGTCCGAAGGCCTCTTGGAGCTCAGGTGTATCCGGCATGGAGCATGCCGAGCCGTCTATCGTCCACACCCGATGACCGAACCATGTCGCGGCCGTATCGACACTGCCATGGAGCCGCAAGCACACGTCTTTCAGCAGCCGCTGGAAAAGCTCCAGGGGAAGACGCCGCCGCGCCTGCGCGTACGCCTCGGCAGTGAAGTCCTTGCCCACCAGTCGTGGCACATGGGTACATGCGGTGTTCCCATGAAGCACTTGGAGAAGGAACGCCTGAAGGGTTGCTACGGGACCGAGTTGCCGGTTTCTTCACTTGTGCCCGATCAATCGGCACCAAGCGACGATCACCGTAGGATCGAACGCGCGGCTGATATCGTTCTTGAACTGCATGACGATCTGGTCGATACTCGGGTGCATAGAAGACCTCTTGTGCGAGCGTGTTGGTTCAACAACTCCATTCTCGCCTCGAGGTCTTCTTGTTTGCGCCCACGACTGCTCCCAGCCGATGTCGTGATGCTGGCAGTGATGCGATAGCACTGCATTACTTTTGCTGCGTCAGGACTTACGGCTATCTTCATGTCATTCGGGACTGATCCCTTGAATTCTTCCGGAGGTCATTCCATGCCACGTCGTCCCAAGGGGTCCGTCCCCTCTCTCGTCCACCACAAGCCCAGCAATCGAGCCCGCGTCCGCATCAACGGCCGCGATTTTTGGCTTAGCAAATGGGGCTCGCCCGAGTCGCAGCTCGCCTATGAGCGGCTCATCGCCGAATACATCGCCAACGGGCGAGTCGTGCCGCCTCAGCCCCAACAGGCCGTCCCCGGCACGGACATCGATGTGCGGCACTCGCAGGCAGGCATCACCGTCCGAGCCACATCACCTGCGTCGAACGCCGATGTTCCCGATGGCCTGACCGTGGTCGAAGGAACCAAAAGGACCGCGACACCCCCACGAACCATGGGATATCAACACCACCAAGCGCTGTCGTTTTCGACCGCCCCCGCGCCGCCATTTTCGACCGCCGTCAACAAATGCAGTATTGTTTGAGAAATCAAGGGAGTTTTGGCTTTTCCAGCTGACAACTGACCCCTACCCATCAGACAAGAGCAATCCTGGGGCACGGCCATGGGGATGTTCAACACCTTGCTCGCGGACGTTCGCTGCCCCACCACGCACGAAGTGGCACGTGATGTCCACATCCAGATCAAATGGCAAGCTCACAATGCCAGGGTGTTGGATGTGTATCGCGTTGGGGACGCGCTCGACGAAATTGATGCGGAATGTGACAACGCATGGATTCAGACGGACTATATCTGCCCCGTGTGCTCGCGAAAGGCAGGCGGCAAAGGCAGCCTACCGTTCATCAAGACCGAAGACCAGCAGCGGCACATTGTCTTTGTGCACGTGGATCACGGCGCGATTCGCGAGATCGTGACTGAGTCAGAACGCTTGTGTTCATCTGCCCCACGACATGGAGACAGCAACAAATTTTGCAAGGCCTGAGGGTGGGGTCAGCTGCAACACTTGGTTCGGTGTGCCTTGTATGTGCGTAGCCACCGCGCCCAGGCTGACAGCCTCACACGACCGCGCCGAACAAGGCCCCGACGCCTGCGGTCAGCGCCATAGCGAGTGCGCCCCAAAATGCGACCCGTACAGCACCTCGAGTCGCGCCCGCGCCGCCGGCGGACGCAGCCAAACCGCCCAACAGGGCGAGGAACACCAGCGACGTTCCGGCGACGACGGGGATGAGATACGTCCCAGGAACGGTGACGACGACCAGCAGGGGCATGGCCGCCCCCACCGCGAACGTCCCCGCCGATGCCAGCGCCGCTTGCACCGGCCTTGCACTGAGGGCATCCGTAATGCCGAGTTCGTCGCGAGCGTGGGCGGCCAGCGCGCCGTTGGCCGTCAACTGCTCAGCGACCTGTTTTGCGAGCGAAGGATCGAGGCCACGCCTAACGTAGATCGCGGTCAGTTCCGCGAGCTCCGCCGCGGCGTCGTTGGCGAGTTCCGTCCGTTCGCGATCGGTGTCGGCCCGTTCGGTATCGGACTGCGAACTGACCGAGACGTACTCGCCGGCGGCCATCGACATGGCCCCCGCCACCAAGCCCGCGACTCCCGTAACCAAGATGTCGTGGCCCGTCGCGTGCGCTGCGGCGACTCCGACCACGAGGCTCGCCGTCGATACGATGCCGTCGTTCGCGCCTAATACCGCCGCCCGCAACCAGCCGATGCGTTCCGTCCGGTGGCTCTCGTGATGGCGCATGAAAATTCTCGCTTTCCGTCCCGGCTAGCGGGGCCGCTGTCCTCTGACGCTGCTCAACGCTCAACCGTCGCGCCCCATGGGGATCAACGTCGTTCCAAGTCGACTTGCTATTCCGTCGTCTTGCCATCAAAGTGTTCGTTGTCCGCCTCCGCGTCGGCGCGGGTCGTGTGGATGACGCCGTCGCGGTGGTTCGGTGGAGAATAGATCGTGTACAGCTTCAGCGGGTCGGTCCCCGTGTTGACGATGTTGTGGTTCGTCCCTGCCGGGACAAGGACGGCGAAACCCGCACTGATCGCGGTGCGTACGCCGTCGAGGACCGCTTCGCCCGTCCCTGCTTCCACCCGAAAAAACTGGTCGAGGTGGTGCACTTCTGCCCCAATCCCTTCCCCGGGCTTGAGCGCCATGACGACAAGTTGGCAGTTCTTCGCCGTGTAGAGCACTCTGCGGAACGCCTCATTCTTGGTGGCGATCCCTTCGATGTCTTGTACGAAGCCTTTCATAGCCCCCTCCTGTTGGTTTGCTCACCGGCATTCGGCCCCTCTGGCAGCAGAGGGAGGCGCACGACAAACTCACTTCCCTGGCC
>Ga0163150_10002627_pt1 | contig 27051 bp, 19 predicted proteins | sample OliLakLV19P2IB_FD_148628 | JGI IMG/M metagenome (GOLD analysis project Ga0163150, IMG submission 148628) | Freshwater microbial mat bacterial communities from Lake Vanda, McMurdo Dry Valleys, Antarctica - Oligotrophic Lake LV.19.P2.IB | ecosystem: Environmental > Aquatic > Freshwater > Lake >...
AAATACGGCGTCCTGAAACAGACGGCGCCGTAAACCTGTTGTATTGCCGTGCGAGGCATGCGCGATCCATGCACAGACAGACCGTCGCACCGCATCCATTGACTTCTCGCCCCGCTCATACTCCTCCGCCATCCGTACCAGCCGCCGGCGAGCCCGCGTTACCGATGCCGGCAGCAGCCTGCGGTCCTGTGCATATACCCGGAACCCGAGAAACGGTATGCCCTCCGCTACAGGAAAGATCCGCCGCTTGCGCTCATGCAAGCGCAGCCTCAGCCCCGCCAGCTTCGCTTCTGCCTCATCGCGCCACGCAGTCAGCAATGCCTTGTCGTTCGAGAAAATCAGAAAATCATCCACGTACCGGATGTAGCCCGGCACGCCCAGTTCATCGCGGAAATGATGGTCGAGCGGATCCAGATAAACATTCGCCCAAAACTGACTGGTGAGATTTCCGATCGGAAGGCCGCGGCGCCTGTCGAACGGCGTGAACAGGTCGTCGCCCGGAAAGTAGGCAATCGAGGGCGGCTGCGGATTGCTGTGCTCCACAATCGCACGCGCCAGAGCCATTACTCTGCTGTCGAATATACGCCTTGCCAGACGATCAAGCAGAATCTCGTGATCGATGCTCGGAAAGAAGAGCTTCACGTCTCCCTCAAACACATACTCGAATCGACGGCAGTATTCCGTGCACCGGTCGAGGGCGCGATGCGTGCCCTTGCCCTTCCGGTTCGCATACGAATCGAAGATAAAGGACCGTTCGAACAACGGCTCAATCGTCCGGCACAGCGCATGATGGACAACACGGTCCCGGTAAGGAGCAGCGCTGATGAATCGCTTCGCCGGTTCGTAGATGGTGAACGTACGGTACGGTCCAGGGCGATAGTGCCCGCCGAGCAGCTCGTCGCGCAGCGCCACCAGGTTTGCACCGACGTCATGATGGAAGCGCGCAACCTCGTCCTTGAAGCGCTTCCCACTGCGAGCCTCAGTGGCAGCCTGGTACAGATTCTCGAAGCTGGTCAGCTTATCCCAGAGCGTGCTCAGGCCTTTGACTCCTGCTGCCGTATCCATCCACCCACCATCGAGCCGATCTGGTTTAGCGACCGCGTTGCGTACTCGAACTGATCCAGACTGAGAAATCGCATCTCGGTACAAATCTGCAGCAGATGCCTCAGCTTCTCGAGTTCGATGTTGGCGGCGCGCAGTTCCGGGAGCTTCTCTTTGCGATAGTAAGCCTCAATCAGGTGCTCCAGAAGATCCAACTGGATCTGAACCAACCGGTCGCCGAAAAGGAATTTATAGTTTCGCGGGAATTTCTCCAGCTTGGGCAGAAACCACTTGATGAAGTCATCGGTCCTGGTCAGAACATTTTCCTTGACCGCCATGCGCAACCCCCGAAAAAAAATCCGTCAGGGCTTCGCCCTGCACCCTCCGGTTCTGCTGCCGGGCATGCTCCCGCGCAGAGAATAAAGCGTAACAGAGTAAAAGGGAAAAGGGTAAAGCCTCAGGTCCTGGCGCAACGAAAGCCGATGCTGTAGATACGGAACCGCGGCTCGATGAAGTCACGATACGCACAGGCGGCGAAGCCATGGAAGTAGCCCCACGAGCCGCCCCGCGCCACACGCGCAGCGTCATCGGACGACCATACGCTCTCCGTCCACTCCAACACGTTTCCGGCCATGTCCTCACAGCCGTATACACTGCGGCCGGGCGCGCCGTAAATGCCCACCTCCGTTGTGTCCTGGATTCGGGACTCAGAGGTATTGCAGCGCTCCGAGGCAAACGTCTCTCCCCAGGGCCAACGTCGTCCATCGATGCCCCGAGCCGCCTTCTCCCATTCCTGCTCTGTCGGAAGCCGCTTTCTCGCCCATGCAGCGAATGCCACTGCCCCGTACCAACTCACTCCCGTAACCGGATGCCGCCCGTAGCCCTTCTTCACCGCGAATCCACTGTTTGCCTTCTGAATCCGGCTTCTCTCGTGATCCAGCCACCACTCGCCTCCTTCCTCGCCGTTGCCCTCCTTGAGGAGAAACGAGCAGAACTGATCGTTGGTCACTGGATACCGGTCCATCCAGCAGCCCTGCTCCAGGACGGCAACGCGGAGGTTGGACTGTTTCTCCCAACCGAAGACAAATGGCCCAGGTGGGACCCAGACCATGTCTCCCTCGGTGCGCTGCTCGTACCGGTAGCTTGCAGCAAGCAGATAATGTACGAAGCTGACGATGGCGTCGGTCAGCGGGCACTCTGTTGCCTCTCCCGCTGAGAGCCTGCGAGACAGTTGGCGCGCCACAAAGAACTCCATGAGAGACTTGTGCGCAAACCGGTAGTTGCCGTCGTCATCGCGTATCAGGTACGACTGCGTGCGGATGTCCCGTTCGAAGAAGGCCGCCTTTCCTGCATCGTCTTTCAACCCGAAGTGGGCCACCACTCTGGCAGGGAACTCCGACCACGGCACCGTCAACCGGTTGGTGTTTTGCATCTCCCACGCGAGTTCCTCCACAAAGAACAGCCGCTCGTTCGGCGGAATCGATTCCGCCGAACGAAGTTGCAGCAGGTTGTCGGTGTAGTGCTGGTACAACGTGGCGAGATTCAGGTCTTCGTCTCGCGCTATCGCAGGCAGCGTCTTCGCGATCATTTCCAGAAGCACGGGACGATGCGCCAGATCCTCTATTTGCGGGAGGGCCCGTATCCTGGCATCCAGCGCTTCCCAGTCTGCCGGAGCCAGCTTGCGGAGCGCCTCTCGGATCTGCCCATCGTCGAACTCGGTCAGGTGGACCACTTCGAAGTCGCGCCGGTCGCTGAGGTCGATCACGTCCTCGCCCTTCACCAGCCTTACCTCATGGCGCTCGCCCTGCTTCAGCACGTCCTCTTCTTCCGTCCGGTGGCGGAAGAAAGCGGTGCGGCACGTAAGCAGGACCTTGGCTCGCGGTGCAACCAGCTTTGCGATCTCCCAGAAATTGTCGAGCGCGGTCCGGTAGTCGCCTGCCCTGCGCTCCATCTCATCGAAGCCGTCGAACAGCAGCAGCAGCTTGCCTTCATCATTCAGGCGGCGAATGGTCCTGAATCCGCCACCCAGCTTTACGTCGAATCGATTGGAGAACGCGTCCGTCAGCACCTGCTCAATGTCGTAAGCACGCGAGTAATCGCGCAGCGCGATCCGGATGGGAATCCGCCCTTTGCCGGCTGTCGCCACGCGGTACGCCAGCCGTTGCGAGAACCACGTCTTGCCGGTTCCAAAGTCACCCAGCAGCGAGAGATGGTTCCGCTCCGGCGATTCCAGCCACCGGTCGACAAAGTCGTCCAGTGCCACGGGTTGGCCGTGCGCTTCGCCTTTCACTTCGAGCCGTGCTCTGAGTGGAACGTAGTACTGCTCGATTCCGGCTTCCTTGTACTCCTTCTTCAGTTTGTCGAGATACAGCGTGAAGTCAGCCAGTCTCCCGACGAACGCATCCCGGTCCCAGACTTGCAGGTCGAGCGCGCGGGCAGACTTTTGTATGTCCGTGGGCACGGGCGAGGCTGTCAGCAGGATGCCTTCATCCACGTTGTAGGTGCGGATCGCCTGATGCAGGCGCTCCAGTTCGACAGGCCGGACGCTCTGGGGGGAGTAGCAGGTCAAGACGCGGCGGACCTGCGCTCCAGCCTTGTATTCGCTCAGGAAATGAAGGCCGCCCTGGGCTGGCCGCTTGTCCAGAATTCGCTGGCCCATTGCTTCGAGGAGACTGGCGATGTCCTGCGCGTCAGATTCCGTTACAGGCGCCGGAGCGGCCGTGGGGGAGGCGCGGACGCGGTGGGAGACTCGGACTGGAGTTGCCGCAAAAAAGCGGGGATATCGGGAAACCCGCCCTCCGCATCGTCTCCGAGGATACGGATTCCGAAGCGGTCCTCGAAATTCCGGCGCTTCAGGGCATTCATCCCCTTTGTGCGCATCAGGGCGAAATGCGCTCCGCCCAGTTGCCCGTTGCATTGAAACACCAGTTCATCGAGAAAGGCCAGCAGGTCGGGATCCGTGAGACTGCATCCCAGAAAGAGTACGGTCCTGGTGGTGAAGGTGTTGATCAGGAAAACGCGAAACGCCGCGCTGGCGAACATGGCTTTCCGGTAATCGGCCTGTCCAAGCACGATGGAGTCGAGCCAGTCAATGTCGCCATGCACCTTGACGACGGCAAAGTCGCGGTCACGGCTGACAGCGGGCAGCTCTGGCAGACTGAGCTGGGTGTACGCCGGTGTTGCCGCGGGGTATGCGCTTTCGATGAGCTTGTCGTAGTTGGTGGTGAGGACGGCCGCGAAGTTCAGTTGCGGCAGCAGCCGATGAGCCTCTGAAGGCTGGAGCGTTTTGTCCCGAAACAGACCGCGCAGGAACTGGCCGAAATTGCGCTCGCCCAGGCGCCTCCGCAGTTCCTGTGCGGCGAGGAGGAGGTCGTTGTCGACCTTGTCGGTGCCCGTGATTAGCTCCCGAACGTCGGCGTCGTCGCGGATGATGGACTCTTTGGCCGCCCAGTCCAGCATTCGCTCGAGCAGTTTCACCCAGCCGGGCAACTGCGGCCGGGACATTCCCGCTCCTGCAAACAGGACCGTTTGCCGTTCCGCCATGCTCTGCCGCAGTTGTTCCGGGATCGGTATGCCCATTGTGGATCACGCTATCACGAGGGGTTGTTCGTTTCGAGGGGAGTAGGGCCGGAGCGGGGAGACGTTCACCGCGGCGGCCGGGTGGGTGGTGACCTTCGAACTCCTGTAGTTCCTGGTCTTAGATCCGGGGAGGTTGATGTTTATGGAACACCATAACTCGTCGTGGAAGAAGCTACGTCTGGAAGCCGGAGATGCGCTCGAAATGGAAAGCACCGATGATCCAGTCACCCTGCGCCCTGTGCGCGGGACGTTCCGTGCGGGGCAGCCTCTTCCAGGGCGAGTGAAGGGTTTCTTCGACAGGTCCGCACTGGTGGCGGTCTTTTACGGCGATCACGCAGCCCGCCTGCTCCAGTTTGCGTACGAGGTCTGTTCTTTCACGACGAGGCGGGAAGCTCAGCCACGCGCCTTACTCCTCAGATCGCGCCGCTGGTGAGGTCCTGCCAAAGGTCCTTCCAATGCGTTGGCAGATCGGCGGTGGTTCTGCTCTGAGTTACGTAGTCCGGGAACTCCTCGAAGCCAGTCCGCGCCGTCCTGCCAATACATTTATCGAGCACTCGCCGTGGCCTCAGTTTACGAGCTTGTGTGGTGTCGGGGTGATTCCTGATGGCTGGGGCGGCCGGCTGGAACGCTGGCTGCGGGCAGTATTGCCCGCCCCACGCTCGGCGCCTGCCCAGGTACAACGGGCACCTGCTGAGCCGACAGCGGAAATCTGGTGGCGTGCCTGTGGACGCAGAAGCAGGCGGCAGTTTCTCCGTTTGAAAAGCATGCGACGCACTGCGACGAACTGACGCCTATCGCGCGTGACTGTGAAGAACTGGCAGCCGCGATGGGCTTCCGCTACCTGTATCACCGCCGGCGCAAGGTGTTGTCGGTGGGCTTTGACACAGTCACGCAAAGGCCGGAGGAATCGGCGTACGACCTTGCTTGCGTCGGAATCCCGGATCGCTTCGTTTGTGGCAATCGCAAGGGGCGATACGCGGGCACGAAGCGGCAGTCAGCGGAAATGCTGGTCATCTCACCGTGCTCCACGTTTCTCGCGCTTGCGGTCGACCCGCGGGGCGCAGGGGCGAATCTGCGCCGTATGTCGGAGCTCGGATGGCAGGGTAAGTACGGCTTCTGCGAAGCGGTGGATTACGCACGCGCGGGGGGGCAAGGTCATGAAATGGTGGATGGCGCATCATCATGGCATGAGCCTCGGGTGCTGGCGACCGAGCTGCCGTTGCATGAACGTCTGCCGAGCATGGTCATCGTGGAGCCGGAGGTCGCGGAGAGTGCCGCGGTTTGAGGCTGGGGCGCCTCAATCTGTCGGTCTAACCTGGAGAGAACCATGGGCTTGCCGACGGGCGATATGCACGGCGACATCCACGTTGTCGGCGGGGATAGCAGAAAGCCGACAGTTGATTTGATCGACACCGGGCATGGCCGCTGCGCGCCCGGAGTACATGACCTCACATGGCTGGCCGCCGACAGTTACCGACGGCTGGTCGACATGAACCATGAAGGCGCCAGAGGGACGCGCTGCGCCCAGCCCGGTGAGATATACAGTGAGCACATTGCCCGCCTGAATGGCACCCGCTACGCTGCCGTTTTTCGTGCGCAGAAAAGCAGGTGCCGCGCTCTGGACCGTGACTCCCACCTTGTGTTGGCCGGATGCGGTTCGGACGGTGAGGTTCGAATCGCCGGGCTCGATGTCAGGCAGGACGGCGACCAGGCTGCCGTCTGTTGCGGTCGAAATGACGCGCACGGGCTGGTCGCTGAGAGTTAAAGTACTATCTCCCAAGTCGCGGCCTTCGATGCGAACGAGCATTCCCGGTGCCAGCGCGAGGGGCCACGACGCTCCCGGATACGGATGCACTGCTGAGACGAATGGGCCCGGTTTTACGACCACAGCGCGGGAGCCGCCTGGAGCGAGATCGACGTGAACCTCCTGCCCGTCGATGTACAGCGTAGCGGCTCCAGCGGGTGTGTTGGTGGAGAAAGCCAGGCCTTCGGTGCTGACTGCGAGCTTCTGCCACGTGCCGGCTGTGGTGGCCACGGAGGCTGACAGGATCGACACGGGCTGGTCCCAGGCCGTCCGCCTTTCCACCATCACGCCGGCGGTTTGAACATGGGGCGGCGCCGGGCCGGGGACCGCACCGCTGCTGTCGTCGGCCATGCCATCCAGGAAGGCGAGGACAACGCGAGCTGTGGGATGTCCGGCATCGCGGACGCTGGCAATTCCGGCTGCCCCGTCGCAAAGGAACAGCTGCCCGATTCCGCCCTGTGTGTGACACAGCGGCAGAGTCACGGTGCGTCCCGGGGAGATGAAATCGAGCGAGGCGCTGGTTACGGCAACCACACTGTCGGTGGGGCCGTACTCGATGTTTATTCCGGCGGTTCCGGTGAGGGCAATTGCGTCGGCGCCACGCAGGTCGTCGTGGCCCTGATTCCAGGTCGCCAGTTGAAACAGCCACCGGCTACCGAGCGATATCTGCCGTAATTGCGGATCTCTGTCTGTAAATGCGGCGACATTAGTGCCGAAATGCGGGACGCCGATGAACACTGCTTTTCGGATACGCGGACCGGAAATTGCGTGGGCAATGTAAGACCGGAGCATCAGGCCTCCGATGTTGTGGGCCACAACGTCGATCTCGGGAACGGGCTCGCCGTCTTCGTAGCGGAGGCGCGCGGCCATTTCGCCGAAGCGCGTTGCGATGATATCGAGCCCGGGCCGGCTGGGGGCGTAACAGAGCTCGAAGACCATGGCGACGCGGCCGCTTTCATTTATGACTTTGTCGAATTTCCCAAAGGTGAGTTCGAAAAAGGGAATCTCCCCGGAGCGCGCATCGGGACAGATGGCATCGTGCCCGGTAATGAAAATGACGGGGGGCTGGGCTCGCCTGGGGATGTAGGAGCCCCAGGGGGTCAGTTCGGCGCGCATGACGGGTGCGAGGGTCAAACCGTACAGGACAACAGCAACAGCAAACGCGTACTTCACTTAGAAAGGATGCGGGGATGGAAAGGAATGTGTCGTTTGGCTTAAGTGAGGATGAAGTCTGGCGGCCGCAGAGGTCGACTTACCTGACCGATTCGATCCGCGTAATTACCGAGTAAGACGCCGTAACTGGCGCGGCTAACCCAGGCCAACGCTGCGGCGGTCAACGACCTGGTTGCGCCCATCCGCTACACCTCCGGGACTCCCGATCAGCGCATGGCTTCCTATTTCGACAAGACCTCCTTCGCGCAGCCGTCCACGCGAAACACCTTCGGCAGTCTGGGCCGCAACGCCCTCCTGGGACCAGGGTCCATCAATACCCAGATGGCTCTGTACCCAGATGGCTCTGTCGAAGAATTTCCGCCGGACCGGGCGACGGTACCTGCAATTCCGCATGGAGTGCTACAACTGGTTCAACCATGCGAATCTGGCGAATCCAGGGGGTATCGATGAACTCGGTGGACTTCGGCCGCAACGGGAATCGCACCATGCAGGCGACCCCGCGGGTGGTGTTCTGATGCTCACCACCCGACGGCGGTTTGCGGAGGCGATTGGCGCCGCAGCCATTGCCCCAGCAATTCTGCGCGGGGCGGTGAAGCCAAACGTGCTGTTCATTCTGATGGACGACCTTGGCTATCCATCGCTCGGCTGCTTCGGCAACCAGTACGCGCCAACGCCGAACCTGGACCGGCTGGCGGGCGAGGGCGTACGCTTCACCAGCGCGTACGTGACGCCGCAGTGCACGCCGACGCGGTCCACGCTGCTCACAGGCCAGTACACCGCGCGCAACCGCATGTGGCACGTCATCCCGTGGTACGGCTATCCGTACGGTCGTGTGGCCGAACCGCCTTACGGGGAGAACCTCTCGCGCGATGCCTTCACGCTCGCGAAGGGGATGAAGACCGCCGGGTACGCGACCGCGTGCATCGGCAAGTGGCACCTGACCACCAACCAGGACGGGTCCTACGTAGGGCTCAATCCCGCGGCGTCGCACTTCTACGGCTTCGACACGGTTCAGACGCCGGCGAAGGACCCTCGCGAGCACGCAACTGGCGACAAGTCAGTCAACCGGTTCACGGACGAGGCGATCGCCTTCATCGAGCGGAATCGCAACCAACCCTGGTTCTGCTACCTGCCGCACCACTCCATCCACGGTCCGGTGGCAGCTCCGGAAGAACTCGTTCGCAAGTACAGCGCCAGGGGCTACCCCGAAACGGGTCTCAACAATGCCACCTACCTCGCCGCCATCGAGCACTTCGATACCGCCATCGGCAGGCTGCTCGGGGCGCTCGACCGCTCCGGGCAGCGCGACCGCACCATGGTGGTCTTCCTCAGCGACAACGGCGGCGTGCACCGCAACTATGGGCCGAAGCCTGAGGTGTCGGAACGCGGTCCGCGAATGGCCCCCCACGAAACGCAGTTCAGCAACGCGCCGCTGCGGGCGGGCAAGGGATTCAGTTACGAAGGCGGGATCCGGGTGCCGATGACCGTGCGCTGGCCCGGCGTCGCCAGGGCGGGCACTGTGTGCCACACGCCGGTCCATGCAGTGGACCTCATGCCGACTCTCTTCGCGATGAGCGGCGCTGCCACCCCCTCGGCCTATCCCACCGATGGCGTGAGTCTCCTCCCACTGCTGGAGGGAGGCTCGCTCGCGGCGCGGCCGCTTTACTGGTACATGCCCTTCTACGATGTGCGCTGGCTTTCGACCCCGAACGCGATTGTCCGCGACGGCGACTACAAGCTGATCGAGTCGTTCGGCGACTACATCGAAGAGGACACGGGCAACTACCGGGTCGGACGCCGGCTGGAGTTGTTCGACCTTCGCAAAGACCTGGGCGAGAAAACGAATCTCGCTGAGCGCATGCCGGAGCGCGCCTCGCGCATGAGCCGGCAGTTGCATGAATGGATCCGGTCCACCGGCGCCCAGGTCCCGAAGTTGAATCCCCGGTACGATCACATGCGGGCGCTCGAGGAGACCAGGTCGCGCGCCAGCAGCGAAGCTTCCCGCATCTGACCGGTTGTGCATACTCAATTCCTCGAAGTGTCATTTGTCTCTGCTCCGTGGTAACGGTGGGGGTGCAAGGAGTCTCTGTTCTTGCTGTCGCCGCAACGTTCCGAGGAAGTATCCGCGCCCGCTGGTGCCCAGAACGAGGCGGCCCGCGTGATGGGGATCGAAGCGGACGGCCAGCCCGCGCAACATGGCCAATCCTTCATTCTGGACGCTCCAGGTCACGCCGCCGTCCTCGCTCATATAGACGCCGGTGGCGCCTGAAACGTCGTGGTAAGGATCGTCCGACGTGCAGAACACCAGGCGGGATGAATCGAACGGATCAACCGCCATGTCATAGATGAAGTAATCCTGGTGGAGGCGGGTCCATTCGTTGTTCCGGTACCGCCAGAGGCCCCCGCCTGTCTTGCGCCACTTCGTGACATAGAGCGTGCCCGGGTCCCGCGGATCGAGGGCCAGACGCCAGGCATCGCGTGGTGAGCCGGGCATCAGCGAGAAGTTCCAGCCGTCCTCGGAGCGGTACACGCCGTCAGTCCCGGAGACGTAAATGGTATGGCCGGAGCCGGCGATCCAGGAGAGCCCGGGCGCGTCGAGACCGGCGTACCAGTAGGCGCCGCCATCGAGAGTTACATAGAGTCTGGTCCCGATCACGGCCAGGGCGATGTCCGGCTGATCTGGGATCGCATAGAGGCCGCGGGCGCGGCTGTTGGCGGCGTTGCGTTCGGGCAGGCCGCGTGCAGTGCCCCACAGCATGGTCCAACTGTGGCCGCCATCGGTCGACTTCGCCAGACCCTGGAAGTTGTTGTCCTGCCCGAAGCTGGTGTAGATCGTGTTGCCGTCCGGCCCGGCGAAAACGGCATCATTGCCGCCGCCATATGCAGGGACGCCGCCCGGACCTGCGTACCACCATGAGGCGAGGTTGTCGTCGCTGATCCACAACTTCCCGTCGTCCATTGCATTGAATACCGCGTGGCCGGCACGAAACGGATTGAAGCGGAAGTTGACCGCCACCAGACCGGAGAAGCCACGGCCGGTCCATTGTTTGTTCTCTCTGGAGACCAGCTTCGCTCCCAGGTCCTCGAAGCTCTGACCGCCGTCGGCCGTGCGGATGATGTTGGCCTGATTGCCGAACAGCACAGTGTCGGGGTCTTTGGGGTCAACGGCGATCCAGTCGGCTGTGGGACCGGTGCCGTAAGGCATCGGCCACGCGCCGCGGTTGGCATAAGTGAGGATGGCTTGCCACGACTCGCCTCCATCGTCGCTTCGCCACAAGGAGGAGCCCCCGAAAGAGCGGTCGGCAGTATACAGGCGGCGCGAATTTGAGGGCGCTACGGCGACGGCAAAATAGCGGGACGTCTGGCCGGAGTCGCTGGCGACGATCCGCGGCAGTCCCTTGCCCGAGTCGCTCCAGGTGGCGCAGCCGTCAGTGGATTTGTAGATGGAACCCGGAATCATGACGGAGCCTTGTTTGGCATTGTCCAGGGCTGCCCAGACAGTCGAGGGGTCCTCTGGGTTGATTGCGATCTGGTAGACGGAGTCGTTTGGCAGAACGCCGCACGGCGCCCAGCTGGCTCCGCCATCAATCGAGGTAAAGGCCCCTTCACCGTAGGTGGACACATAGAATACGTTCGACGCATTCACGGCCGAGGTGACATTGGTTCCCTTGCCGATACGCGTCAGTTGCGACCAGGTTTCGCCCCCGTCGAGGCTTTCCCAAACCACGCCCCAAAGCGGCTGTCCGGGCGACGACCAGCGGCGGTGCGAGCCGCCGAACGCCAGCAGGCGTTTCGGGTTCCTGGCATCGAACAGCACCTTCTGAACCGGAGTCGAGTAGGAGCCTCCGGAGACGGGCGGAAAACCGTTCCGCATGGCTTGCCAGGTTCGTCCGCCGTCGCGGCTGACGTAAGGCCCGCTCATGGTTCCCGCCCAGACCTCGTTGGGGTCCTCCGGGTGAAACGTGAAGTCGGCGAGTTCCCAGCTGGAAAAGCCAGTTGTGACCTGCCACGTTTCGCCGCCGTTGTCGCTGTAGGCCGCGCCCAGCATGTCGCCTCCGGCCAGCACGCGCCTGGAGTCGAAAGGGCTGATGGCGAGGGAGGTGAGCGCACCCCCGACACCGGGTTCGTTGAGCGGCGTCCAGTCGATCCGCTGGGCGGCAGCCGGCAGCAAAAGCAGGCATGCCAGCGAAATCCGAAGAGCTTCTTTCAGCATTTTGAAACCAATGGAACCATTTTAGATCCCGGATGGCCTCCGCGAGGTCCAGACCGCCGTCCATCGCGCCGGATCTCGCTCGCGGCGAAGCCCACGCGCCCGTCACCGCGTTGGAAGTAGATCGCCGTTGGAGGAGTCTGAGCGGCCAGACATCCCGCCGCCGCGGCCGAATACTTATCGAATCGTGATCTTGCCCAGCCGGTAGCGCCGGTGTCCGTCGCCGTCCGCAAGGGGCAGCGCAATCGACGGCGTCCCCGTCCTGGCACCGACCGAGACGTAAACCTCATAAGTTCCGCGTTTGAGAATCGGGTCGGGCGGCAACGCATACGGGATCAGTGGCCGGTCCGCCTGGCTGGACGTCTTCTCCTGGCGTCCAACCGCCAACGCTTTTCCCGGAGGGCCAACGGGCAGCGTGCGCACGTCGAAAGCCTCGTCGACAAACACGCCGGCGATGCCGCCACTGGCGTCTTTCAGCGTGATGGCAGGGTGTCCGCCCGGATAGCACGGCGCAACACCGGCGTTGCGCCAGCGGTAACCCACTTTCAGCGGCTCGCCGCGGGAGAGTTCGGACGGCCACGAGGCCTCAAGGAGCTGGAGCCGGTAGCCGAGCCGCAGATTGATATCGTCCACCAGTTTCTTGTTCTTCTGATAGAACTCGCGGGGGTACCAGTGCACCGTGGCGTAGGCCGCCCGATAGTCTTCAATCGCCTTCACGAACAGACTGCCGTCTTCCCAGGCGCCCTTCTTCACCGAAGAGCCATAGTGTTCCATCTCCAGCACAAGATCGAGATGCGTCTTCACGGTTTGAAAATCGTAAGGCAGCCTTGTGGACGCTCCGGTGTGACCTTCTCCCCATACCCCAAACGATCCGATGTCGATGAAGGCCACCTCGGGGTTGCCATCGTAGCGCGCAGCCGCGGCGGCAAGGAAATGGCCGAGCTTATCGAGAAAGACGGGATCGTTGTAGTCCGGTTCCCAGATTGGGCCGTTCTCGGCGCAACTGAAACGGAACGCCACCTGGAAACCCTTGTCAATCCAGCGTTGGGCCGGAGTATCGACGATGGACCAGTTGAACTTACCTTCCTCCGGCTCCAGATACGACCACGCCAGACGAAGGTAGATGACGCTGGCGCCCGGAAAGTCGTCGACTGTGTCGGACGGCGCCAGGTCCAGACCGTATTTTTCAATGCTGTTGTCGTAGTGGTGGAACGCCCACCCCATGGCAGGGTTCCTGAGCGCTTCGCCGGTATCGGCCGGACGGACCGTAGTGCGGGTCTGTGCGAATAGTAGATAGCCCATCGCTATCATTCGGACTTCTTCGGGTTCCTGCGTTGAACGTCTCGGACCTGCCTTACAAGTCCAGCCTGTATTGTCCCGTTGCCGGTGGCGCTGCTGATCTGGCCGAAGAGCGGACTCATGATGGACGTCCCCGGGCCGCCAGGCGTGTGGCGGTTGAAAGCGCGCCGTATCCTTTAATTCAGGTGGCAGAGGGAAAGATAGATGTACGTTGCAGAACTCTGGCGATATCCCGTGAAATCGATGGCCGGCGAGCAGCTACAAAACGCCCGGCTGACTCCGTCGGGGATCGATGGCGACCGTGTCATCCAGGTTCAAAACGCACGTGGCCGCACGATCACGTCGCGGACGCACCCTGGCCTTCTCGGGCACCGGGCCGCGCTGGATGCGCAGGGCAGCCCACTCGTAGATGGCCGGCCCTGGAGAGATCCGGAGGTTCTGGCGGAGATACGACAGATCGCCGGTCCGGGGGCGCAGTTGGTCTACGACGATAGCCTGGATCGCTTCGATATCCTGCCGCTGCTGGTCGCAACCGACGGCGCCATCGCTGCGTTCGGACGCGACGGGCGGCGCCTCCGGCCGAACATCGTGGTGGGAGGGGTGAACGGCCTCGACGAACGGCTGTGGGAAGGCGGCCGGCTTGTGATCGGCGATGTGCTGATCAACATCGCGGACCTCCGGGGCCGGTGCATCATGACCACCTTCGATCCCGATACGCTCGCGCACGATCCGAACGTACTGCGGGATATCGTAAAGCGATTCGAAGGGAAACTCGCACTGAATTGCGATATCGCCCAAAGCGGCTCTGTTCAAATCGATCAAAAGGTTGAGTTCCTCCCTGCCGCCGCGCTGGCACATGTCCGCAAGTAGCAACGACGCCCGGCGCCAGCAGATTCTTTTATCATCGCGACTCGGGGCTCTGCCGGGCCGTACGCGATGCCTTCCGGGCGGTCGATCCCTCGACTACCGATCTCGGGAACGGGCTCGCCGTCCTGTTAGCAGAGGCGATGCGGCCAGTTCGGCATGCAACATTCGGGCATACCGGCGCCGGTGCGTATAAGCGCCCACGGCGGTACTCGGTCCTTTGGAATTCAAGGTGCAGTGACGTGGTGTATGCCAGACTCACTGGGCAACATTCCTGCCTCGGAACTCGCCGAAGAAAATGCTCGAATGCGCCATGTTTTACAGATCCTCCACGACAGCGTTTGTCCTGCGGATTCGGAGCGTTTTCCGCAGCATGACACCGAGGTTTGCCGCGTGTTTCGGATGACTCCAGGACAGCAGGATGAATATTGGTATCGTTCCGCCTGCGAAGCGCTCGGGCTCTAGCCAGTCGAGGGTGTTCCAGAATGGGATACCGAATTGAACCCCGTGTTGCAATTTGGAACGCCGAAAGGCACGAAACATTGAGAACAGACCAGCGCTCCCGGCGTCAGGACACCCTCAGCGCCCGCAGGCACCGGGCGCGTGCAGATGGGAGATGTTGAATCCGGTTCGGGATTCAGGGGCTGATTGCCGCCCCTCGCCTATGTCTCTTCACACTCGCGCAGTGTCTTCATCCCGTCCTGCAGGGCAAGTCGATACAGCGCGATATCGGAACGCCACGAAAGAACGCGAAAGCCCGTGGTCCACCACTGCCGCGCCTGATCGGCGGTACCGGGTTGCGCTCCGGCGTACTTGCCATGCTTCGTGGCCGCGCGCACTACGGCGTCCAGCGCGGCAAGGAACTCGGGATGTTGAAACTTGCCCGTAATACGCATCGCCTGGCTGAGATCGAAATGGCCCACCCACAGGCAGTCTACGCCATCTACCGCGGCGATTCGCTCCGCATTCTCGACGCCGAGAGGCGATTCGATCTGGCAGATGATGGTGGTTCGTTCATTGGCTTCCTGCAGGTAGGCCGACGGATCCGGAGGCATCAGGTAGTCGTTGTGGGCTGTCCCGAGTCCGACGCCTCGATTGCCTCGCGGCGCATACTTCGCTGCACGTACCAGGCGCTCCGCGTCTTCGGGTGTTTCGACATTGGGCGCCATGATGCCGAGGGCGCCCGCGTCCAGAGCGCGCGCTGTAAAGTGATACTCGTTCTGCGGAATGCGCACGAGCGGAGCAAAACTGCATCCCCGGAACCAGGACATCAGGTCGGCGATGTCACCGGCGTCGAAGTTGCTGTGCTCCATGTCGACTACTGCGAAATCGAGGTCCGCGGCCTCGAGTATCCGACCGATGCCGCGCGTGCGGAATTCCATGAGCATGTGTCCGAAAGCCGCCCCACGAGTGCTCAGGGCCTGCTGGAATCGATTGGTCCTCATCAGTTGCTCCTGTTCTTGTACGCTTCCAGCTTTGCCATGAAGCGCGGGTCTGAAGCGACTTGCCGGTTGACGAGTCCCCCTGGGGCCTCCCCCCGCGCGACCGCGAGGATGTTCCGGCAGGCTTCGGCGCTGTTGTCCCGCGCCAGTTCCTCCGTCCAGGGCAGCCCGTGAGGAGTGACGATCGCGTTTTCGAGGCGGAACAGGGGGTGATCCGCGGGAGGAGGTTCCTGGTCGTACACGTCGAGGCCGGCCCCCGCGATCCAGCGCTCAGTCAGTGCGCGAATCAATGCGTCCTCCTGGATCACGGGACCTCGTGCGGTGTTGATCAGGTAAGACGTCGGCTTCATCAGTTTGAGTTCACGCTCGCCAATCAGGCCGCGCGTGCTGTCGTTGAGAAGGCAGTTGATGGTGACGAAGTCCGATTCGCGGAGAACCGTGTCGAGGTCGGTCAACTCCACCCTGAGATCGGCCGCAAGTTCGGGACGCGCGTACGGGTCGTATGCAATCATGCGCGCGAACCCGAACGGCCGCGCCAGACGGAACATCTCGCTTCCGATGTTGCCGAGGCCAACGGAGCCGATCGTGGAACCGCGCAGGTTGCGACCCATTCGCGGCAGATCTCCGCGCCACTTGCCCTCCCGTGTAATACGGTCCTGAATCAGGAGGTTTTTTGCCAGAGCGAGAATCAGGGTCAGAATAGCTTCAGCCACCGGGGTGCGGACAGCATCGGGCGTGATGGCGAGTGCGATTCCGGCGCCCGTCAACGCCGTTACATCGATCTTGTCGTAGCCCACGCCCCATCTGGCTACCAGGGCGAGACGGTCGACGCCGACCACGCTTTCCTGCGTTACGCGGAGGGCAAGAGCAAACACGGCGTCATACCGGTTCAGTGCCTCGGGCGTCGCGATATCGCCGGGCAGGTCCGGCATCGGCTCCCAGTCGATTTCGGCCGGAACCAGATGCTGTTCGATCGCGCGTTCGAACTTTCCTTTCGCGTCGCGGAAGAAATCCGGAGACACGCCGACGCGAAAGCGGTGGGTTGCAGTTGACGAGGTGTGACTCAAACCCATAGACTAACACCGTTCCTAATCGCTTAGGAAGGCGACAATTTGGACCAGCAGACTTCGATTACTCCGGCCCGCAGATGGACGCTGTGCGTTCTGATGCTGGCGGCAACTACCCTCATCTATCTCGACCGTCAGGCCGTCGGGTTGCTCGCGCCGTTCATACAGTCCGAACTGCATATCGATAATGCGGGTCTGGGACTAATATTCTCGGCGTTCTACTACGCGTACACGCTCGCGCAGTTTGCGGTTGGGCCGCTGCTGGACCGGTACTCGCTCCGGTGGTTATATGGCTGCTCCATACTCGCCTGGGCCGCCACGTCCACGCTGACAGGTTTCGCGCCCGGGTTCGCGGCTCTGCTGGCCGTGCGAGTCCTGCTGGGCATCATGGAGTCCGGCAACTGGCCGGGCGCCATGCGCATCGTCTCCCGCGCGCTTCCGCCGGAACAGCGGGCGCTCGGCAACGGCATCTTTACCAGTGGCACCAGTGTGGGAGCGCTGATCGCGCCGGCGCTGATCCTTGGCGTCGCCGCCACCACCGGCTGGCGTCTTTCTTTCGCCGTCCTCGGCGTTCTTGGCGTGATATGGTTCGCCGTCTGGCTGGCGGCGACCTCGCATCCGTCGCTGCGGAGCGTCTGGAAGTCGGATACTTCGTCCAGAGTTCCGACGGGCTTAGCCATGTACAGCTCCGTGCTGCGGAACTCTCAGTTCTGGCGAGTCTTCTGCGTCACCATTTCAGTGAACCCGGTCCTCTACTTCTTCCTCAACTGGCTCCCGACGTATTACCGGCAGCAGCACGGCATCACAGCGGGATCGCAGCTGACCGGCATTCTGACCGCCACTTTTCTCGCCCTCGATCTTGGCTATCTCAGCTGCGGCGCGGCAGTGCTGCTGCTTACCCGGATGGGCCTGACGTTAACCTCCGCGCGCAGATCGGTATTCGTACTGGCGAGCATCCTGCTGTCCGGTTGCGCCCTGATCCCGTACACCAAAGACCTCTACAACATTGTCGCCATCCTGATTGCCGCGGATTTCGCGATCGGCATATGGATCGCCATGTACCTGACGCTGGCGCAGGAGGTTCATCCGACCGCCGTGTCGACGGCCGCCGGACTGCTGGGAGGATCGGGATCGTTCGCCGGAGCCATCCTGATGTGGCTGGTCGGCAAAGCGACCCAACTCTCGGGCAGCTTCGCGATTCCGTTCTTCATCGTCGCAGGCCTGGCTTGCGTTGCCGCCGCCGCTGGCTGGACGGCGAGCCGGCGAACGCCAACGTCTGCCAGCGCAGTTTCAACTCTCGAGGAGAGACAGCATTGAGCGGGGATTTCTGGACATCATCGTGTGCAACTGCGAAGCTGAGAAGCCAAGTGCCGCAAGCTGACCGGCATAGATTCGAAAGCCTTCGGCGGGTGGGGGCGTATCAGGTTGTCCGAGGTCCGTGGACAGAATCGTCGAGTCCACTCCGGCAGCGGCAATTCCTTCCACAATGCGCGAAATGGGCGTGTGGCCGCAGCGGTGCGTGGTGGACACATAACAGCGTTCGAACATGACGCAGCCCTCGCTCGCAAGGTCCTTCTGCAAATCGAACGGATACTGGGTGACGGACCACTCCGGGTGAGTAACCAGCAGCCGTCGAACACCGCGGCGGAGCGCCTCACGGATGAGCGCCGTCCCTTCTTTGGGGCTGAGATGGCCGGTGCCCAGGACGCAGTCTGTACCGGCCAGCAGATCGAGTATGGCCACGGTCTCGGGCGTCAGATGGCCAGCCGGGTCCAGCACCGAAATGCCGCCGTCCTGGTTGTGATGGGCCTTGTGGTTGCGAGCCGAACGGGTCGGCATCCATACCTGTTTTCCACCCATGCGCAGCGCCAGGCGGACGGCCTCGGTATTCAAACCGCCCACCGGCGCGTTCAGTACAACTCCACCGAAGACGCAAACGCCTTCCACAACGCGTTGCGCAAGAATTGCGCGTTCCACAGTCGATCCCTGATGCGACTTCAGAACGATGGCCGACATGCCTGCGCGGCAAGCTTCGCGGGCCAGATCGATGTCGTCACAGCGCCGCGGATCAACGTCCGGCGAGCCGTGCACGTGGAAATCTACAGCTCCGTCCAGATAGTCAGGCGTGGGCATGTGCTTCCCGAACCAGTGTATGGCAGCCGAGCGATTTATTGTCAGTCAATGGTGCGGTTCTCCTTGCGGCTCGCGCGTTCGGTGCTGGCCATGGCAGCCGCCCCGGAGATAATGAGCGACAGGGTCTTCAGCGGAGCATCAGCCTGGGCTGTAGCACCACCCGCTTAAATGGGCGATCTGGACTCGCGATGCGCTTCAGAACCAGTTGTGCGGCTTCAGTGCCCATCTCGTAGCTTGGCTGCGCCACGGTGGAGATGCGCGGCTCAAAAACGTCCAGCCACTCCGAATCGTCGGAACTCATGACCTCCACATCTTCCGGGCAACTCAGACCGCGCTCTTTCAAGGCTTTTAGCACGCCGGTCATCATGAGAAAGTTGGCCGTGAAAACGGCCGTCGGAGGCTGAGGCAAGTCAGCCAGTTTCAATGCTGCGTCATGGCCGCAAGACGCGGTCCAGTCGCAATGAATGACGTACCTCGCCGCGGTGGAGCCCCCAACCCGCTTCAGCGCGCGCTTCCAGCCCGCAACGCGTTCAGCGCTGCTGCTCAGGCCGGTCTGTCCATTTACCAGCCCAATGCGCCTGTGACCCTTCGAGGCAAGATGCGCCACAGCCAGTTCCGCTCCCAGAGTGTTATCGGCTGAAACGCTGTCGGCATCGAAATGGATCGGCAGGCGGCCGACAAACACCAGCGGCTTGCGCTCCCGGGCGAGCGCCTGAACCTCAGGGCTCTCACCCGGGGCGACGAACAACAGGAGTCCGTCTACCTGTCTGGAACGAAACACGCCAACATAGCGCGATTGCTCCACCGGATCGTTATATGTGCTCCCGAGCAGCAGGGAGTAAGTCGCGCCCCGAAGCACGTCCTCCACCCCACGAACAACCTTCGCGTAGAACGGATTCGCGATGTCGGGAATGAGCATCCCGATGGTGCGAGTCCTGCGCATCTGAAGACCGCGCGCGAGTTCGTTGATGGTGTAATCGAGTTCGCGGACAGCCTCCAGCACTCGTTTGGTGAGTTCCGGACTGACAGCCGCGGTTCGGTTTAGGACTGTGGAAACGGTGTAGGTGGATACCCTGGCGCGTTTTGCGACATCGTAGATGGTCGGCATCGCAGAAGCTTCAGTATAGCGGTCCGGAAAGCCAACACGGTTGAGATGTCGACTTGCATTCGGACGCCACCGGTCAGTTTTCGCCAGAAAGCGCAGTGATCCGCGGTGCGCGCCCGATCCAGTTCTGAGCACCGAGCGGTGCCGTTTAATGCTGCAGCTTCACGACCGCCACATTCCGGTCCCCCACCGTGAGGTCGACCCTCAGCCCACTGGCCTTTACCGCGTCCGTCCCCGGCTGCCAGACCTCGCTTGCCGACTTCACCGCGGCCATGCGAGTTCCATCCAGCGTGATGCTGACTTTCCTGGGCTCCCTGCCCGGGTTCACCACCCACAGGTAGTCGCCCCCGGCTCCGGAATGCAGACGCGCCTGGACACCCGTTTCGCTTACCGTCATCAGCGGCTTGCGGCCAGCCCACGGCAACAGTCCCGCGAAGAAAGCACGCGTGGACGCTGCGTGATTCAGGAAGTACGACGCGCCCGGGAATGACCCCACCAGCAGCGTTCGCCCCTTACCCAGCTTATGTTCCACCGCGGCAACCGCGCCGTCGCTGTACTGTCCCGCTTTCTGTCCACCGGCGAGATCGTACTGCTGGAGAAAGAAACGTCCGCCCGCAGGCCGGCCAAGCACCTCGAGCTTCAGGTCGTCCAGCAGGTCTGGCGTGAACTCGACGTATTTCTCTCGCGCACCGAACACTTCATCCAGCCCGAGGTTCGGCTGCTTTACGCCGACCTTGCCATGCTCGCCGAAATACCCGGGGAGTCCCTCACTGACCAGAGTGCCGCCATTCCGCACATACTCGGCCAGCTTTGCCGCGGTCGGACCCTTCAGGTGAATGGGATAGGGAAGGTAGACCAGAGAGTACTGACCGATATCGTCCACATGCACGAAGTCGGCCTGAATGTTGGAATCGAAGAACGCCTGATAGGCTCCGCGCGCCGATTCCGCATAGTGTTTCGTCGAGCCCTGCTGCACGAAGTTGAATACCTCGGACTCAGGTACGAACACAATACCGACATCGCCCTTTACCGGACGTGACTTCCACAGCTCCTGCCCGGCATTGGCCCAACGCGCCACCTGCCCGGCCATTTCCGCCCTCGGAGTTACGCTGCCGTCCATAGCCATGGGGCCGAACGCGCCGAACAGCGGTCCGTCGAGAAGGGGTCGCCACCGCGGATACAGGATGCCAGTGGCTCCGCCCGCCATCGAGATGAGGTTCCACAACCGCACGTCTTTCGCATCGGTGATACGCCCGTCTTCACGCGCCCGGCCGGTGACCTGAGGTTGCATCCAGAGGGGTCCGGCCTGCGCTTCGGCGTGCCAGAACGGCTTGCCGCGCGAGCCCGCACGAACCAGGTCGACCGCGTGGAACTGCTTCCAGAGCTCACTGCCTTTGCGCGACGCCACCCATGTAAATCCCCACACATCCACCTGTGCCGCGGATCGCCACTCATTGTTCGCCGAGCTCGGCAAGGCCTCAAGGGTGGAAGCGACACCGTGCGCGGTAACCTTGTTCCGCTTGTCGAGCTTCCGAACCAGATCCACGCGCCACTGATGCAGCCGGTACTGGTTATCGATACGGAACTCCATCCAGTCGAGGCTGTCCGGGTAGCCGCTGAAGTTGCGCGGCGGATGCACGTTGTCCCAACTCGCAAAGCTGTGGCGGTACCATGCCTTGCCCAGGTTCTCCACGGTCCCGTACTTTGCCTTCAGCCACTCACGGAATTTCTTCTGCGTCGCCTCGCAGTAGCAGAGCATTTTTGGCGGAGCACCGCCCGGCCACGAATGCTCGTTCCAGGTGTCCCACGCCCACATTGCTTTGTGGCCGCGATACCGCTCAATCAATTTCGTCAGGAAGCCTTCCGCGCGTTCCTTCACATCTTCGTTGTCGAGGCACAAACCCGGAAAGCCGCCCGTGCCGCTCGAGCCGCCGACTGACGAGTGCACGATACTGTCATCAGACGCGTGGTAGCGGGCATGGGGGTATTTATCGAACATCCATTCGGGAGCGGCGGTGATCATTTCCGCCAGGGTTACCTTGATGCCGTTCTCGCCGGCAAGGTCCAGCATGCGGTCATAGTCACTCCAGTCGAACTTATCGGGAGCTACTTCAATCGCCGACCACATCACCCAGTGCCGGAAGTTGTTGACGCCGATCTTTGCCGCCGTCGCATGGTCGCGGGCCCAGTCTTCCGGCGGAGGATTCGACTTCCGGAAGTAGACGGCTCCATAGGGGAACACAGGGTCTTCCGCGACAGCTCCAGCAGCCAGCAGTACAACGGCAACAACAACAACGGCGGCAAGTACACGTGTGGTCATGTGGTTCCTCCGGAATGCTCAGGGTTAAAACAGAAACTTCAGGCCGAACTGAATCTGGCGTCCTGTGGCCTGCGATCCGGACATCTTACCGAACTCCGGATTATTGTCATTGCACGCCGAACCTGGCGTGCGTCCGATGCATGTCATCGACGGGCTGTTCGAACTGGGAAGCGTAAACGTAGGTGTGTTCATCAGATTGAACGCTTCTGCGCGGAGCTGGAAGCGGTATTTATCTGAAATGACGAATTGCTTAAACAGCGAGACGTCGAAGTTGACCGATCCCGGCCCGCGGGCGACGCGCCTGGCCGAATCGCCAAACAACTGAATCGGCGCGCCGGTGCTGCTGGGCACAGTGCCCGGCACGCGGAACGCAGCCGGGTTGAAGAAACCGTCCGGACCGCGGCCACTCTGCAGTTGAACCGGTTCTCCTTTTACCCGATCCGGCACATTGAATGTGTTGAAAATGGGTGGCAGCCGATTGGTGCGAATATCTGTGGGGAAGCCACCGCGCAGCGTTGTAATACCGTTCACCTGCCAGCCGCCGGCGATCAGGGAAAGAGGGCCTTTGCCGGACAGCCACGCCTTACCTGGTCCCCATGGCAATTCGTAGCCGTAGCTGAGGTTAAAGATGTGCGCCACGTCGATGGGAGCCAGTCCCTTTTCGCGTGAAAGGTTATATGTGTCAAGGGCGATGGAGGTGCCGCCGTTCTGGGTGAATGCGCTGGGCCCGGATCCGCCTTCCTCCATGTTCTTTTGCCATGTATAGTTCATCAGCAGGCTGAGGCCGGCGCGATAGCGCTGTTCCACTCGCAGATTAAATGCGTTGTAGTTGGACTTCGCCCGGGAGAATGTCGGAATGATGGTGCCATTCACCATCGGATACGGACGCCGGCTTTGTACATTGCGGCCGTCCAGCGCGTACTCAAACGGGACCTGATTCACGTTGATAAACAGCGTGGCGAGATCTCGTCCCCGGGCTCCCTGGTACGACGTTTCCACCAGCAGACTCTCCGCCGGCTGAAACTGAATGGAGAAATTGTACTGGTGAAGCATCGGGAAACGGGCATCGTGCAGTCCCTGGCTGCGGATGGTTCGGGTAAGCGGCGCTGTGGCGCTGTAGGCCTCGAGAGTGGTGGTGGTCGGTCCAGCCTGGACAGGCGAGTTGATGGTGTACGGAGGAGCCACAGTGCGCTGCGCACTCACCACCGGTGCAATCAGGGCTGGCGTGTTCGGGTTGTTTCCGGCGATCTGCGTCACTTCCTGGTTTTGATCGCGCAGACCGTAGAAGATGCCGTAACCGCCACGCAACACCCACCGGCGCCGCATTTGATACGCGAACCCGATGCGCGGCCCAATGTTATTGTGATCGCCATCCACAATAGCGCGTGAGTAGCCGTCTTTTCCGGGTACCGCGAACCGTACCTTGTCAAGGTCGAACAGGCCTCCGCGATCTCGAATGTCAATCGGCTGCGTGTAGAGGTCGTATCTGAGGCCGAGGTTCAGCGTAAGTCGCTGGGTAAGTTTCCAGTCGTCCTGAAAAAAGAGGCCGACGTAGGCGTCCGCCTGGCGGCCCCAGTCCAGCATCTGCGTGCCCTGAATCAGGCTGGGAAAGCCCATCAGGAAATCCGCGAAAGGAGCTCCGGAACCCGGCGCATCGCTCGATGAAGAGAAGGTAGAGCCAAAGATGAACTGGCCGAAGAAGGGGTTTCCGCGCAGGTTGTCATAGCGATTTCGGCGGAAATCCGCGCCGAACTTCATCGCATGACTGCCTTTGTTGAGGGAGATCGTGTCGGCGAAATGAAACCTGTTTTCGAAGTTCAAATCGCTGGAGCCGCCACCCCATCCATCGAATTGCGTTGAGCCTGTCGCTTCGCCGGAGAAGTTGAACGCGATGCCCGGGAATCCTTTCACCGGGAACGGGAAGAGTGCGACTTTGTTGTTCAGCGCGAACCCCGCGCCCTCATTCACGTTATCTACAAGGCGGCTGCCGTTGTGACGTGTATAACCAGCTCGAAATTCGTTCACCACTGCCGGCGTGAAGACATGAGTGTCGTTCAGGACCGCCTGGAAGATATCGCGAAACAGAGTATTGCTTCCGCCAATGAAGCCGTCGAAGGTACCCGGTTGTGGATTGGTCTGATTACTCTTCGAAACGCGTCCGAACAGGTTGTTCTTCGATGAGACCGCATGGTCGACGCGAGCGTCCCACTGATCCTGATCGAACCCGCGCGGAATCTGCCGGAAGAAATTTCTGGACAGGCTGCCGGGTGCTCCGAAGTTCGGCTCCGGGATCAGTTTGAGTACGGCCGCCGAGGATGGATTGATCAGCGACGGCGGAATGATGGCGTTGGGAAACGGCGTGCTCACCACAGTGCCATTGGCAGCAAGACGGCGCGCGTTCGGATCGTAAATGGGCGTACGCAGCAGGGACAGGTCTCCGTTGCGGATTGCCGATGGCGGCACGCTGCCGATGCTTGAGGCTGAAGCCGTACGTTGCCGCGTGCCCTGGTAGTCACCGAAGAAGAATGTCTTGTTGCGGATAACACGGCCTCCGAAGACACCACCAAACTGATTCTGTCGAAAGGCCGCCTTACGCAACCGTGCCGCGTTGGTAAAAAAGTTGTTGGCGTCGAGCTTATCGTTTCGCAGAAATTCGAACAGAGTGCCGTGATAATCGTTGCTGCCGCTCTTGATCGCCGCGCTGATCACCGCCCCGGCGGCGTGACCAAACTCCGCTGAAAATGAGTTCGTCTTGACCTTGAACTCCTGCACCGCATCGACGCTCGGCTGCAGCGCGACACCGTTGCGGCCGATGGATCCAGCGGTCACCGTCGTGTTGTTGTCCACTCCGTCCAGCAGGACTTCATTCGATGAGAATCGCCCACCCCCGGCAATGAACGGCAGATTCGTACCCATGCCCGCGACCGGCGTTGTGTTGCCGGCCAGCAGCCCGAGCGCGAAAGGGTTACGCCCGTTCAGCGGCAAATCCAGGATCTTCTTGTTTTCAATGACCTGTCCCAGAGACGAAGTGTCGGCTTCCAGAAGAGGGGTGGATGCGGTCACCTGAACGGTCTCAACCACGTCGCCAGGCGTAAGGGTCACACGCACTGTCGCGTTCTGGTCGACCTGTAGCGTGAACGAAGGCAATGTGGAACGCTTGAAACCCTTCGACTGTACGTTGATGGTGTACTCGCCGGCGGGCAGAAATGTCGCCATGAATTCGCCCCGGCCGCTCGCGGGTCCGGAACGGGTCAGTCCGGTGCCCTTGTTCGTGACACTTACCTCCGCGCCGGGTACGACAGCCTGTGTGCTGTCTTCGGCTACAACGTTGATCGTTCCGGATGCCGTTTGAGCGACAGCGGGGATTGTTACGAGTGCAGCGAGCAGTATTATGACAACGGAGCGCATGGCAGGAGTGTATATCAAATATGGTCACCAGCGTCCGAGGCCATTGACACGCGCTGGCTGGCGGAAGCTTAGAAATCTGACGAGCCTGCATTCGCGCCGTGCCGCTCGTGTATCCGAAGTTGCGGCGGCGTGTCGGAGTTAAGGTGACCTGTGGCGACCACCCGGCCTCTCATGTGAAGGTGGAGTCTGGGTTCGATGTAGTGCAGACGGCGATATTATGGGTGGCAACTCGTCAGGAGAAGAGAGGATTCTGGAATGAAGAGACTAGTCAGTAGTCGGGGTCTGATGCTCGCAGCATCGATCACGGTGGGTGTCCTGCTGGGAACCACAGTGGTCGGCCTGCGGCCGCAAGTCGCGTTTGCACAGGCTCAGGCTCAGAGCGATGGCAAACTGCGGATCATCATCTTTGGGGCACACCCGGATGATGCCGAGTACGCAGGAGCGGGCGTAGCGATGAAGTGGGCCAGGGCGGGCCACCACGTCAAGCTCGTGTCGGCCACCAACGGCGACATCGGTCACTGGCAGAGCGCGGGCGGACCGCTGGCGCAGCGACGGCTCAAGGAAGTGCTCGAGGTGGCTCGCAGGCTCGGCGTCACCACAGAAGTGGTGGACATTCACGACGGAGAGATTACACCGACGCTGGAAAACCGCAAGATTATTACGCGGCTTATCCGGCAGTGGAATGCCGATGTTGTGATTGTCAACCGGCCCAATGACTATCACCCGGATCACCGATACACTTCGATCCTGGTGCAGGACTCGGCTTATATGGTGACGGTGCCTTTCTTTGCTCCCGATATACCGATTCTGAAAAATAATCCGGTGTTCCTGTACAGCCCGGACCGATTCGAGCGACCCAACCCGTTCCGGGCCGACGTGGCCGTGGCTATCGATGAGGTGATGGAGCCGACGCTCGACGCCTTGCTGGTGATGGAATCGCAGATCCATGAAGGTGGAGCAAACGGGTACGAGGGTATCTTCCCTCAGGACCCCACAGGGCGGGCGCGCCGCGCGGCCGAGGTACGAAAGAACTTCGCCGCGCGATATGCAGGGATCGCCAACCGGTATCGGGCCGCGTTGATCAGTCGATATGGTCAGGAGAAGGGTCAGAAGGTCCAGTACGCACAGGCTTTCGAGTTGTGTGAGTACGGAAGGCGTCCCTCTCCGGAAGAGCTGAGCAAGATGTTTCCCTTCTGAAGACAGCCAGTCTGCCACCGAGGTGTATTGCCCGAAAACGGCGCCTGCGGAAGATGGGACGCAATTCTTCCGTTCTCTCCGGGCCACACCGCATGCCCGACCGGGGCGGTGACACACTATAGGTATATGTCAGGCCATCTGCACGCGGGCCGCAGCCCGCATTCCACCCCTCGGGACTATTCGAAGACTCCGCTGAACGTTTACTGGGAGATGACGCAGGCGTGCGCGCTGGCCTGCAGGCATTGCCGGGCTGAGGCGGTCCCGATGGCGCATCCCGACGAGCTCGGGACGGCCGAGGGGATGGACCTGCTGCGGCAAATCGCGGAGTTTGGCGACCCACTGCCGCAGTTGATCCTGACGGGCGGGGACCCGCTCGCCCGTGCCGATCTGTACGAGATGATCGATGCCG
>Ga0163150_10002629_pt1 | contig 27033 bp, 21 predicted proteins | sample OliLakLV19P2IB_FD_148628 | JGI IMG/M metagenome (GOLD analysis project Ga0163150, IMG submission 148628) | Freshwater microbial mat bacterial communities from Lake Vanda, McMurdo Dry Valleys, Antarctica - Oligotrophic Lake LV.19.P2.IB | ecosystem: Environmental > Aquatic > Freshwater > Lake >...
CTTTGGACATCGGAGCCATCCCTTGTAAATCCATCCGCCAAACTCATTGCACCATCCAAACCATAGCAATTTTTTGGGTAAGCATTTCCGATCAGAAAGCGAACCTTGGTTTTTGCAATCACTCAGTTTCGTGTTTTTCATGGATTTTACTGCTAAAATCGATTGCGGATCACGAAAACCACCCACAGTTTCTGCGGAAGAGCCGATTTTTGAACGGTATGCAGTCGGCAAGAAAACTATCTTAGCCGATCCAACCTTGAAAAAACGATAATTTGATAGGCAGAATCGATTCATCCTGTCCAACCATGATTAATGGTCACGGCTGAGATCGAAGCCGAGCAAGCTCTCATTCCCCGAGTCTTGTTATAGTTGTCCGGATCACACATCGATCTCTTGCGCGTCTTCGGCTCGTTCCATAATAAAGCGGAAGCGGGCGGAGGCGTCGCGGCCCATGAGGTCGCTCATGATGCGATCGGTTTCCAATTGATCGTCGATATCCACCCGCAACAACCGTCTCGTATTGGGATTGAGCGTCGTATCCCAGAGATCTTTCGGCATCATCTCGCCAAGTCCTTTGAATCGCATAATCTCGGGCTTGCCGCGTTTGGAATGCTCGGCCAAGATTCTTTCACGATCTTCTTCACTAGCGGCCCAGTAACGATCTTTGCCGATATCGATTCGAAACAACGGCGGAACCGAAATGAAAATGCGTCCGTCGTTGATCAGCGAGAGCATGTGGCGATAAAAAAAGGTCAACAATAGCGTCGTGATATGGTGACCATCGGAGTCCGCGTCGGCTAGCAAGATCACACGATCATATCGAATTTTCGTAACGTCTAAGTTCTTGCCGATGCCGCACCCTAGAGCCGTGACAAGATCTTGAAGCTCTTTGTTTTCCATGACCTTCGATAGCGAAACCGATTCGGTATTCAAGACTTTGCCACGAAGCGGCAAGATGGCTTGAAAATTTCGATCGCGTCCTTGTTTTGCACTCCCGCCTGCCGAATCGCCTTCGACAATAAACAGCTCGGATTTATTGCGTCCGCCAGCCAGACAATCGCTGAGCTTTCCGGGCAGCATGGCCCGCGACGTCGCCGTCTTTCGTGAAACAGAATCAGAAGCAGCCCGCGAAGCAGCACGAGCTCGGGCAGATGCGATGATTCGCGCGACGATGGATTCGGCAACCGAACGATTGTTGTTCATCCATTGTTCGAGCGCCGCACGAATGGCGCTATCGACGGTCGCTTGAACGTCGATATTATTGAGTCGGTCTTTCGTTTGGCCTTGAAACTGTGGATCGGCAATGAAGACCGAAAGAATCGCTACCAATCCTTCTCGAATATCTTCGTGCCCAATCTTGACGCCGCGTGGTATGAGATTGTGTGTTTCAAAGAAATTTCGGACTGCTTTGCCTAAGCCAGCTCGAAATCCGTTCTCGTGAGTCCCACCGCTGGCGGTCGGAATTCCATTGCAATACGAACGGACATGCTCATCGGTCGATTCGGTCCACTGAAGAACGATCTCGATGCGTTCGTCACCTTCTTTTCTTACGGTAAAGGGCGTGTCGTGAATGGCCCGAGCATTGCGTTCGACGAGTACCTTTCCGAGATAGTCGACGATCCCTTGCTCATGAAAGTAGGTTGCTTTCTTACCCGACGTTTCGTCGACCCAATGGACGCGAACACTTCGATGGATAAAGCTAGTCACTTCCAATCGTTGGCGAATGGTTTCAGCGTCGAAATCTGTTTTGGGGAAAATCGTCGGATCTGGCGTGAAGGTGATAGTCGTCCCAGTTCCACGAACGGCGACGGTTGCTTTTTGAAGTTTCGTCGTCGGTTTGCCTTGCGAAAATTCCATTTTGTATTGAGCGCCATCACGTCGGACGACGGCGATCAATTCTTTTGAAAGCGCGTTAACCGCCGACGCTCCGACGCCATGCAAACCACCAGAGGTTTTGTAATTCTTACCTTCGAATTTTCCTCCGGCATGCAGTACAGTCAGAACAATTTCGAGAGCACTCTTTCCGGTCTTAACGTGCTTGTCGACAGGAATTCCTCGGCCATTGTCGGCAACGGAAACCGTTCTACCATTCTTATGAAGCGTGACAGTTATCTCGCTTGCATGTCCGTTCATCGCCTCGTCGACCGAGTTATCGAGAACTTCCCAAACTAAATGATGAAGGCCAGACGCGCCGACGCCGCCGATATACATACCTGGCCGCTTACGAACCGGCTCAAGCCCTTCGAGAGCGACAATGTCGGATGCCGTGTAAGATTTTGAAGTAGAGCTCATAAAGAATTCTTAGGTCGGTTCAAGTGGTTCCGGAGCGGTGGGAGGAGGCGTAATAATCGATGATATCTTCCCATTTTTTTGAATTTCATTGCCGCGTCCACCGCGAGTTGTAATACGGTATTTGGCGGTCGAAATCGTCTTTTGAGCTCCGCGATTTGTTTCAACGACAAGTAGGTCGCGGTCACCCGAAGAGGCCTTGAATCCGAGCAAGCGATCAGTTTTCGCCAATTTAATAAGGGTCACGCCTTTTCCGGCGCCCGAAAGATAATTGATATCCGCAGACGAGCAAACCATGGCTCGACAATCGGCGGAAATAGCCAGGATCGTTTCGGTACCGTGGATCGCTTCCACGCCAATGACTCCATGTTCGGGGGCGACACGAGCGAATCGACGACCGCTTCGCGTCGATGGTTCGACGAACTGCTGCAAGCCAAATCGCATCGCGAATCCGTTGCTCGTCGCCGCGAAGGCGTGCACTTCGGGGCAATAATCAGGACGCTTAGGATCGTCTTGAATCTTTCCAATCGATCGAAGATCTAGCGATATGACGGCAACAATTCGCTCGCCGTCTTTCATTTTAAACAGTTTTTGAATCGGTTCGCCATGCCCGCTCGATGCCGGCATGTCGATTAAACGCGAGGTATAGCAAACGCCGAACGACGAGAAAAATGCGATCGTCGCCCGCGTCGAACCCGCGACTACGGCGAGCACCGCGTCGCCTTCACGCAATCGGCTCTTGGCTGGATCGGCGATTTGACGTTGTCGTTTCACCCAACCATCGCGAGTCAACAGAACATGGCAATCCTCGGCAACGATAAAATCTTCTTCGGTAAACTCGGGCTCTTCGTCGATCGTTAAGATTTGCGTGCGACGTGTGCCTTCTTTCTTTTTTGAATAGTTGGCGATGATGGCTTCGATTTCATCCCGAACAATCCGCCATCGTCCCGAGTTATTCGTATCGTCGGTATTTTCTTTGAGCAAGCGTTGGATCTCACGAGCGCGTTTCTGTTTAACCTTCAGCTCTTCTTGGATCAAATTGATTTCCAAACGAGCCAGTCGATAGAGTTTCAATTCCAGGATCGCGTCGGTTTGTTCGGCATCCAATCCACCCTTGGCAGCAGGAAATCGTTGCATGATTTTGTCGGCTGCATCGGACTTTCCATCGGATCTTCGGATGATGCGAATGATTTCGTCGAGCGCATCGAAGATGATCATGAATCCTTCGAGAATATGCATCCGACGCAGCAAGCCACTCAGTTCATTTTCAAGTCGTTTGGTAACGACTTCTAAACGAAAGCGAAGGAAGAACCAGAGGATTTCTTTTAAGCCCAATCGGTCTGGTGCACCGACTTCAGGATTCTCGGTAGGCACCAAGCACGTCATGTTGACTGCAAAGTTGGTTTGCAAAGGCGTATGTTTGTAGAGATAGGCGAGAACTTTGGCTTCGTCAGCATCCTTGCGAAGTTGCAAGTCGATTCGAATATCTTCGGTCGATACGTCTCGAACGTCTTCGATCAGCGGCATTTTTCCGCCGATGACAATTTCGGCAATGCGCTCGACCAAAACCGATTTGTTAACTCCGTAAGGTATGGCCGTAATTTGCAAAAGTTTACCGCCCTTCGATTCGCCGCCGGATACGGTCGTGCCTCGCACCTTCAATGAACCTTGCCCGGTACGATAGAGCTCGCGAAGTTCATCTTTGGTGTTGATGATTTGTCCACCGGTTGGAAAATCGGGGCCTTGTACCGCATCGTTGGCGACAAGTTGATAATCTTTGATTTCGGGATCGGCGAGCAGCTTCAAAAGTGCTCGACATACTTCGCCCAAATTGTGTGGTGGGATATTAGTCGCCATTCCGACGGCAATTCCTGTTGCGCCGTTTACCAGTAGGTTCGGAACACGGCTTGGCAAGACCACCGGTTCTTCGCGACTACCGTCGTAATTGAGTTTATAGGGCACGGTGCTACTGCCGAGATCCGCAAGAATTTCGGACGCGATCGCTGACATCCGGCATTCGGTATATCGCATGGCTGCGGCGTTATCACCGTCGATCGAACCGAAATTTCCGCTGCCGTCCACAAGCGGCATTCGAAGCGAGAATGACTGGGCCATTCGCACCAATGCATCGTAGATTGCCGAATCGCCGTGTGGGTGGTACTTACCCATCACATCGCCGACGACTTTCGCGCACTTACTGTGCTTGCTCGTCGAGTCGAGCCCCAACTGGTCCATAGTGTACAGGATGCGTCGCTGAACAGGTTTCAGCCCGTCTCGAACATCTGGCAGAGCTCGGCTGGTAATCACCGACAACGAATAGTTGAGGTATCGAACCTGAGCAGCATCGCGGAGCGAAACGCCGTCGATACCTTGCTCGTCGGGAAATAGATCGGGATCAGCCGCCCGCTTTCGCTTGGGTTTTTCGCTTTCCGATCCTTCGGGGCTAGTATCTTTTCCTTGGTTTCCCGGTCTGCGGCGCTTGGCCATCCTATCGCGTCCTCCCTGATTCTCGAAGTGTCATGCGTGTTGATGCCGAAAGTTAAACTATAACGGCTGGGAGGTCTACGCGAATTTTCGCTGAAATATCAAACCGTGCTCGACGGATCGAAACCCAAATTTCTGCAGGACCGAAACACATGCAACTTCATCGGGCGATGCGATGGCCCGAACGGTCGTAAATCGTTCTGCCTGCAACTGCCGAAAAGCCTCGGATAAAAGAAAAATTACCCGATCGCGAGCTTCTGGTTCATTGGGAAATTCGGGAAGCCAAACGCGCGCAGTTTGTGACGAAATTCCCGACCAGGTAGGTTCGGTATACCAAAACAGAATTTCATCGGTAATTGCCGCTTGCTGCCGCGAACAAAGCTGAAATCGAATTTGTTCGACATGCCCTAAAACAACTGCATCCCACCAGTCGTCCTGGTTTTCGTCGAGAACTCGAACCACCGAAGCAGATCGTCGTACCGCAAATTGGCCACGATCCATCGGCGGCCGAAAACTGGCCAAATCGACCTCCCAGCAAGCGGTCGGGCGCTGTGGCTCGAATTCGTTGTGAGCAAGCCATCGTTGTAGTCGAATGTCGCCCGCAACGACTCCCATCAAACCGTCGCCTGGTGCCATTCCAAGGTAAAATGCATACCGTGTATTCGCTCCAATAGCGATGGCATCTTTACTTCCCACCGCGCTCATCCGCTTGACGGCAACTGCCATCAAACTGTCCGCAAGCATTTCCTCGCTCTCATGCGGCTCGATGCATAGGCAGCCAATCAAGGCATGACGGAAATCAAGCCCGGTTCGTTCGGTGTTACATCCAAAGCCAAGGTGCAAAAAACCGGTGGGTTGTGAGTCGACTTCCAAAACGAAGAGGTCTTCAGCCGAGAAAAAAGGTTTTGAAAGAACGCACGAATCAAATACAGAACTCGATATATGAGCCTGTCGCTTGTAAGTTGCATGATGCCGATTCCAAATACGCGTCAAATGTAAGGTATCGGTATTTTGAAAGTGTCGAATCAAGTAAGACACTGGCAATCAGTCCTTGTGAGTATCGCGATGAAAATGGCGCGGCGACTCAAGTGCACGAAAATGAAACTATTTTCAAAATGGAAACTGTTGAAATTGAATCGACTTTATCCATTGCGTCAACGGGTCAAGCGACCCGGACAGCTCTTTTCCACGGGAGCCGAATCTCCAGCGTACAGCCTTGTTGGGCTTTCGTGTCGAGCCAAACGCGCCCTTTGTGCGATTCGATGATCCGTCGCACCTTCGCCAAACCGATTCCTAGCCCCCGACCTGCCTCTCGTCCGCTAAAGTACAGATCCCAAGCGCGCTCAAATCCATGCTGGGAAAGCCCCGGCCCATTGTCAATAATAGCGATTCGAATCTCCAACTGCCCCTCGGGTGACTCTGTCCGTTCGGCGACAAGCGATATCGAATCGCCGCCTCGGCAGGCTTCAATCGAGTTGCGAATGGCTGCCGATAGGGCTTCAGAGAGTGCTGCTCGGTCGAATGCGGACCAAAGGAATTCATCGCTGATCGCATCGATCCAAACAATACTTCGATGAGTCGCATTTTCAGACCATGTTCTAGAAAGATCGAGTCCCAATTGTCGGAGATCGCCCGCAGCCAACTTGAGACTTGGCAATTGCACCGCCAGCATCATTTCGGCCAGCATTTCATGCGCCTTCATTGCTTGGTCGGCGATCGTCGCCAGCGATCGCTTTTCGCGTTCGCCTTCAACAGAACCCAAAAGCGACGTGGCGCGCGCAGAAATATTGGCGAGTGGATTGTTGATCTCGTGCGATAATCCATACGCAAAATTATACATCGAGCGTTGTACCTGCCGATCGATGGTTTGTTGCCTAAGTTCGAAATCGATCGACGCACGCAGCAACTGATGAACAGAACCTTTCAAACTATCGATCGCCAACGCGTGTCGTCGAAACGAAATGTTGGAAAGAAGATCACCGCTCTCGATCGCTAGCAGCAATCGCTGAAGTACCTCTGTCGGCTTGGTAGTCGACTTACTTTTGTGGATTGCCACCGTCTCGGGTGAACTGCCGATTGAACTGAAAAATTCGCTGAGCAATGGATTGGACGACATTGCCGAGGTCAGCTCGTCGAAATCGTCGAACTGACCGTTGTGAAGTCCAGCCAAAGCCTTTTGAATCAAATACGCGAGCTGCCAGATGTGCTCAGCCGATACGTTTTGAAATTCAGTTTGCGTTGCTATACCTGCCAATCCAATAACCCTCAAGAACTGACATGATTGACCATGAGCCGATGGCGCTAGTCACGGGCGATTTCCAGTAGAGCCTCCGCGATAGGAGGTCGTCAAGAATAATTTCCGCAAATTTGGGTGGCACGTCCCTGAGTCTTCGAAGGGCGTGGTCGCGTGAAACACGCCCTTCGAAGACTCAGAGCGTGCCACCCGGTTTTTTTGTAAAGCCCGAAGTTGTTTTTGACCCCTTCCCTAAGGCCCGTTTGCACCGTCCCGTTGCGTTCCGGCTATACGCCGACTGGGCGATCGATTTCGAGCAAGTCGCAGACTTTTTCTAAAAGCTTTTCGGTTGTGAAAGGCTTCTGCATAAAATCGTTGGCTCCGGCAACTCGAAGATCGTTGATGCGATCCATCTCGACCATCCCGGAAATGCACAGAATCTTAACGATATCCATCGTTCGATCCGATCGCACTCGAGTGCAAACTTCGCGACCGTTGATATCTGGAAGCATCACGTCCAAGACGACAACGTCCGGTCTAAATTCTTTGACTTGCATGCCTGCGTCAAAGCCATTGTTGGCCGTACGAATATCGAAGCGACCATCGCGTTCGAAGCAATCGACCATCAAGTCAACCAAGTCTTGATCATCGTCGACAATCAGCAATTTCTTCTTGCCGCTTTCTAGAGCGTCCGTAGGAATTCCGTTGTCTCGCATGAAGACGAACAACTGATCGCGTGGGATGCGTCGAAATCGACTACCCGGTACTCGAAATCCTTTGAGCGACCCATTGTCAAAGCAACGAATAATCGTTTGCTGACTGACTTTGCAAAGCTTTGCAGCTTCACCCGTTGTAAATACTGTTTTATTATTATTGGACATCGTTTCGAACCAATCCTTCCTTCACGATCGGTGCCAAGTTCGTTTTACCGAACAAGGCAATCCACTAGATCTCATGGCTCGCAACCTTGCGAACCTGTCAGTCGGCATAACCTTCGGTGTTATCCACACCTGCCAAGCTTACCGAGCTTTCCGATAGTCGCAACATAACGCCAACCGCCAAGGCGGGTCAAGATTGATCCAAAACGCCCAAACCCTTGTGAATACTTAGCTTTACAACTCGAACCGAAATTTCGCAAATTTTTTTTTGGCATTCCGCTGGAGCCAAAATTTTTCTACCAAGGATAAAGAGGAATCATTATGACCTATGGTATATACTTGTCAGCCGCTGGTGCCAACGCCCAGAATCACCGTCTTGAAACACTTAGCCACAACCTAGCCAATATCAACACGCCAGGCTTTAAGCCGCAACTCTCCATTCTTCAAGCGCGTCATAGCGAGGCGATCGAACGCGGCGAAGTCAGTCCTGGCAGTGGCGGAATTGACGATATCGGCGGTGGTATTCAGATCAAACCCAATCAAACCATGCTCAATCAAGGTCCGATCGAGCAAACCAAAGGGGTTACCGACTTTGCGATCAACTCGCCCAACTCGTTCTTTGTTGTCCAGCGTGGCGAAGAGCAACTGCTGACTCGCGCCGGTGGATTTGTCTTCAATGCATCTGGAGTACTAACGACAACTAATGGCGACCCTGTCCTAGCCACCGACGGAAGCCAAATTCGAATCGATGCCAGTCGTCCGTTTCAGGCTCGTGACGACGGAATCATCCAGCAAGGTAACGAATCGAAAGCACTGATGATAGTAAAGCCGAAAGAGCGCGGCGATCTTTCTCGGGCTGGCGATAATCTCTTTCGACCTCTCGCACCGGTTGATCCAGTTCCAAGCAACGAGCGCGAAGTGGTTTCCGGCTATCTCGAAAAATCTGCCGTCGTCCCAACCACCGCGATGATGGAACTCATCGAAGCCTCGAGGCTCTATGAAGCCAATTTGCGAATGATCCAACATCAAGATCAGGCCCTCGGAAATCTCGTCGGTCGTTTGCTTCGCGAGTAATGGCCCAGATTTACACGACTATTCCAACGAAGCATTTTTGCGAGAGCACAGATGAAGCCTCCTAACGAGTTCGGCATCGCAATCGACTTTCACCAACGAGGATTGCTCGCCGACGCCGATTTTCTTTATCGTCAAATCCTACAACGAGAACCGCAGAACCCGGACGCTTTGCATCTTTTGGGTGTTGTCAAGTATCAAATGGGCGAACTGGCAATCGCAAACGCCATGATTTCAGAGGCAATTTTATTGCGTCCTGACCATGCAGCATTCCACTGCAACCTGGGACTAATCTTGAGAAACCAAGGAGATTTGGAAGCCGCGTACGCGGCATTCAACCGAGCGATTGCACTTCAACCGATTTATCCTGAAGCATTTCATAATCTCGGCATTGTCTTGGATGATCGTGGAGATTTTCATGCGGCGGCAATAGCCCATCAACAAGCCATTCACTTAAGACCGGACTACACGGACGCCTACAGCCATTTAGGCTTTGCTCTTGATAAACTCGGTATAACGGAACAAGCGGTGCAAGTTTTTCTGCGGCTATCGCAGATCCAAGCTAACCATGCAGATACGTTTTATAATCTTGGACTTCTCTACGAACGACTCGGGCATTGGCAGGCTGCGATACAGTCGCTCCTAAAAGCGGTTGCATTGCGACCGGAGCACGCCGAAACTTTTTATGCGTTAGGGCATGCCTTTCAATCCTCGGGGCAGGATGTAGCAGCAATCGATGCAATGGAGCGCGCAATTCGCATTCGACCAGAGTATTCTGAGGCGTGTGCCGATCTAGGAGCAATCTACATGCTCCGTGGCGAACACGAGCTCGCAATTGAGAACTATCGCAAAGCCTATCGATGGAATCCAGAATCTGCCAAAATCGCCGTGTACTACGCCCATCAGCTCCAGCAATGCTGCGATTGGCGAGAGGCTGATGGCGTTTCACGAAAAGCCATTGCAAACGTCGAGAAATCCTTTCTCGATGATTCTTCCGATTTTGCATCGCCCTTTTATTGGATGACGTTGCCGATACCGACCACGCTTGAACAGCAGTTTCGCTGCGCTCGAAAACGCGTGCAAGTAACGTCAGGTAAAAGCAACCCAGATCGCGCTCGGCATTCTGCCGTACCTGTTGAGAAAAAGCAGCTTACGCTTGGATATTTGTCTGCCGATTTTCGCAATCATCCAGTGGCTTGGCTGACGGCTGAATTATTCGAAGTTTACGACCAAAGTCGATTTCGCGTCATCGGCTATTCTTACGGACCCGAGAACGACGATCCCATTCGGAATCGAATCGCCAAGGGCGTTGGCTTGTTTCGAGACATTCGATCGATCGGATTTCGAGAGGCAGCAAACCGCATCGCTTCCGACGGTGTCGATATTCTCATCGATTTGACGGGCTATACGGGCAAAGCCCGACCGCAGATTCTGGCCCATCGACCTGCCCCGATTCAAGTCAACTATCTGGGTTATCCCGGTACAATGGGGGCCGATTTTATTGACTACATGATCGTCGATCATTTTATCGCGCCTTGTGAACATCAGCCCTACTATGCTGAACAACTGGTTCACCTACCCGGTTGTTATCAGGTCAACGATAGCCAGCGTAGCATTTCAAAAGTACTCCCATCGCGCCGCGAATGCAGTTTGCCGGAAGACGCATTCGTCTTTTGTTCATTTAACAACACCTACAAAATTACGTCGGCGATGTTTGATGTTTGGATGCGTCTGCTGCGCGCCAATCCCAATAGCGTCTTGTGGCTCTTAGAACCAAGCCTACTAGCAAAAAGACACTTGCAACTTGAAGCGATTAAGCGCGATGTTTCATCGGAACGCCTTGTCTTTGCGGCAAAGTTGCCAATGCCAGAGCATCTAGCACGACATCGACTAGCCGATCTTTTTCTCGACACATTTCCGGTCAATGCGCATACGACAGCTAGCGATGCGCTACAAATGGGCTTGCCCTTGATCACTCTGGCAGGCGAAACAATGATCGCTCGCGTAGCAGGTAGCCTTCTTCATAGCGTTGGAATGAGCGAACTGGTTACGCACCGATTGTCCGACTACGAAAGACTTTCTTGCAGTCTTGCCCAGAATCCTTCGGCCCTAAGTGAAATTCGACATCGACTTGCTCAGAACATTGTCCAATCTGACCTCTTTAGCGGTCAGGCATTCGCCAGAAAGATCGAGAAAGCCTATGAGGCGATGTGGAAACGCTATCTTAGCGGACTTGCTCCCTGTCCGATCAAGGTCGAATGACCTCGATGGGATGACCTGGACTTGCTTGGGGCGCTTTTGGTATTTCGATTCATGTGTATCGATTGGGCGTTGGTGCGAGGGCGTCCCGCCCGCAGTATTTGCAATGTGCGGGTGGGACGCCCTCGCACCCCAAAAACTTTGGAGTTACTAAATGAACAACGGCATCAATTTTTTCGGTTGGATTCGCGACGGTGTCAAGCAATCGGTTTTGCTGGGTGTCAGCGATGCGATCGAAACGATCGGTACCCCCGACGACGTCAAAGGAATGCATCCCAACGTCGCAGCGCTCCTGCGTGGCCAGCCGACCGATTCGACATCATCGACAGGGATCGCCCGAATCGGTGGACAAGGTACGGCCAGCAAAAAACGACTCGGCAAATCGCTTCGCGATATCGGCCCAACAACTGGTCCGTCGTAGAAGGTTACGCCACTTGGCTATGTTGTAATCTTCTTGTAGCGAAATCGTTTGGGTTCATCGTCTTTAATCCCCAAACGCTCTCGACGCTGATCTTCGTAGGTCGCAAAATTCCCTTCGCACCAATGGACGTGTCCATCGCCTTCAAAAGCTAAGATGTGCGTCGCGATTCGGTCGAGAAACCAACGATCGTGGGAAATGACGACTACGCATCCGACGAAGCTAGTGATTGCTTCTTCGAGAGCCCGTAGCGTATCGATATCCAAATCGTTGGTCGGTTCGTCGAGCAACAGCACGTTGCAACCGCGACGCAAAAGTTTGGCGAGGTGTACTCGATTGCGTTCACCACCGGACAAGTCGCCAACTTTCTTTTCTTGATCGGTGCCTTTAAAGTTGAACTTCGAAACGTAGGCACGCGCGTTCAATCGCTTGCCGCCCATATCGAGCAAGTCGTTGCCACCGCTGATCTCTTGATAGAGCGTATTGGTCGGCGTGAGCGAATCGCGACTCTGATCGACGTAACCGAATTCAACGGTTTCGCCGACTCGGAGCGTCCCCGCATCAGGCGTATCTTGCCCGGTCATCATTCGGAAAAGCGTTGTCTTTCCAGCACCATTCGGACCGATCACACCGACGATACCTCCAGCAGGAAGTCGGAACGTCAAGTCTTCAATCAGCAACTTATCACCGAACGCTTTGCTGAGTCCATTGGCTTCAACAACGACTTCACCGAGATGCTTGCCAGGCGGAATTTGCATTTCCAATTCCTCTGGTCGATCCTCGAATTGCTCCGCCGCCATCTGCTCGTACGATGCAATTCGGGCTTTGCTCTTCGCTTGTCGCGCTTTGGGCGACATGCGAATCCATTCGAGTTCTTTGGCAAGCGTCTTCTGTCGAGCTACCGCATGTTTCTGTTCGATCGCCAAACGCTTTTGCTTTTGATCGAGCCAAGCGGAGTAGTTTCCTTCGAACGGATAGCCTTGGCCTCGGTCTAGCTCGAGAATCCACTGCGCCACATTGTCCAAGAAATAGCGATCGTGCGTCACGGCCACAACTGTTCCTGGGTACTTTGCAAGATGCTGTTCGAGCCATTCGACAGCTTCGGCGTCTAAATGGTTCGTCGGTTCATCTAGCAGCAGCAAGTCGGGTTGTTGGATCAAGAGCTGGCACAGCGCCACACGACGTCGTTCACCGCCCGATAGCGTGGTCACCTTCGCATCGCCTGGCGGCAGGTTCATGACTGACATTGCCAATTCAACCTGACGATCCAGTTCCCAAAGATTGGTACTGTCGATCACGTCTTGAAGTCTCGCCATTTCATCGCAAAGTTTTTGCATTTGTTTATCGTCGGTAACTTCGCCGAGAAGCATCGAGATTTCATTGTATCGATCGAGAACCACTCGACGCTTGGCAACCGCTTCTTCAACGTTTCCTTGCACGTCTTTCGTCTCGTCCAGTTGCGGTTCTTGCGCCAGATAGCCAGCGGTAAATCCTTTGGCTAGCTTGGCGGAACCATCGAACTGAGTATCGGCACCGGCCATGATGCGCAGCAGGGTGCTTTTCCCGGACCCGTTGGAACCAAGCACCCCGATTTTTGCGCCGGGGTAAAAGGCAAGGTGAATCCCTTTAAGGACTTCCTTAGCGCCACGCTTTTTGGTGAGATCTTCGATCTGATAGATGTATTGTCGGCTCATAAAACTTTGACTTAAAGGAAACTTCGATCACTCCCACTCGATGGTTGCAGGAGGCTTACTACTGATGTCATAACAAACGCGATTGACGCCGCGAACTTCGTTGATGATTCGCGTGCTAATCCGCGCCAGCAAATCGTAGGGCAGATGGCTCCAATCGGCAGTCATAAAGTCGTCGGTATTGACGCAGCGGACGGCGACGGCGTTTTCATACGTCCGTGCATCGCCCATCACACCGACGCTTTGAACCGGCAGCAAAACAGCGAAAGCTTGTGACGTTTGGCGATAAAGTCCCGCGTTCTTGATTTCGCTGACGACAATTTCGTCGGCCTCACGCAGCACGGCTAACTTTTCGCGAGTGATTTCGCCAAGGCAACGGACGGCGAGTCCTGGACCAGGAAAAGGATGTCGCCAAACGAGGGCTTCCGGCAATCCAAGTTCCGCGCCCAACCGCCGCACTTCGTCCTTGAATAGATCGCGCAACGGTTCGATCAATTCAAAGCCAAGCTCTTCGGGCAAACCGCCAACGTTATGGTGTAGCTTGATTGTCGCCGCCGGTCCATCCGGTGCCGCGCCACTCTCGATCACATCGGGATAGAGTGTACCTTGGGCCAGGAATTTTGCGTCTTTGATTTTTGCGGCTTCTGCCTTAAAGCATTCGATAAAGGCATGGCCAATGCGACGTCGTTTTTCTTGCGGTTCGCTAATCCCCGCCAACGCGTTCATAAAGAGCGCTTCGCCATCGACGACATGCAGGTCAGCTTTAAAATGTTTGGTGAATTCGGTGATGACCGCCGTTTGCTCATCTTTGCGAAGCAGGCCATTGTCGACCAAAATACACGACAACTGTGAACCGATCGCTTTGTAGAGCAGCGCGGCAGTTACGCTGCTGTCGACGCCGCCGGAGAGACCACAAATGACGCGATTTTTACCGACAATTTTCCGGATGTGCTCGATCGTCTGCGTAACGAAATTGCTCAAGTGCCATCGTCCTTCGCAGCCGGCAATGTTGTACAGAAAGTTATGGATGAGCGTTCCGCCCAACGACGTATGGGTAACTTCGGGATGAAACTGAAGTCCATAGACGGGTAAGCTTTTATGACTCACTGCGGCAAAAGGACAAGTCGATGTCGAGGCGAGAGGCTCGAATTCGTCGCTTAAATTGCTCACTTGATCGCCATGACTCATCCAGACATCGATTTCATGTGGGAAGCCAGCAAAGAGATCCGCCATGTTCCCAATCTTTAATCTAGAGCGACCGTATTCACGAGCTGGGCTGTGCGTTACCTTGCCGCCCAGACTTTCCGAAATCAATTGCATTCCGTAACAGATCCCTAAAATGGGAATCCCGAGCTTGAAGATCGCGGGATCGCATTTGGGAGCCCCTTTTTCATAGACGCTGTTTGGTCCACCCGACAAAATGATAGCCGACGGCTTGCGTTGTTCGATCGCGGCGATCGAGATATTGTGCCGAACAATTTCGCAATAGACGTGTTGTTCTCGAACCCGGCGAGCAATCAATTGGGCGTATTGCGAACCAAAATCCAAGACGATCACACGTTCATCGGCGAGGGTGCCTACGCTCGAAATCGGCCCATTGGAGACTGACATACAAATCCTACGATTCAAAACTGCATTGAGAAACTGCGATCAAAAGTTTTGATCGGAGCGGCAGTATATCGCACGAACTAATCTTTCGCGATTGCTAGTTTGGGATCGTTGCGTTTTCGGAACATGGTCAACTGATTCCCGCATTCGCTATAGAAAACTTCGCTCATGAGGTTTTCGATCAAATGGACACCTCGGCCACGCGGCTTTTCGAGCAAGTCGTCGTCGGTGCAGTCTCTTAAGGCCGATCGACAAAAACCTGCCCCCTCGTCGGTTATCCGGATAAAGCAAAAGGTGGGTGAAACTTTGAATTCGACCTGGATAAACTTGGTCGTATCCCGTTTATTGCCATGTTCGATCGAGTTGACTATCCCTTCTTCAACGGCCATCCGAACTTGAAACAGATCGCGACCCTCCCAATCTGACTTTTCGAGCGCCTGAACAAGTTCCTCGATGACGACATGGCCTTGTTCCATGTCGCTCGGCAACTTGCGGCTCAGCGTCCAGGCCCAATCGATATTGACTGTTGGGAGCATCCAGGCCTCAATACTCGTTCAACGGAGAGGAAGAGGAGAAGAAGGAATCACAAAGGAAAACGGACTTTTATAGCGAAAATGCTTCGAGCGCATCGATCTCCGACTTGCGGATATCAAAGACGCGATCCAAGCGTGTTATCGTGAAAACTTCCTTTATTTCTGCACGAAGATTGCACAACTTTAGTCGCCCTTGAACAGCTTTGAGCTTCGAGTTTAGCGATATCAGCTTGTTGAGCGCCGCGCTGGACATGAATTCGACTCCTTCAAAATTCAGGAGAAGAACCGAGCACTTATCGACCAAGACGAGTGAATTTAGCTCCTCACCCAACATCTCGATGCTTGCCGAATCGACGATTTTTTTGTCGACAAAGCGTACTACGGAAACTGGGCCATTTTCGGCAACCACAATGCGACGCTTTGTACTCATTAGAAAACGGTTCCCTGCCTTGCATGAAAGACGAATGAATAAACAACTAGAATCAAGGCCGTAAGCTTTAAGCTTATCCCGATTGCAAGCAATTGCAAATCGGGGATCATTTCTTTAACAAGTGGGCAAGCGATCCGGTCGTCAAAACGATTGTTCCCAACACAATCAATACGACAGACCAACCCCAAAGTATCGACATCGTGCTTTTCATGGTCAATCGTTCTTTAAAGCAGTAGTAATGCGCATAGAACGGGATGGCAATGCACATCAAACCCTGAGCAGCTTGATCGCGAAAAGCCGCCGCGCTGGTGGCGATCCATGCCATCGTGACTACCATCGCGCTGACCAAGGTACCGATGACAGCCAGCGCGTTGGGTAGCGGTAATCGCTGCAATTTCCCTTTAAAAGACGTCTCTACCGCCTGAATAGCTTCGCCCTCGTCGTCCTTGGAAAATCCTTCGACCAAGATAACTCCGAACGCAATCACGGTGATCATTCCAAGTACCAGCGCCAGTGCAACCCACCACGGTGCACCGGTAAACTTTGCCGCTTCGTCGGCATCGTACTCTTTTTTGAGGCTCTTCTTAGCTTCATTTAACTGCCGATTGGCAAACGCTTCTGGATCAAGCGACGCCGTTTCGATCTCGGCGCCCTTCATTTTCTGGCCCGTCGCGAGATGAAATCCGCAACTTGTACAAAGAGCCGCATTCGGATCGATCGGGGCCTTGCAGGATGGACATTGTGGTCCTTTCGGTTTGTCGAGTCCGGCTTCAGAAAAAAGCTTGTCCAATGCATTGTCACTGGGCGCACTCGACTTCTTTGCAACCGCCGCCGGTTTTGGAATGGGCGAAGTTGTCGACGCGCTTTTGGGCTTTGAAGTTCCCTTTGCAGCCGACGATGCCGTTTCGCTGCCACCCGAACTCGACGGAATGCGAAGGATTTCCGAGCATTTCGGGCACTTTCCCGATTTACCAGCCATGGCGTCTGCTACAGAAAGGCTTTGACCACAACGACAGGTGACGCGTATCGGCATGTGAATCCTTACAAACACAAAAAAACAAGTGCTATGTCCTTGTCACTAATCTAATCTCCACGATGCCAATTTGACAGGAGCGTTCACCATGCATTTGAAGCGACAGCTGATGCAGTGGTAGGACAGATGAAATGAGTAGTACAGCGCCTAGCAGGCTGTTGATATAATAACCCGACGCGTTAGCGAGGGATTTACTCGGATCCTTGCTAACGCATCGGGTTATGAATAGTCCGGGCAAGCGCCATCTGCTCACATTTGGAGCAGAGGTTCGTTACGAATACGCAACGCTTTTACCCACGAATTCCGGCATCACCCGCCGTTCGGCACGCCGATTGCTCAGACCCGCAGCCAAGCGTTGGGAACATGTCGTTTTGACGCCCGACCCACGATGCACGGTCTGCGCACCTGGCATTTCGATGCTCCACTCAATCCATTACTAGTTTTCGATATCCAAACACGGGAGGGTTCGGCAAATGGCCGCGGCTGTAAAAGAAAAAGCAAAAGTAAAGTTGGTTCCACTTGGCGACCGGTTGGTTGTGCAACGGGAGGTTTCTGAAGAAAAGACGGCAGGTGGGATCTTGCTGCCAGATTCAGCCAAGGACAAGCCGACCCGCGGAAAGATTATCAGCGTTGGCGACGGACGCATCCTCGACGATGGCTCACGCGCTCCGCTCCAAGTCAAAGCTGGCGACAAAGTGCTCTTTACCAGCTACGCTGGCGAGCAAATCGAAGTCGATGGCGACGAATATTTGCTGATGAACGAAAGCGAAGTCCTCGCAATTCTAGGCTAGTCACCCCTTCACGCTCGAAATAAATCAACAACCCATTTCCGGAGAATAATATCAGATATGCCTAAGATCATCGCATTTGATCAAGAAGCGCGCGAAGCGATCCGCCGAGGTGTTTCCAAGTTGGCCCGTGCTGTCAAAGTTACGCTTGGGCCTCGCGGTCGCAACGTAATCCTTCAAAAGAGCTTTGGTAGCCCAACGGTCACAAAAGACGGCGTTACCGTCGCAAAAGAAATTGACCTCGAAGATGTTTACGAAAACATCGGTGCTCGAATGGTCCGCGAAGTTGCTAGCAAGACAAGCGATGTTGCCGGCGATGGAACCACCACCGCAACCGTCATGGCCGAAGCCATTTTCAACGAAGGACTCAAAGCGGTTGTCGCTGGCGTGAATCCGATCCAGTTGAAGTCTGGGATCGAAAAAGCCGTTTCCGACATCACTGACAAACTTCACAAGATGTCGATCAAGATCAAAGACAAAAGCGAAATGGCCAATGTCGCTGCGATCGCTGCCAACAATGATCGATCGATCGGCAATTTGCTGGCTGACGCGATGGAAAAGGTCGGCAAAGACGGCGTGGTTACCGTCGACGAAGGCAAAAGCCTTCAGGATGAACTTGAATTCGTCGAAGGAATGCAATTCGATCGCGGCTATCTCTCGCCTTACTTCGTAACCGATTCGGCGACGATGGAAGTGGTCCTTGAAGAACCGTACATATTGATCTGCGAAAAGAAGATCACGAACATTAAAGATTTGGTTCCAGTCTTGGAGCAAGTAGTCCAACAAGGCAAGCCTTTGTTGATCATTGCCGAAGATGTCGAAGGCGAAGCCCTCGCAACATTGGTGATCAACCGCCTGCGTGGGACATTGAATATTGCCGCCGTCAAAGCGCCCGGATACGGCGATCGACGCAAGTCGATGATGGAAGACATCGGTATTGTGACTCATGCGCTGCCCGTTTTCGAAGCCCTTGGTCGTAAGCTTGATTCTTTGACCTTGGCCGACCTCGGCAAGGCGAAGAAGGTCATTATCGACAAGGACAATACGACGATCATCGAAGGTGCTGGCAAGAGTGCCGACATTAAGGCTCGTATCGATCAGATTCGACGTGAAATCGAAAACACGACCAGTGACTACGATAGTGAGAAGCTCGAAGAGCGACTTGCGAAGCTCGCCGGTGGTGTCGCCAAGGTAAACGTTGGTGCTGCGACCGAAAGCGAAATGAAAGAAAAGAAAGCCCGCGTCGAAGACGCTTTGCATGCAACCCGCGCTGCGATTGAAGAAGGCATTCTTCCTGGCGGTGGCGTCGCTTTGCTGCGTGCGTCGACTTCGGTTAAGCCAAGCGAAGACCTCACTCAAGACGAAAAAGTCGGCTACAACATTATCGTCCGCTCTTGCCGCGCACCGTTGACTATGATCGCGGCGAACGCTGGCCAAGATGGTGGTATCGTCTGTGAAAGAGTTTCGGAAGCTAAAGGCAATCATGGCTATAACGCACTGACGAACGTCTATGAAGACATGGTCAAAGCTGGCGTCATCGACCCGACCAAGGTAACGCGAACCGCGTTGAGCAACGCGGCTTCAGTTGCGGTTTTGCTCCTTACGAGCGATGCGTTGATCGCTGAAAAGCCCAAGGACGATCACGGTAAGAAGGGTGGCCACGGCGGCGACCACGATATGTACTAAGTCGATTCTTTGGGATCGAAAAGTCGAAGTCTAATAAGCGTTTGCTGGTTTTCCAGCAAACGCTTTTTCGTTTTTTAAAGAGGATCAAGTGCGTAAATCTCGTGCCGAGCCGAACGATATCTAACAGCGACCATCACACCGCGTGGTCCGAAAACAGATGGAAAAGTTTCGTCCGCCGTAGCATGCAGCCAAACAATGCTAGTCATTGCCAAATCAACTAACGGCCGATCTTGTGCGGAAACGGGTTGCTGGCTAATTTCTCGTAACAGAAATAGTTGCGACCAGTTATCGTCAATGCTGTATCGAACGCACTGAACCAATTCATCGGGACCTATTTCACTCAGTTCTTTGTGGCACTTCGTTTCCCGTTCTAGCCGAAGGCGTAAGCGAATCCCGACAACGACACTTACGCCTTCGGCAAGACGGGAAACGAACGCAATCCGCACAGTTTCGCAATTCAATAAGCCGGACGTCCTCCTTAAGGTTGGTGATAACAAAATCGCCAACGCCAATGCTGGCCGCAAATACCGTCAACCGAAAGAGCACCTGCTCGGCCACTCAAATCAAGACCTGGCAAGAACATGAGTACAACGCTGAGGGCGAGTCTCATGCCTTTTGTGTATAGGTACCGTACGATTATTTATCGATCATTACTTAGTTCAGAAGTTCAGAACAGGTGCTGCAACTCTTTTCGAATTCGCTTCAAGACCCTTGACCTTGCTTTGATCACCGCATTGATCGTGATTTGAAGCTGCTCGGCGACTTGTCGAGGCTCTTTTCCGAATACAACTTGCTCGTGGAAAGCCGTCCAAGTCGTTTCACTAAAGTCGGTGCTTGCAATTTTCATGGCACGACGCACTAGGTACTCATCGTGCTCTCGATCAAAGGCGTGTGACAAATGACTATTAGAATCGCGAACGTCGTCAAGTTCGATCAAGCAAGCCTGCTCAGCATGCTCGCGAAAATAGCGTTTAAGGTGGTTGGCAAGTATCGATCGCAACCAACCGCGAAAGGCACCGACATGCTGGTGTTTGAATTCGTGAACTCGGCGAACGACCACCATCAAAACATCTTGCGTTAGATCTTCGGCATCGACCGAAGGAATCCCAGCTCGCTGGCACCAACGAGCGATTAATGGCGAGTAAATCTCGACCAAGGTCTTCCATTCGGAGTCTTGCGGTGACCTTACCAATCGGTCTAGCCACGTGATCGAGGTTTCTAAGTCGTTGCCCACAGTTACTCCTTTACTTTTCGATTCCTGTCAATCGAACTGTATGGCCGTGGGATTCAGGATGTCGACGCTGCAACCGAGCACTGCGATCGCAGGGTAACGACTTACAACAGGATCGCAGACGCAGGCGAGTACTTCAAGTTGGTCGACCAAAACAGCCAACCGGCTATGATCCAGAACTATTTCTAGATTTGTCCATTCCTTGTTCAATGAATCCTTGATTTGATAGTTCGAAACAAGCTTCTCTACCCTATTGGCAGCTTTCATGACGAAGATCCAATCGCTGGAAGTTTCACGTTTGAGCTGGATATTGTACTCGGGTCCGTCGTCTGAAAGGAGTGAAACTTTGAAGTACGAAAGTTTGCCGAGTTCGACAAAACGAACGTCTGCTCGGATCGTAAATTTTCTGGCTTGAAAATGTTTAAAATTTAGCCAGATTTGATAGTTTCGACCCATCGCATCCATATGCAGGGTGTTTCCCTCGACCGAGAAATTCTTGCGAGAGCCGTCTCCGATCGTTGTCGGGATAAGAAGTGGATGAACAATTCCTTCTCCTTCTACTTTGGTGGATAACGTCGAATCTGTCTTCGAAGAAACATCGGCGATAGCCTCCTTTTTGTTGGATGACTCATTTAAATTTGCTCCGAGAAATCCGAATTTCCATAGCGACCATCCCGCAAGGCTGATCACACCCATACCGCCGGCAATCGCAAGTCGTCGGTCAAACGCAAATTTCGCTGAGTGCTCCGCTAATTCTGAAGTTGAATGGTCCGTCCGCTCGCCGAATCTCGACAGTGCGGTTATCACTTCGGATGCCGATGCGAATCGATTGTCAGGTCGCTTGGCCATCATCTTGACGACGATCTCCTGCAAGTCGTCAGGGATATCGTTGATCGGCGGCGGCGATTCATAGCGGTGAGAATCTAGTTTTCCTAAGATCCCCATCATCGCGAATGGTGGACGGCCTGAGAGTAAGTGGTACAAGGTACAGCCTAAGCTATAGATATCCGACCGATGATCGGCTTTGCGTGCATCTTCGGCTTGTTCAGGCGCGACGTAATCAGGCGTACCGACGACCATATTTTCACCGGTGATAGAGGATTCTGCGCTCGGCATCACCACCAATCCAAAATCCAAGATTTTGACCACATGGTCGCGTGTTTGGATCAAGTTTCCGGGCTTGACATCGCGATGAACAATCCCTGCTCGATGAGCTTGTTCGAGACCGCGTGCGGCGTCGCAAATGGATTGACAGGCATCTTCGATTGGCAGAGGCCCAGACGTCAGTCGTTCGGAAAGAGTTTCGCCATCAATGTATTCGACAACGAGAAACAGCGTGTCGCCAATGTATTCTGCATCGTAGGCCGCAACGATATTGGGATGTTGAAGTTTCGCAATCGCCTGAATCTCGCGACGAAATCGCTCCATCGCATCTGCTTGAAGTATTCGTTCCGAGCGGATAACTTTGATCGCAACCAGCCGGTCCATGACTAGATGCTGTGCTAACCAAACCGTTCCCATCCCACCTCGACCAAGTGGACGAAGGATTCGATAGCGAGGATGATTTTCGAGCTCCTTCGGCAGACGGAAAAGTTTCGTAAGCCGCGAGATCGAGCTGCGATCCGAGTCGACATTACTTTCGACATTCGAATTCTTCGCATCGACTTTATCAACGGATGTCGAATCGACTTTTCGAACATAGGTTCGTTGATCGCTCTGTTGGCAGCGATCATGATTGACCTCAAGGCTCGAAGCCGCGTCGGATAGCGATTCGTTCGCTGATAAGAGCTCGACAACTGAATCATGCGGAGTAGTCGCTGCAGCTCGTTCGAGGCATGAATCGCACTCATCCAAATGCGACTCGACGGCGACTTGCTCAGCATCGCCGAGTTGACCGAGTAGAAGTCGGTTGAGTTGCTCTTCTTCGAGATGATGTGAGCCCATATTACTTTCACCTGTGCACTCTGAACAGCATTATCATCCCTTTCGGATTCCGCTGAATCCGTTTTGATCACAGCCCTAGCACCGTTTTGGCATCCTAGCAGAATACACGAAGCGATGGCAAAAACCAATTGCTCCCTGCGCATTCATTTTCGCCTTTCGCCGCCACGTTCGCCTTTCGTTGCCTTGTTCGCCAGAAAGTGGGTGGCTAAATGCAAGTTGACATCTTAGCGCCAACCAATATCTTTTTCGCATCCGACTTCCCAAGGTATAGGCAACCGTGGCTACGAAGTAAATTCGAAAATCTTTTGGCTTTCGAGGCTTTGCCTGAAAAAAAACGGCATGAACTGTGTGGCAAGAAGTTTTTCCCAGGCCGCGTTAAAGGCTTTTCCATGTCCATAACACAAAACCGATTCTCGAAAGTGAACGTCCCAATCGACCAGATGACGAATTCCCCGATTTTCAAACCGGAAAGCGCCACTATCCCCGTCGATACTGCATCCCATTTAATCCAGGGTATCGTTCGAATCGCTCACGTGCACGCCACATTGGTCGATCGCCGGCAAGCGGTCTTGGATTTATTGCTCAAGATTCTTGGAGCAAAATTCGCTACCTGGTCATGGGGCTACGGTGATCTCACTGGTACGGAAATTCAACCGATTGCGATGCTAACTTCGGGTTATAGCCAAGATGAAATGGTGGTTTTTTGTCGGATGGGGCTCGACCCCGAAAGCGAGCGATTGTTCCGAAGACCGATTTGGGATCGTATGAAAGGAAGTAGCCATTCGACGGTTATTCGTCGCGATATTTTTGCGGATCTCGACTGGTCGCAATCAAAAATGCGAGATTACTTGCAAGAAATGCAGGCCGACGAGTGGATCCATGCCTTGCGCCATCAATCGAGAGGCGTATGGTCGAACATGTGCCTGATTCGCCGTCTTGGCGATTCCGAGTTCACCGCAAACGATGTGATAATCCTCGATCTTGCGATGCAGTCGATTGCTTGGTTGCATGCGACGGCGAGTGAAGGGCTCCCCTCGGAGGCGTTAGAAGGGCTTACCGACAAACAGCGACTCGTAACCCTTTTGTTGCTCGACGGTTTTTCACGCAAGATGATCGCGACGCATCTCAACATTGCCGAAGCCACGGTTGGAGATCACATCAAAAGCATTTTCCGACATTTCAAAGTCAACTCCGCCATGGAACTATCCGCATTTTTCTTGCGAAACAAATGAAATCGTCTATTCGTTTCCCGTTCTAGCCGAAGGCGTAAGCTCGCCATCAAAAATGACCCCAAACCTTCAACCCATCCCAACATCGAATCCCCACTATCCAATCTTAATATTCGAATATTGTCATCTTCGCCGTGTTCGTGCTTTCACGACGAAGCCGCACTTACGCCTTCGGAATACATCCAACGCTTACGCCTTCGGCTAGAACGGGAAACGAATGAAACGAAAGACCGTGTTAATGGTAGGTGGTCCAAGCGTTTTTTGGCAAGCCTGCAAAGGGTGTCACGAATTCCCAAGATTGTTTTTCCTTCCCCTCCTTTATCGGATTCTCGATGACATAGGCCATCGCATTTTCTATCGCCTCTTCCGAATCCAAGTAACACTTCCACGCACGCATCGACCACGGCGAAGGTAACTTGCCATTTTTCATTCGATAGTCCTTCAAAGGATGAAGGCCATCGGCTACTAACTGGCGAGTGGCTGCCCCTTTGAGCAAATTCGCCATCTGCTCGACCTTGAAACGATGTCGAGCAATCACCAGATGAACATGTTCTGGAAGAATCGCGCACGCCCAAACTGTATAGTCGTTCTTAAGACAATGTTTGCCAAAACCACGAGCAATACTCTCGGCTTGCAAGCCATCGATAGAAACCGGTGGAAACTCGAGCGAATGACGAGCTTCCTCACGACGTTGGAGTTCATCGGGGGAAAGCTGGTCAAGCGACCGTTTTTCGAAGCGATCGGACTGCACACTAAAGCGAGCCAGTTCCCATTTACGAACGAATTCCGACCAAGCACCGCGCGGATCATTGGGAAGCCAATAGCCATACATCGACAAGATCAGATGATATCCATGAACCATCGCCAGCCCTCCGACAGTCATATTAATAAAAGTGATATCGCCACATTCGAGTCCCATTCTACGAACCCCAACACCCATCCGCCAGTCATTTTCCGCCCTTTCCCCCTCGTTTCCCGTTCTAGCCGAAGGCGTAAGCGTGGAGCTCAAAAAACACGCAACAATTCAATAAACCTAACGAATCTCGTCACTTCTTCGCAGCAGCACTCTGTACTCAACGGGCAACCACGCTTAAGCCATCTGCTTACGTTCAACGCTTACGTTCAACGCTTACGTTCAACGCTTACGTTCAACGCTTACGTTCAACGCTTACGTTCAACGCTTACGCCTTCGGCTAGAACGGGAAACGAGGGGGGAACAACAATTTTGCTCGGTATTCCCGGAATTAGGGATAGCGATCCCAATTGCCGTCGTTACGGTTTAGATAACCATCTTCGCAATTCCGTCCAGAGGCTTGAGGTGATTCCGATGCGACCCGTAGGCAGAACGACAAGTATTTTCGAGCGAATTACGCTTTCCTCGCGTGCTCTCACCACACGTTCCACGAGAACTCGCCGGGAAAAATTCCGTCGCCAATTAGCGATCGAATCGCTCGAAGAACGACGGCTCTTGGCCGTTGGTGACTTGGATTTAACGTTTGACTCCGATGGCAAGCTTACGTTTTCGTTTGATTCAGCCAACACATCCGCATATGCGACCGATGTAAAATCGGTGAATGGCAAGATTGTTGCGGTGGGGAGCGTCGAAAACGCGTTCGGGGTGGCTCGATTCAATAACGACGGCTCCGTCGACTCAACATTTGATGGCGACGGCAAAGCAATTTATACCTCTTCGAACTTTAGCGTTGTCGGCGAGAACGTTTTCTTGGCAACGATGAATGTAGCTGGTGCATCGAAAATCATCGTGGCAGGAACAACGCAATTAACATCTGGCGCTGTCGCAATTACTTTAGTTCGTTACAACGACAACGGTTCGCTTGATACAAGCTTTGATGGCGATGGATTGGCGACCGCGTCAATTCCGTCCTACATTCCATCCGTTCGCTCGGTTACAGTCGACTCGCAAAACAGGATCGTCGTTGGCGGATGGGTTGCCGACGGTTTTCTCAGCGGAAGTATCCTGGTCGCTCGTTTCAATTCCAACGGCAGTCTTGACAACAACTTCAGCGGCGATGGTCTGCAATTCGATACGCTCAGTTTCAATTTCCCTGTCAAACGGGATTATGCATTTGATGTCACGGTCGATAACCAGGATCGAATCGTCGCTGTCGGCTACAAGGAGCTAAATCCTAGCACCCCCCAGGCAATATATCAAATTGAAATCGCGCGTTTTTTAACAGATGGGATTCCCGATACATCTTTCGGCATCGCTGGCAACGCTGGCACCGTCTTACTTGCGAATCATCCGACCCTTTTCGAAGGCGCGGTATCCGGCCATGCAGTGGCAGTTAATTCATCCGGGAAAATCATCGTAGCTTCAAACTCCTTCTTGGGATTCCGTGTCTCGCGTCTACTAGACAACGGTGCCCTGGATACGAGCTTCGGAGAATTGACACTGACAGGGACAACACGGACAGGGGAAGTCAGGTATCAGAATGCAAGCGGTAACCGACAACTTGCGTTGGCGATGCAATTGGACGCAATAGGCAGAATTGTCGTGGCCGGTTCCGTTTTGCCAACCAATACTTCGAGCAATACAAATTTTGCATTGTCTCGATTCACAGCCGATGGAGATTTGGATGCGTCGTTTAACAGTGGCGTCTTAGTTAATACGGACGTCGCTGGGAGCGGCCGCTTCGATGAAGCGTATGCTATTTCCTTGGATCCGCAGGGGAAAATCATCCTTGCCGGACGAGCCGATCGTAATCCGTCTGGATCGAATGCAGCTATCGCCCGTTACGACGGTGGTTCATATGGTTTAAGCGTTACTCGATCAGGCAGCGGAAAAATAACGAGCAGTCCGGACGGGATCGACTCTTCTATCGGAAACAGTTCAGCTAACTTCGCAGACGGAACGGAAGTCACGCTAACTGCGACGCCTGCCGCTGGCTCAGTCTTTACCGGTTGGAGTGGCGCAGCAGCGGGCTCGAGTCCAACGGTTATTGTGACCATGAGTCAGGCTCGTAGCGTGAATGCTACGTTTGACACGGCAACGACATATGCATTGAACGTTACTCGATCAGGCAGCGGCACCGGAACAATAACGAGCAATCCAGTCGGGATCAACGCTGGCGCAATCAGTACAGCTAACTTCGCAGACGGAACGGAAGTCACGCTAACTGCGACGCCTGCCGCTGGCTCAGTCTTTACCGGTTGGAGTGGCGCAGCAGCGGGCTCGAGTCCAACGGTTATTGTGACCATGAGTCAGGC
>Ga0163150_10002631_pt1 | contig 27029 bp, 33 predicted proteins | sample OliLakLV19P2IB_FD_148628 | JGI IMG/M metagenome (GOLD analysis project Ga0163150, IMG submission 148628) | Freshwater microbial mat bacterial communities from Lake Vanda, McMurdo Dry Valleys, Antarctica - Oligotrophic Lake LV.19.P2.IB | ecosystem: Environmental > Aquatic > Freshwater > Lake >...
GGAGAGGATCCGTTCGGTGACAGCGCCGCCGAGTCCGAGTCCGGTGAAGAGTCTGGCGAGGATCCGTTCGCACAAGAAGATTCTTCGCAGGAAGGTGCCTCGGACGACTACGCCATGCAACGCGACGTCGACCCGCATGCGCTCAACCGCGCGGCCGACTACGAAGTGCCGCAGAGCGCCGCCTACGAAGAGGAGCCCTATCACCCGGCTTCCGACGAGTACGCCGAGGAAGCGCCGACCAAGTACACCGAGGAGTACGCAGAAGCCGAGCCCGAGCCGTCTGAGGGTGAGACCTACTCCGAGAACGAGGGCGAGACCTCCGAGGACTTCGGGACGCCCAAGCCAGATCAGGTCACCGATCAGGTCACCGATCAGGTCGCCGGCGATGACGAGCCGGCGTTCACGCTCACGTCGCCGCTGCCGAGCGTGTCGGACAAGTCGTGGACGAGGTTCGTGGTCACCGTGCGCGGTGAGACGAAGACCGGCGAGGTTTCTGAGAGTAACGCGCTTGGTATGTTTCGGATCAAGCCCCGCCGCCTCGTCGACCTTGGCATCATCAAGAACGCGCGCCCGGCACGGGATGCGAAGTCGAACCGGATGATCTGGGTCGGCGAGTTCGTAGAGCCCATGTCGTCGAAGAAGTTCTTGTCCGATCCGGCCCTGCAATATCGGACTTTCGTCGGCTCGATGACGGACTACGTGAAGCGCATGAAGAACGGTTCGCTGCCGACGCCCGATGGCGGTCGTCCGTCCGAGATGACACTCTCTGGCGCACTCGCCGTGCTGCACAGATGCGGTCCGTCCGGGATCAAGACCTGGAACGATGCAGACAAGCGCTTCGAAGAAACACAGGCGATTTACGACGAGTGCAACGGAATTTTCTAGTGGGCGACCACGACCAAATCGCACTTGCCTCCGACGACGAGGATCACGTTCGCCTCGACGACGTGCTGGCATCGCCGCGTCCGCCGATGACGGCCGAGTCGCAGAAGAACGCCGTGCGCGAGATCGTCCGGCAGGCGCAGCGCTCGCGCATCCAGCCGCCCGAGTTCGAAGTCTCGTCTGAGACGAACGGATACGATGTACTAGGCGAGATCATCGGCGCGGCGCATGACTCGATCATGTTCGAGCCCGTGACCTCGGCGGCGTACCCGATCACGCAGCGGCTCTACGAGAAGTTCAAGGCCGCGCTCCCCGCGCCGAAGGTCGTCCGCGTCGACACCGAGACCTCGTACGCGGCGTTCATGCGCGGCAAGCGAGCACCACACATCGACAAGTTCGCGGTGAAGCTCACGGAGTATCACGAGGCGAAGCAGGCCAACACGGCCGAAGACATCGGGGTGTCCGACGAGGAGCTGCACGTGCTCGGCGGTGAGCTCGAGCTGGCGCGCGACGCAGCCGCGCTCGGGGGCAAGCGCATCCCGCTGTCGCTCGGACCATGGGCCGAAGGCAAAGTTCTCTCGTGGCTCGACGACGGCGACATCTTCTGTTCGATGAAGCTGCCGGGACCGGACGGTAGGACGAGGATCGCCACAACCTCGACGCCCGCCGATCGTCACGTCAGTGAAGTCTTGGACTACGCACGCGACGCACAGGTCGACGACATGGAAGTGATGGGCGTGTTGCCGGCGCTTTCGCAGGTCTTGGGAGGCGGCGCGCTCGTGACGCAGCTGGCGAAGGCTGCGCCCGAGCTGCTCTCGCAGCCCGAGGTGAAGCGCGGTCGGCCGTTCATCGGCAAGATCGCGCCGAAGGGCGATGCGACGGTCGCGGCGATCATGGCGTTGCTACAGCTCGTGGATAAAGGAGATGTCGGACCGAAGATTGAAGCCGCAGCGCTGCGCAAGCAGCCCGATGGGGAAGCGCTGTTCGTGTTGGCAGAGAATGGGCTCGCGGCTGCGAAAGCATCGCGTTTGAAGGGAGCAGTCTGATGTCGCGGAACAAAGAAGAGCGCAGTCTGATGTCGCGGAACAAAGAAGAGAGCAGTCTGATGTCGCGGAACAAAGAAGAGAGCGAAATCCTCGGGAACGAGTTCCAGGTCGATCTGATCGACAATGGGGCGGGTATCGAGATCGAGTCGATCGAGCAAGACGAAATGGATCGCGTCGAAGTCGATGAAAATCCGTATCTTGTTGACGCCATTAACGAAGACGGCTACCCAGGCTTTCATCCTTACGCTGATGCATCGAGGACGTTCGAGGAGCGCGCAGGGATCGAAGTAGACAGCGACGAGCAGGAAGAAGAAGCCCTCGGCGATGATCTTGCCGATCGCATTCGTCAGCGCGAGGATGCTGTCGTTGGTTCTGGTGGCAGTGAGATCGCGATGCTGCAGCAAGTCGGCGAGGCACACAAGGACGCGCTCTCCGCAGTGGCACGTAATGTCCGCATCAATCCGCCAAGCGCTTATCGAGCGTTGCTCGGCGGCAAGGCGCTCTGCAGTCCGGGACAGGCCCCCGTCGAAGTTATTAACTGGGTGGGCGATGATGTCGAAGCAACGCCAGTTACGATCACAGTCAGTCCGTATCCGGCGATTTATCGTGGTCCGGCGAGCGCTGCGTTAACTCAGACGGGATTTGGCTTTGCGCGAATCCAATGGGGCACGCGCGATAGCTTGCACACAGTAGATGTCGATGTCGGATCGGGTTTTCAGGTTACGATTGCTGCTTCTGTTGTGTATGTTTCGGTTTTCTTGGATCCACTTTCTAAGTTGCTTGACAACACCAAGTTTGGTATCAGTGCTTCACTAGGTTTCTTCACTGGCAATCGCACGCGCCCGCTTACATATACAGATATCTTTGAGTCTACCCCTCCGAGTATTAATGTCGATGCTACCGGACAGGCGACTTTTAATCGGCCTTATTTTGCTTCCCACGTGAAATTGCTGCTTGGGCTTCAGCTGCCTTTTCCTGCAGACATGGCTGTACTTCCGCCAGTTTTGCTCAGTATGTTCTCGCTTGCCGGTCAGAATGTTGTCGGTGGCGCTGCCGGGTTTACATCGGTACCTCCAGGCGGCGAGGCGACGGTGAACTTCTTTGCCCAGCTCCCGTCGCTGCAGTTGCCCAATGACTGCGTCAAGGTAATAGTCACTCAGAATATAACAACATACCCGCTTGTCGGTCGTCTGATCTGGGAGCTCGCGCTCTAAAATGAACACCGACGACCTCACGTTCGAAGAACTCGACGAAGTCATGGGTGACGCACGCCCGAGTGACGAGGAAGTCCTTGGTCTCTCCCTCAAGGAGTTCGGCAAGGGCTTCCTCGGCACGCAGGCCATCGCCGGCCGTGTGCTCTTGTCCGCGTTCGGCATGGGGGCCGTCGCCGACCAGATGGAAGATCTTCAGAACAAGGGCGGCGTGCTCCCCGACTGGGCGTCGAAGCACCTCACGGTCGAGTCGCCGAACACGGTCGCGTTCGACACCGGCGCCGAGAAACCCGTCGTCGTGAGGCACGTGCACAAAATATCCATCTACGGTGGTTCGCGCGTCGATGGAAACGGGTACGATCCGAAAATTCGCGGGACCTTCAGTTTCGGCGTCGAGAAGCCCGTTCGGGTCGAGATGCTCGTGAAGGATCCGAAGGCCCCGGCTTCGCAGCCGAAGGTCGTCTCCCGCACTGATGTGCAGAAGATGCTCGTGTTCGGCGGCAACGAGAGCGGCACGCTCGAGAAGGCCGGGAGCGCGGCCGGTGGCGGTGGTATCACCGGCATGTTCGGCGGCGCGATGGGCGGCAATTCCGGCAAGAAGGACCAGGTGAAAGGGAGCAACACCATGGCAAACGACGAGATCGGCAGCATCATCGAAGAGCTCGGCTATACCGAGATTGTCGGGAGCGACGATTGCTGCTGGCAGGAGATCGTCGGCGACGACCACGCCCTCGGCACGCACGTGCTCGGCGCGGCGCCCACGAGGCGCGTTCAGCCGCGTGCGGGTTACGTCGCGCGCACCACGCCAAACGGTAACAAGATCCTCTCGCTCGAGATCAACCCCGCGCGCAAGGGCGACAAGCACGCGACGATCAAGAACGCGAACGATGTCGGCAAGCATGCCGTCTCGATCGGTACGCGTCTCTTGAGCGCGCTCAATCGCCCGACCACCAAGGTTCGTGGTGATGAGATTCTCGGCGGGCTCGAGGAGACGGTCGAGGGCATGGAGTACGACGTCCTCGGCGCCGCCGCGCCGCGCCCGAAGCCCAAGAAGGGCAAGCGCCGGATTCTTTCTCGCGCGGAGATCAAGAAGATCGCCGAGAGCACGGTCAAGGCCGGCAATAAGCTGCTCGCGACCTCCGAGATTTTCGCCAAGCTCGTCGCGACGAACGACGAGAAGACGAAGAAGGGCGTCGAGAAGGCGGCGAAGCAGCTCTCCAAGTCCAAGATGAACTCGAACGCGAGCGTGTTGCGCGCGCAGGGTCCGCAGAAGTCGACGGCTCGTCCGGCTGCGAAGTCGGCAACGCAGCGCTCGGTCGTGCGTGGCGACGAGGTTCTCGGCGGCGGCGATTACGCTGAAGAGATCCTCGGCGCTGACTCGCTCACAGGTTTCGAGGATGACTTCGAGATCCTCGGGCTTGAGGCGCAGGCCGAGATGCTCGGCGTCGAGCTCGAGACCCTGTACGGCGGGCAGATCGTCGACGATGAGGGCAGCGACGAAGTCCTCGGCGCAGATGATGATGATAACTCGGGCGGTCCGGTAGACACCTTCGAGCCGGGCGCAGCAAGCGCACCCGACCAGTACGCAGCCATGGCGTCCGACCCGAACGTCGACCCGTACGCCGACCCGGACATGCCGGTCGCGCCGACGCTCGCGTCGGTTCGCGCGGCCGTGCTCGCGAACCCGGCCAGCAACGGCTACTACAAGTTCACCGCAGACCCGAAGCCTGATGGTGTCGACTGGGGCTACTACACCGAGGGCATGAAGCCCTCCGGTGCGGTCAACTTCCAGGGCGTGCCCGCACTCGATCAGGACAGCGAAGCTTCGCTCGGCTCGCTGAATCGGTTTCTCTACGATCCGGCTGTCAAGGCGTCAAAAGATTCCGCGAACCCGTATTCTGCGAACGTTAAGGGAGGCAAGGACAGCGGCTTCCAGTACAACAAGGACGGCTGGCAGACGTACGATGACGCTGCGAGATACGGATACAGCAGGATCAATGCCTCTGAGGCTGTCAACCTGAACGCCGCCAGCGCGCAGATCAACTGGGGCCCGATCGTCGGGCGTCCTGGTACGCCGTTCAGTGGCCTGCGCTCGCTCCCCGGCTCGGTGCCCAGCGCGCTGGGCACGTCGGGCAGCATGCAGCTGTTCTGGTACTTCGATAAGGCACCGAGCGCTCTGCAGGACGGCAAGCTTCAGGAGGCCCTCCAGCTCGCGCTTGTCGCGTACCAGACCGAGCTCACCGCGTACAAGGCGGGTGTGGCTGCGAAGGCAGCAGCCGATCAGCTCGACAAGGAGCAGGCCGCAGCCATCGCCAAGCAGAACGCACGTGAGGCGAAGCAGACCGCACACCAGATCGAGATCGACACCGCGAAGACCGATGCACGGGTGGCTCAGCAGACCGCGGTCGACAACCAGGCCCAGGCGACGCAGACCGCGTACGACCAGCAGCAGGTCGCGATCGAGACGCAGTACTCGCAGGCCCAGTCGCAGATCGATCAGCAGGAGTACGCGGCCATCACCGAGACCGACCACAAGCACCAGATGGAGATGCTCAAGTTCGCCGCAGAGAATCCGCAGATGTCGCAAGAGGGCAGCGAGTCGTACAACAGCGAGGATCCGCTGACGGCTGAGATGCTCTCTGAAAGCGCGTCCGAGTACGACTACGCGACCGACGAAGGCAACACACGCAGCTTCGACCAGATGGACTCCTAAGATGAACGAGACAGATACGATCGAAGAAATACTAGGCGAATTCCTCTCGGGCACGGACGTGCTCGGTGCCGGGCTTCCACAGTCGGCGCCGGGTCCGTTCGTCACCATCCACGTGAACAACTTGTCCGAGGTCGTGAGCAAAAAGGGCGGCGCGTTGGGTTCGTTCGCGTTCGGCCTCCTGCCCGGTACTATCGAGGGCAAGGCGTATGGCGACATGGCAGCTCAGTTCAAGGAGAAGTTGACGGAGCAGGGTGTGAACGCAGATGTCAAAGTCGTCTCCATGCTTCCTGGCGGCGGCCCGATGAGAAAAGACTTTCTTGTGGGCGGCGCCGTCGGTGCTGGTAGCGTCGGGATCGTTTACGGTATCGTCCAGTTGGTCAGACACCTTATGGGGAGCAGAAAATGAACGAGTATGAGATTTCAGAGATCGAGACAGAAGTCCTCGGCAGTGATGTTCTAGGGGACAGCAGCACCACGCTGTTGGCGACCGGCGCGCTTGCTGAAGCGCTGAAGATGGGCGGCCAGATGGGCGCTCAGTCGCAAGAAAAGAAGGAGCTCGCGGCCAAGGACAAGAAGACCAAGGCCGAGGCCGACGAGGCCGCGCGGAAGCTGAACGCGCTCACGGAGCAGGCGCAGAAGCTGCGCACGGAAGCGACCATCGCGCAGCGGCTCGCGCAGAGCGAAGCGAACCCGTCGGGTCCGCTGCACCTTGCGTACATCCGCGCGGACGCCGCTGCACGGCAGGCGGAAGGCAAGCTCGGATACGGGCTTCAGCAGAATGGGCAGTTCGGCATGCAGCAGTCGAGCGGGCCGAATTTTTTGACCAAGCGCGTGGGCGGGCTTCCCGTCTACGGCTGGGGCCTCATCGGCGTCGGTGCAATCACCGCGACCATCCTCGTCGTCAAGGCGATGCGATAGTTCTAAACGGTAACATCAAGGAGAATGACCATGAGCCTCGAGCAGTATTTTGATCAAGCAGACTACGCCGTCGGCGGTCGCCGTGCCCTCAAGCGCGCCTCGACCATCCTCGGTGCGGTCACCAATCCCACCCCTGCAATCGTAGCGCCGCACAAGAACGTGTTCTCGCGCTTCCTCGATGACGTGAACGCGGCTCGCCCGGAAGATGTGCCGGACGGTCTCGGCACGGTCGCCGGCGCTGGCCTGGGCTACTACATGTACAAGGGCAAGCACCCGGTGCTCGGCATCATCGGCGGCGCCTCGCTCGGCCGCAACCTGCCGGCGCTGCTCTCGCCCGGCTACCGCACGCTCGCCATGCGCAACCTCGCCACCACGGGCGCGGGCGTCGCGGGCTCGCTGTACATGAAGAAGCACCCGGTCGTCGGCTTCATCGCCGGCGCGCTCGCGGGCGGTGTTGCTTCCCACCTCATGGGACTGAAGTAATGAACGAGTTCATCATCGGTACCGACACCATTGTCGGCGTCGCCACAAAGACGGCATTTGCGAAGACGCAGCCGCCGCCGGTGAACTTTCTTCAGCGTCCGGCGTTCGGCGGCCTGCGCGTTTGGCAGGCGGGGCTCGCAGGAATCGGAGTCGCCATGCTCGCCGGCGGCGTCATCACGCTTGTCGTGAGGAAGTAATCTGATGGACGACGACTACTGGGACGAGATCGAAATCCTCGGCGCGGACTACGGTCCGCCTTCGCCGATGCAGCTCCAAGCGGTGAAGGATCGTCCACTGACCGCTGGCGAACAGGGGGTGATCAACGACTACCTTCGCGCGCAGGAGCTTGACCGACAAAATGCGACGTTCAAGGCAGGAGCAGATGCTGTTGCTGTCTCGAAGCGATTCGACAACGTAGTCGCGGCCTCGAAGCGATCCGGCAACATGGTCACGGAACAGCGCCCACCTGCTGGCGCTCTTGCGGCCATCGGATGGCCGACCTGGAAGATCGCCCTCCTCGCCGCGAGCACGGCGGTCGCGCTCGGTACCGTGGCGTTCGTCGCCGCGCGCGGCTCAAGGAAGTGACCTGATGTACGACTACTTGCACGGAACGGACATCCTCGGCGCAGCCGGAGCTGTCTACACGGACAGGGCCACGGTCCTTGCTGTGCAGAAGGCACTTGAGAAGAAGGGCTACTTCCACGGTGTCGTGGACGGGAAGTACGGGTCCGTCACCAACGCGGCGATCCTGAACTTCAGCGGGCAACCCGGACCGCCGAATGATGAGCTGTTGCTCAAGCTCGGCGTCAAGCCGCCCGGCGCGAAGAGCGTCTCGTTCGCAGATGACGAAGTCGACAGCATGGTCGTGCAGGCGAAGACCGCGAAGACGCCGGCTCAGGTGCAGATCGTTGCGGCGAAGATCGAGGATCTCGCGCCGCCTGAGCTCAAGGCGCAGGCCGCGAGCGCGAGGCAAGAGGCTGCACGTGCAACTACCCCTGAGCAAGTGGCGAAGGCGCAGATGAAGGTGACGGCCGTGGCCGAGGCGATGAAGCCCGGCATGCCCGCCTGGAAGATCGCGCTCATCGCGGTCGGGACCGTGTGCGCGGTCGGGACCGTCGGTCTCGCGTCATCTCTCACCTCGCGCCCAAGGACCGTCTGATGGACGACTATCTGCTCGGCCTCGATATCTACAGCGACGACGGCGACCAGCAGGAGAACGAACCGTACGCGGAGATGCTCGATGACGCTTCGGCCATCATCGGCAGCGACGACTGGGGCTCGCCGTTCTACAACGACGATCCGAGCATCGGCGTGCCGGCGATCGTCGGGTTCAGCGACACCGTGCTCGGTGAGTTGTCTGCGTTCAACATCGCGGCGCGGCAGCGCGAGATGAACCAGCTCAAGCAGGTTCCGGTGGTTGTCGCTCAGCTACTACTCGATGGGGGCATGCTCGCGATCAACGGCGCCATCTCGGGGGCCAAGCAGCCTTGGTACCGTAACGATCTGCCCGGACACACCCGGCGTGCCGAGGTGCTCGGCAAGCTCAATTGGCACCGTGACAACATCGGTAGGCAGTCGTTCACGCCAACCGCGATGTATTCGTCTGCTTCGGATCTAAAGAAGTGGGTGATGTGCGCGTTTATCGAAGGAAATGCGGTTCAAGAAGGTGCAGTTGGCGCAGAGCAGTCGTGGTCGAAGATGTGGGCAGAGATTGGTAAAGCGATTGCGACTCTGCCAAAAGACATATCCGATCTTGTCGGCAAGACGACGAGCGATATCATCAAAGGCGTAACTGGAGTACCCGTTTGGGGTTGGGCCATCATCGCAGTGGGCCTCGTAGGCGGTCTCGGCTTCGGTACCTACAAGCTTCTCAACACGCGAACTGCGGCGACGCTCATCGGCATTGGCGCGCGTAGATACCTTCCATGAGCTTCGTGCTCGCAGGTACGCTCGCGGCGCTCGCGATGAGGCGCCGCAAGGGCGCCGCTGACAGCTCGTACCTGCACGGCACGGACGTACTCGGCGGGGATGTCTACAAGGAGGCCCCTCTGGCTGAGCCTCCTCCGATTCGCGTCATCACTGTTGCCACGCCCGGCTCGTTCTTCACCCAGGTCTCGACGCAGGTGCTGGTCGGGCTCACGGTCATGACGGTCTGGTCCATCACCAACGCCCTCATCGGCAACCGCAAGAAAACGATCCTGTGATCCACCTCGAGAGGTTTTAGATGCCGCTTCCACTCATCGTACCGCTTCTGCTCATCGGTGGCGGCACCGCCGGGATTCTTGCTGCTGTGTTCTCGAAGGGGGAGGACGGCGAGCCCGTAGAGCCGATCGCGATCCCCGAGGACGCACCGTCTGGTGCGAGCGCAGACTCAAACGAGATCGAGGCGCTTGCGCGCGTGATCGCGTCCGAGGCCGGCGCGGGCACGCCCGGCGAGAAGAAGGCCATCGCGTGGACGGTGCGAAATCAGGCGCGCGCGCGGAAGAAGTCGATCTACGAGCTGGAGTTCCCGTGGCGCTCCCAGAAGGGCGGCAATCCGCCGTTCTCGAGCGCGCGCCCCGCGTCGGATTCGCATCGCGCACTCGCGCGCGGCATCCTCGCCGAACCGATCTCGAACGACTCCACGGGTGGGGCCACGTCGTTCTTCGAGCCGCGCATGCAGGACATCTTCTTCAAGGCGGGCGAGCTCGCACGTGCCGGCGAGACCGGAAATCGCACGATCGACGGCGTGCTCCTCACCGACATCACGCGCTTCAAGTTCTACAAGAAGGATGCCGATACGATCCGCCAGAAGTGGGGCAGGGGCTCGGGGCTGTATGCGAGCGCCGGTCGTTTCGAGTTCTGGGGCTCGAGTTCGCTCCTCGCGAAGCGCGGCGGCGAGGTCAAGACGATCGTCGGTGGCTTCTTCGACGACGTGAAGCCAGCGTACCTGGACATCCCAGATCCGCTGCTTCTGCTTCCGAAGTTCAAGCGCCGCGGATAGACTGCCGCAATGCGTTACCTCTCTGGTCCGGAAGTGTGCGGCTTCTACGGGATGTTCGAAACGAATTTCGGCGATCCCGAGACGCCCGCCCCGTACGCCAGAGTGACGCCCTCGTGTGTGGCCGGAGTCCTGCTCCCGTTCAGCTGCCCGAACTGCAAGACCGTCCTGAGTCAGTTCTCGGACCCGAAGACGCGTGAGCACTACCACGATGACCGCGACGGTCGGGACAACTTCTGGTGCCCCACGTGTGACGTGCGCTTCAACCTGCGGCTGCAGGGCATGCCGCTGCCAAAGAACGCCGCTCTCGTGGACGGGGCCGCGCCGTCGCTAGTCGAGCGCTTTCAGGACAGCGACGACTCGAAGATCATCACGCACTCCGAGCTACAGGACAACGACGCTTCGGTTGTCGGTCGCTTGTTCCGCCACTTCATCAGTGGTAGTGACGTCCTCGGCTATCTATGAACAAGTCCAAGTACAGTGCCGACGCTCTCCGAGCCGCGCTCGAGAAGACCGTCGGCAACATCACCCGCGCGGCCAAGATCCTCGGCACTACGAAGACCCACGGCATGCGGCTCGTGAAGAAGCACAACATGAACATCTACGCGCACGAGCTTCGCCTCTCTGCGGGTCACGCAGCGACGGGTAAGCCGCCGACGTCCTCGTCGGAACAGCGACGAGCGTAGCCCTTCACTGGAAATCACAATGCAATTTCTGGTTGACTGAAACGGTAACGTCGTCGACATTACGCAACGCATGTCAGACAAATCTCCGAAGGATCCAAAAGACAAGATCCAGGTCGAGCCGAATCCGGCCGACAAAGATTTTTTCGATTGGTGGGAAGGGCTGTTCGACGGCACCGGGGAGTTTCCAGAGTACGTGAACGTCCACGCCGTCTCCGGGCCGCACTACGCCCGTCTCGGTCCTCAGATCGAGCAGTTCATTTACAAGGGCATGCCGAAGGCTTCCAAGGCCGGCAAGGCCGAGGGGTCCCGCGAGGACGATCCCACGAGCTCGGTCATCGAGACGGGCCGCCCTTCGCGCGAGAAGATCGTCGCGACCATCAACCGGATCCGAGCGCTCTGCCAGCGTGACTGCGACCAGCAGCGCAAGTCGGTCGTGTACGGCGCGCACGCCATGCACTACCTGCGTAGCGACAGCATCTACTCGCGGTTCATCTTCCGGTGTGAGCCGAAGGGCGTCCACGGCGCGAAGCGCAATCCGTCCGAGGGCGAGGACGACAGCGACGAAGAGCTGACGCCGCAGATGCAGTGGCACAAGCAGAAGCTCGGTCACGATGAGCGGATGTTCAATATGTACGGCGCCGCCTTGGAAGGGACGCTCGATCGCATGGACAAGGTGCTCGAACGCGAGTACATGGCCAACGATCGCCTGCGCCTACTGAGCGAGCGGCAGGCCGAGATCATCGAGCGGCTGCAGTCGAGTCAGGCCGAGCGCTATCGGCAAGCGAAGTGGGACGATCTCAAGATGAAGGGGGTCGAGCGCGGCCTCAACCTCGCCATGGATCTCGGTCCGCCTTTGCTAGGTCAGCTCATGGGCAAGCCCGTGGCTGGTATCGTGAAGACGCCCGAGAGCATCACGCTCGAGAACTTCCTCAAGATGGACACGCACAACGGCACTCTCACGCACGACCAGTGCGTCGCCGCATTCGGTGACTATGATTTCGAAGGCGAGACGCGGCGGTTGACCAAGCCCGGCATCCTCACGGAGACGCAGTCGCAGCTCCTCGTCGAAGTCGCGCACTGCCAGGTGCCTCCCGAGGCGCTCGATCGCGTTCTTCCGGGTGGTGATCTCGAGATCACGCAAGAGCAGCTCAGGCTGCTCATGCAGCTCTTCACTCCCGAGCAGATCATGCCGCTCGGTGCACTCCTCAGCTCGCGCATGGCGCGTCGCCAGCAGTCCCAGCAAGCCCCGCAACCGAACCAGTAGGAGAGAAACACATGGCGATGTCGCCCAAGCAGGCCCTCACGATCATCGAGAACATCAAGCGCGACACGGGCGGCAACGTGCCAGTTTTGGTAGCGAACACGATCGCCATCGAGTCTGCGCAGTGGGCGATGCAGTCGCTCCGTCGCGATTCTCTTCTGCTCGAAGAGACCAAGAAGACGAACCGCACCCTCCTCGAAATCATCCGCAAGCTCGCCAACGGCGAGAAGATCGAGATGCCGGTCGAGCCGACCCCCGCTGAGACTCCGGTGTCGACGAATGGTGCGGATGTCCCGCACGTGGATCACAGCATCGATCCCGAGACCCTGAAGGACGATGACCTCGAGAAGTACATGGACGCGGCCACCGACGGTTTGCCGGCGAACGCTGACGCGCCCGCGCCGACGCCGCTCACCATGAATGCGCCCGCGACCGACGCGCAGGCCGACGTACCGATGCCCGCGTCCGTTGCGCCTGCCGCGCCGCCCAAGGCGACCAAGCCGGCGACGCGCCCGGCCGGCTCTCCGCGCCCGTAAGTCATGCCTCGCCCCCTGCTGGCGCTCGTTGCCATACTCAAGGACGAGCAGGCTAGCGTTCGCGCACTGCTCGAGTCCGCGCTCCCGTTCTGCGAGCATGTCACCATCGTAGATACGGGGAGCACGGACGACACGCAGCAGCTGATCGCGGACGTGCTGCGCGAGCACGGGGGCGATCTCGATCGTCACATCGTCGTCGAAGAGCCGTTCAAGCCGTTCGCGCCGCTCGGCGAGCGGATTATCGACTTCGCCGCGACTCGGAACATGGCGCTGAAGTTCGAATCGGAGCGCAAGGAGCGCACCGAGCCGGCAGTGTTCACTTTATTCTTGTCGGGGGACGAGACCCTACACGGCGGCGCCGAGCTCCGGGCCTACCTCGAAAAGCACCGCGATGGCTCTACTGGAGCGTACTGCGTCACCATGCAGCGCGATCTGCAGCAGTGGCCGTACGCGCGCATCCTGCGGACCGACGCGAAGTGGTGCTACAGGTTCCCGATCCACGAGACGCCGGTGGGCCCCGACGGCGAGACGATGGGCCCAACGATTCTGGGCGTGCGGGTCGCGTACGCGCCGCCGAAGGACGACAAGCGGCTCCTCGAAAGGCACAAGAACGTCGACCTGCCGGTGCTTCAGTACCTCGCCGCGCAGAAGCCGGTCACGCACGAGGAGCACATCTCCCGTGCCCGCGCGCTCCTCTTCCTCGCCCAGACGCACGAGATGCTCGCCCTCGAGCACGACAAGGACGATCCGGGCTCCGAGTGGATGTCACACCAGTACGCGGCGATGGGCTACTACCAGCGGCGCGCGCTGCTCGAGGGTGATCCCTCGGACGCGCACTACTCGCTTCTTCACTACTACGATGTCGCCGAGCGCCTGAAACTCTACAGTCACGAAGAGATGATCACGCGCTTCACGGCGTTCGCGGAGATCGACCCCGAGCGTCCCGAGATCCGCTACAAGCTCGCGCTCCACGCGGGGCAGGTGGACGCGCGCCTTGCCTCGGGCTTCGCGATGGACGCGGTGAAGGTCGCGCGCGAAGCGAAGACCAAGCTCCTGCCGTTCTCGACCGATCTTCGCATCGAGTGGCTGTCGCTGCAGATCGCGGCCGAGTGCGCCGCCATCATGAAGATGCCCGATCGCGCGAAGAAGCTCGCGGCCGAGGGCCTGGCAGCGGGTGGGCCAGCTGCCGCTTTTTCGGCCTGGATCTGAGCATGGCCCGCTTCACTCTCGGAATCCTGCACCGCAACACTGATCCGAACACCGCGTGTTTCGAGGATGCCGCCAAGGCCCTCGCCGAGGCGCTCCGGCAGCTCGGGCACGAGGTCGTGCACTTCGGGCCGAAGCAAGGACGACTAATTTTGCTGGGCGTAAATAACTCGCGCCCCGTCGACGGCGCGATCCCGGATGACGCGATCATCTTCAACACCGAGCAGATGACCGCGTTCGGTGACGTGAAGAAGCAGATGCAGAATTTCGATCGCTGGTCGAAGCACACTATTTGGGATTACTCACTTTTGAACTCCAGGCTCCTCCGCGACGCCGGTGCGCAGAAGGTCGTGCACTGCCCGCTCGGCTACATCGAGTCGATGACCACGATCAAGCCCGTCGAAGAGGATATCGACGTGCTGTTCTACGGGGCGATGAACCCTCGCCGCCGTAAGATCATCGACGAGCTCGTCTTCTCGGGCCTGAAGGTCGAGCACCTCTTCGGCGTGTTCGGCAAGGAGCGCGACAAGGTCATCGCGCGCGCCAAGGTCGTCATCAACATCCACTACTACGAGAACGCGGTGTTCGAGATCTTTCGCGTCTCCCACCTCGTCGCGAACATGAAGTGCGTGGTGAGCGAGCGCGGTGGCAAGGACGAGCAGCTCGAGCGCATGGCGCGGCGGATCACCGACCTTGTCGACTACGGTGACATGCCGGACGCCTGCAAGGAGCTCGTCAAGAACAGCGATCTGCGGCGTGGTCTCGCTACCAAGGCGTTCGAGACGTTCTCGACGGCGTACCGACTCACGGACAGCGTGCGCCACGCGCTCGCTCAGTCGTAGGAGAAGCCCATGATCCCCGCCGAAGAGGCCCTAAATTTCGTCGCGACCCGCACCAGAAAGGTGCGCGAGCTTCCCGCGCTGTCCGAGGAAGAGTCGGTCGCGCTCGCGTACGTCGACTACACGATCGAGCGCGGGCTCGTCGATCATTACGACGGCACGATGCTCGACATCATGATCCCGGCCGAGACGGCGAAGTCGCCAGCGGTGATCGAGGTGCTCAAGCGTCGCTACGAAGACGGCCGCTGGCTCGTGTTCGTGCGCCCAGTCGTCGAGGGCGAGATGGTTACGGCGTTCCAGATGGTGCTCGCGCCGACGAAGGTGACAGTTGCCGAGAAGGATCGTGTACCGCTCCCCATTCTCGTGCCGTCGCCGTCGAGCGACGTGCCTGCGCCATACCGCCTGCTCGTCAGGATGCCGACGCGCAGTCGCCCGGCGCAGGCCATCGAGGTGCTGGCGAAGTACAAGGCCATGGCCGGAATGCCCGTCATCCTGGAAGTCGTCATCGACAAGGACGACACTTCGATCACGAGCGAGGTGCTCTATCGCTTTCATCAGCTCGGTTGCGCCATCACCTACGGGGACCACAAGTCGAAGATCGAGGCGTGCAACGGCGGGCGCGTCACGGAGTGGGACATCGTCGTGCTTGCTTCCGATGATATGGTACCTGTTCAAGCGAACTGGGCCGTCCGCATCTGCGAGCTGTTCGCCGAGCACCACCCGCACCTTGATGGCTGTCTTCATACGGACGATGGATACTCACATGAGCGCGTTGCTACGCTTTCGATTATGGGTCGGCGTTACTATGATTTGTTTAACTACCTGTATCATGAATCGTACAAATCTTTGTTCTGCGACGATGAATACGGTGAAGTAGCGCGCAAGCTCGGTCGCATCGTCTACGTTCCAGAGGTACTGATCGAGCACAAGCACCCGGCCGCTGGCAAGGCGTCGCTCGATCCGCTCTACTCGGTGAACGACAAGCACTACGAGGCCGACAAGGCAACGTACCAGAAGCGACTCGCGGCAAACTTCGACCTGCCGGAGATGCTACTCAGCATCCTCATCTGCACGTACCCCAAGCGGCGCGGGATGCTCGACCGGCTGCTCAGCTACCTCGACGACCAGATTCTCTCGTCGGGGTACCTTGGGCAGGTCGAGATCATCGTCGACCACAAGCCCGCACCGACGCTCGGCGAGAAGCGGCAGCGGCTCCTCGAGCGCGCGAAAGGCAGGCTCGTGTGCTTCGTCGACGACGACGACATGGTTAGCTACGACTACATCGAACGTATTTGTGAGGCGATTGAACGCGAACCGGATGCGGATTGCATATCGTTCGTTGGGACAATGACGACTAACGGAAATCGTCCAGCTAGATTCGAACACTCGCTCAAGCATCGTGCATGGATCACACGCCCTGATGGTGTTCATATCAGGAGTGCAAATCACCTGAACCCAATAAAGCGAGAGATCGCACTGAAGGTGGGTTTTTCTAATATCACTTATTCAGAAGACTATGATTTCTCGAAGCGTGTGTTGCCACTTCTACATAAAGAAGCCGATGTCGGCGACGAGCCCATCTACCATTACTTGTTCGTGTCGAAGACCATGCCGATCGGAGCGGTGGAGTGAAGAAGGTCGTCTCCATCGCACTGTTTGGACCGGGAAACGGCTACGCCCAGTACAGCGCAAGTTGGATGAAGGCGCATCTGAACCTGTTCCCCATCGCTGACGGCTGGATGCTCCGCGCGCACCTGGGCATCGACATCGACGAGAAGTGGAAGAAGTTCTACGTCTCCCTCGCCGGCAGGGGCCTCATCGAGATCGAGTGGATGGAGCATGCCGCGCTCACGGCCGCAATGCTGTGGCGCGTGCGTCCCGTGTTCGATCCGGCGGTCGACTACGTGTTCTGTCGTGACCTCGACGCACTCCCGATGCCGCGCGACCGACGTGCGTGCGAGGAGTTCATCCGGTCCGAGTGTGACTTCGGATCCATCCACGACAACCTCCAGCACTTCGCGACGCTCGGCGGCCTCTGTCACTTCCGCACGAAGACCTTTCGTGAGGTGATGAAGCTCGACTCGATGGACGCGTTGATCCGCGCCGCTGGCAACCGTAACTGGTTGGTAAAGGGCTGCGACCAGATCGTCCTCAACGAGCTGGTGCTCCGTAACCCGGACATCAAGTTCCTCGAGCACCGCTTCAACGGCTGGACGAACGCGGATCCAGGTCCACACCGGCGCGAGGCGGGAAGCTACGCCTGCCAGTCGTGGTCGACGCCGCTCGCGGACGCGGGGATGTCGGTCATGGGTCCGGTCACCGACCTCGCCGATCGGCTCGCGAACCACCTTGGCGCCGCCGGCTACGATCACGAGTTCGCGTCGAAGTTCTACGACAAGTACGGCGATCGAGAGATCTCCGCGGCTGTGCAGGAAGCAGAGGCAGCGTGAGCCACTTTCGCAAGTTCGCCGTCAACCAGAAGTACAGTCAGAACGGTGAGGACGCGATCCTGACCGAGCTCATCCGGCAGATCGACATCCCCGATCCGGGTTTCTTCGTCGAGTTCGGCGCCGGCAACGGCAAGGATCTGTGCAACACGCTGGCCCTCGCCGAGCGCGGGTGGCGCGGCGTCTGGATCGAACAGAGCTACGAGTCCTTCTTGAAGATGAAGGCCAAGGCCGACTCGTTCGACGGCCGTGTGACCGGCATCCACGGCACGGTCGGCTTCTCCCAGCACGACAACCTCGATCTGATTTTGAGAAATGCAGGAGCAATGGTAGTCATCGACGTGCTCTCGATCGACATCGATTCGTACGACCTGCAGGTGTGGGAAGCGCTGCAGCAGCACCGCTCGAAAATCGTGATCATCGAGATCAACTCCGGCATCCCGCTCGGTACTCGCCAGGTGCACTACCAGGGCGAGGGTGAGAAAACGCAAGGCGCGAGCTTCACGTCAATGCTCGATCTTGCGCGTTCGAAGCACTACCAGCTCGCGGCGCACACCGGGAACATGATCTTCGTCGACGAGAGCTGTGCGCGAAAGCTTGATCAGCCACAGAGTGAGATCGACGATCCAAACAGCTTGTTCGACAACATGTGGGTCCAGTGGGCTAAAAATGAGCGATGAAACAGTTGTAGAGCAAGACGAGAACGGCCGCCCCACGGCGATCCTGCACAAGATCCCACCGGCGTGTCGCGGCTGCGAGAAGCCGTTCAAGTTCGGGATGATCGCGACGCGCACGGTCAGTACCGATGGGCAGCGCATTCTGTGTGAGAAGTGCCTGAAGAAAGAGAAGGGCATCCAGGGCTTCGAAGCCGTCGTGTACGGCGGCAAGGAGCCTGGTTCGAGCGTGGCGCGCGCTCGTGCGCAGCAGAACCTGAAGAGGCTGGCGCGCGCGGCGAAGAGGTCGCGCGCTAAAAGCTGACGACGTTCCCCGTCGGCCGCTCGATCTTCTCGAGCGGCGTCGGCGGCGCGCCGAACCACTTCATGCGGCGCCTCTCGCAGTCGACCTTGGGGGTGCGGATGCTGAGAGAGCCGCGCCGACGGTCAGCGGCGGCCCGAAGACCTTCCCTGCGGTAGATCTCGCGTGCTGCATCACTGAAATTTCTAGAGTCGTCCATGCGTGGAGCCTACCCAAAAGAGGTGCGTGAGGTCACGAAAAATACGTTAGTCTCGGCACATGGACCCTGAACGCCCAGCGCTTCGCATCGTTCAGCCCGGCGAGGTGCATCTGGCGCCGCCTTCGGTCGAGCGTCCCGCGCAGGTCACGCTGCTCCCGGTGACAACTCCCCTACCTGCCACGGATGGCGAGGTAGGGGCTTCTCGGTTCACAGAGTTGCTCACTGCTCAACCCTCCCCGACGGCGATGCCCTCGCCGTTCGATATTGATGGCCGCATTGGTGTCGCGATCTTCGACAAGACCGCATTGCGGGCAGTCGTGGATGCGAACGCTGAGGTTCTTGCGAACCACCGCGCCACACCCGCTGCATTCCTGAGATGTGCCTCGCGGGTCCACTCGGAAGAACTCTCTCGCGGCACTTTCGGCCTTCGATTCGAGGATCTGAGCGAACTGAGCCCACGCGGCATCGTGCACTTGCTTGGCCAGACGCATACGCGCCAAGCCTCTGACGTTGAGGTTTTCGACGGCAATGGAGTCGAAACGGCGGACGATTGCGATTGCTGTTTTGTGATGGAAGTCGAGCCGCGAGCGACTGACGCGGTTGTGCTGCTTCGCGAGCAACCGGACGGCCTTCCCTCTGCGACGGGAACCCCGCTTGCGTCGAGACACCATGCGCTGCGCTGTAGAGAGTTTGCGCTGGGCAGTCTCGTAGTGTCGGGGATTGCCGACAGAGGAGCCGTCGCTGAGTGAGGCGAAGGTTGTAATGCCAACATCGATACCGACGCTGCATCCGGTGGGAGCGAGTGGTTCCCTGGGAACGTCCGCGCAAATGAAGGCGACGTACCAGTGGCCGTCGCCGCTGAGCGTGACCGATGCCTGCTTGATGCGTCCGCTGATGGGCCGGTGCAGCTTGATCTTGACGTTTCCGATGCCCGCAAGCTTGACGCGCTTACCGCCACCCGCGAGACGAACGCCGTTGTTGTTTGCAGCGTCCTTGAATGTGAAGGTTCTGTAGCGGTCGCGTCCCTTAAACCTCGGAAACCCAGGCTTCTCTCCGCTCTTGCAGCGACGGAAGAAGGCACGGAACGCGCGGTCCAGCCGCGTGACGGCGTCCTGTAAGAGATGTGTGTGTATGCTCGCGTACTCGGGGCGATCTTCGCGCACTGCCGACAGTTCGCGCATCTGTTCGTACGCGGAGACGTTGACTCCCTGCTTTCGGTAGGCATCCCGACGGTGCTGGAGCGCGGCGTTATACAGTTCTCGCAGTCTCCAAAGTGTTTCTCGCATCGCCGACTCCTGCGCACGCGACGGGTAGAGTCGGTATCGGTAGACGCGAACCACAGACGTAGCGTACTTAGTTCTGCATGGAAAAGCAAACACTCCATCACAGCCACAATGCGGTCTACAGGCTCGTCTACCATTTGGTCCTCGTGTCCAAGTACCGGCGCAAGATATTCACTGATGTGATTCTCAAGCGGTGCGAGACCATCATCGGAGACCTCTGCTCTGCGTGGGGCGGCGCGCTTCTCGAATGCTCCGGGGAGGGCGACCACGTCCATGCCCTCATCGACATGCCGCCCAAGGTCCAGCCATCGACGCTCATCAACAACCTCAAGACCGTATCGAGCCGCAGGCTTCGTTCCGAGTTCCCTGCACTCCGCACGGCATATCGAGGCAAACCTGTCCTCTGGTCGCCAAGCTACTGTCTCGTCTCGGCGGGCGGCGCTCCGATCGAAATCCTGCGGCAGTACGTCGAGAACCAGAACCGACCGGACTGAAAACCCGGACGGCCTTACCCCCGCCTGCTTCGCGAGGCAGGGGCTTGCGGCCGGCTTCCGGGTCAAGGAGCAGGCCACATTCATCGAGCGCGACGCGCCAGCGGCCCTGCTCTAGCGGCGACGCCGCTTGTTGACGAGCCGCTCGGCCTTGGCGAGCCGGACGGCGGTCTCGAGATACTCGACGCACGGCGTCGTGTCGGGGCCGCGCACGCGCAGCTCGGACGTGATGGTGCAGGACTCGCCGAACTGCTTCACCGGCACGTCGACCTCATCTGCTCGTGCGAATCCGCACGCCACGAAGAGGGACGCGAAGACCGCGAACAAGGTCATGATGCCCGGCCAGCTCATCGGGCAATCTCGCGAAATTCTTTCTCTTGATCGGCGCGCGCACGACCGAGACGCACGATGAGGCGTTCCGCAAGAATTTTCGCCTGCGTTGCCTTGCCGCTCGCGTCGATTCCTTCGAGTGCGATCTTCATGCGCTCTTCATACTTCAGGCGCGGACGGAGAGTCTATCTAAATGTTACCGTTACGCTCGCGAGCAGGCGCGTTCTCGAGCTTGAGGAGGCGCTGCTCGAACAGCTCGAGCTGCTCGGGGGAGATCGTGGTGGAAGCCATTCCCTGGTCAACCATAGCCGTAACCACAACCGTAACACCGACGGTAAAAGGCGTCTTTTGTTGTCAGGGTAGGTGCCACGGGGTAGCCTGCCATCATGCCCGGTCCAAGCGCCTTCATCCGTCAGCAATGCCCGAATGCGACCGTCGCCAACGACGGACTCATGACGAAGGAGCAGGCGCAGCTCGTGGCGGCGGGCGGCTCCGGTGGACTGCCCGACCCGAGCGCGATGACCAGCGGAACGGTGCCCGTCGTTGTCGACGGATTGTGGACCTACCGCCAGCTCACCAGCGACGACCTAGCAGCGGCGTTCTCCGTCTCGGCGAGTTTCACGGGCACCGGCACGGTCGAGGTCGGCGCGAGCGTCGCGAGCTTCGGCGTCACCGCCAGCTACCCGAACGGGGCCCCCGGTTCGGCCTCGCTCGCAAGCGGCGCCTCGTCGCAGGCGCTCTCGTCGCCGTACACGAGTGGCACCCTCGCGGGCCCGTTCACCAGCGCCACGCCGAACGCCTCGCAGACGGTCACGCTCTCGGCCGTGCGCGCTGGCGTGACGCGCACCGCGAGTGACGCGCGCACCTACCGCGCACGGTCGTTCCACGGCGCGGCCACGCCGGGCACGCTCAACGAGGCGTTCATCGAGGCGTTGCCATCGAGCGGCCTTACGTCGGGGTACACCGGCACGTACGCAATTGGCGCGCTGGGCGGAACCAAGCGCGCCTACCTCTCCATCCCGGCAAGCTACGGCACGCCCGCGAGCTTCAAGGACGCGACCACGGGCTTCTCGGTACCGTTCTCGGTCGTCGCGACTGTGGACGTGACCAACGCCCTCGGGGTCACGCTCTCGTACTCGCTTTGGGCGTCGGATGAGATTCTCAACGCCGCCTTCAGTCTCCAGGTGACGTAATATGGCGAACATTCCTCTCGGCGGAACGCTCGCCCCGAACGGCACCTTCCCCATCGTCAGTACCAGTGCCTCCGCTAGTCGCTTCGGCGGGCAACATAGACCAGAAGTCCCTGGTCAACCATAGCCGTAACCACAACCGTAACACCGACGGTAAAAGGCGTTTTTTATTGTCAGGGTAGGTGCCACGGGGTAGCCTGCCATCATGCCCGGCCCCAGCGCCTTCATCCGCCAGCAATGCCCGAATGCGACCGTCGCCAACGACGGACTCATGACGAAGGAGCAGGCGCAGCTCGTGGCGGCGGGCGGATCGTCAGAATTCACGTCGACCTCGCTCAAGACCACGACGTACACCGCCGTCGCTCAAGACCGCGTGCTCTGCGACGCAGCGGGCGGCGACTTCACCGTGAACCTACCGGCGGCACCGGCGGCGAATGCGAGGGTGCAGGTCATCAACTGCGGCGCGTCTGGCATCGTGACTGTCAAGACCACGGACGGCGCGTCCATCGTTACCATCGTCGGCGCGACAGGGTGGCAGCTCGACGCCCCCTCAAGCGCGATCTTTATTTTCGTCAACAGCCAATGGAGCATCGAATGAGTCGCCTACTGTTTGCCGCTCTTGTCGTCGCGCTCGCGCATCCCGCGCACGCTGATTTTAAGCTCCGGCTCTCCTACCCCGCCGTCGTTGGGACATGGACGCAGGGCGCGAACCTTAACGGCGTCGACTCGACGAATAGCCGATTCATGCAGTACGTGCCGAACGACGCGAGCACCACGAACTGGCAGCACTGGGCGGGGTCGTTCGCCAACGGCGGCGGCCGGCGAAATCAGGTCATGCGGTTCGGGTGGAATCTCGCCGGTGGTGGTGGCCGGGTCACCACCGGCGCAAACAATGGCGCGCTAGGATCGGAGTACGAGCAGTACTACGAGAGCGCCGGAAACCACATGGAGCGGCATGAGGTCTACGTCGACCCCACCGGCCGGCTCACGCGCTGGCTGTCGTTCGACGGCCGGCTCGACACTCCCTACACAACCAAACTGTACGTTTTCGCGGACCAGCTCATTCTCGGGATCGGCGCGTCATCGGCCGACCGCGGAGTGCTCACGGCCGACGCGACTACCACGTCGGTATTTTCGCCTAATTTATTTCAGAAAGCGTTCTTCGACAACACGCAGGTGATGATACAGGCCGGCACGACGTCGACGGCAACGGCGTCGCTGCAACTCGTCCCCGCTGGCGATGTGCAGGTCAAGAGCACGCGCGGCTACCTCGGCGGCGTGAGTACGGGGGTCCGTTTCGACTGGACCGCGACCGCCGCCGACATCTTCTCGCCCGACGCAAATACGAACCTCTACGTTGCCAACGGCGACATGCAATTTATCGTCGGTGGCACGCAGAGCCTGCGACTCTCCTCCTCGGTCGCGACGCTGGGCGCCAACATGAGCATCGCGAGCGGTTTCGATATCGCGGCCGCGGGCGGCGCGAGCGACTTCGACTACTCGCTGTCCTCTGGCATCTTCAAAACCCCGACGGGCGTCGCCACGTTTAATGGCAGCGGGAACGACTTCACTGCCATCGTGCGCTCGACGATGGATGCCGTTGCGAGCCTCGGCGACTCGACGCGCCGCTGGGCCTCGGGATGGTTCGGGACGAATGCTGTCGGCACCACACAACTCGCGGCCATCACCGCGGCGAACAACGTAGCGGCGACCGTCGGCGCGCAGAAGTTCTCGCCGATGATCGAGCTGGACGGCGCCGGCTGGAAGACGGACGCCACGGCGGCATCGCGAACGGTGCGAGCTGCGATGCAGGTTCGACCGGTGCAGGGCACTGCGGCGCCGGAATCCGAGCTGGTGTTCTGGAAAAGCGTCGACACGGGCACGCCGTCGTGGCTGGAAATGTTCTCCGTGTCGGAGCAGTTCGGCGACCGCGATCAGATCAAGTCGGGTCGGAACAAGGCATTGTTCTCTGCCAGCGACGACTCGGGTGTCTACGTCGACGGCGCCGAGCCGTCGGTGAATCTGCGAACCTCTGGTTTCGTGCGAGCGGCCATGACGCCGAGCGCATTCCGCCCAGGCAACGACCTCTCGGCTAGCCTCGGCGACTCCACGACGGCCTGGGCTAACGTCTACACTCGCCACATCGTCGGCGCCGGCGCCGCGCCGACCTTCACCGCGGGGGCGGGACTCGGCACAGCTCCGACCGTCACGGTCACGGGCACGGACATCGCCTACAAAATCGCCATCACCACCGGCACCTCCGTCCCGGCCGGCGCCAGCACTTGGGGCACGCTCAACTACAACACCGCCTACGCGGTGAAGCCGAAGGCCGTCATGTGTATGCCCGGCGACGTCAACGCGGGGGCCTACTGGGGCACGAGCGGAATCTACGTTGACGACGCGACGAGCAGCACTACGGTCAATACGCTCAAGGTCGCGACGACCGCGCTGAACAACACCACCGACTACATCCTGAACTGCCAGGTCATCCAGTAGGTGGACCGCTCCATCTGCATCGTCACCCCGACTCGCGGAGTGCGCGCGACGGCGGACGGGCCGCTGCTAATCCAGCAGCACCCGGATGCGTGGCTCGCGCACCAGGCTCTCGCGATGCCTCCAATGGTGGGCCGCGTACACCGCATCCCGTGTATCGGCAAGGGCGTCGCCGAGGCGTACAACCTCCTCGTCCACGCGGCGCTCGACACCGGCGCCACGTACCTCGTCACACTGGAGGACGACATCATCCCGCCGGGGGACGCGCTCATCCGGCTACAGGCGCGACTCCTCCGGCACCCCGAGCTTGCCGCCGTGTCGGCCCTGTACTGGTCACGCGGCGAGGGCTCGGTGCCGTTCCTCCTCGGTGACCCGGCGCTCGGCTTGGATGATTTCGAGCCCGAGGCGCCGCCCGAGCCCGACGCCGAGCAGCTCGTCCGCGTGAACGCGATCCCGTTTGGCTGCGCCATGTGGCGCCTCGACATGTTCCGCCAGATCCCCGGCCCATGGTTCGACGACACCGTCGAGACGCACGACATTGCGTGGGCGCGCGTGGCCGGCGCCGTGGGCTCCCTATTCGCCGTCGACTGCACCATCAAAGCAGGGCACGTCGACTCACGCACAGGACGCATCTACGGAGACCCGCATGCCTGACCAGAAGCAGACCGTCACCATCGCCGCATCCGTCCTCGCCGGGCTCCTCGCTGGCGCGGGGCTCCACGCTGAGGCTTCCCCGGCGCTCTCGACCTCGGCGCGCCCCGTCGTGATGCGCTGGCTCGACGAAGGCGAGGGCAAGCCCAACCGCTACGCAATCACCATCGCGACACGGGCCGGCCTCAACGGTGGGCAGCGCGAGGTCGTCTGCGAGGCGGACGGATCGGCGCCGAAGCTCGGCGGGGTGGTCATGCTCGCCAGTGAGTACGTCGCCGTATGCGCCGCGCTCGCAAAGCTCAACGAGGCCGTGGTACCCGCCGTCAACGCGCTGGCGGACGACCTCGTGCGGCCCGCCAGGTAATCCCCTTGATCATCGAGGGACAGATCGCAGACGCCGCTTTCAGTCTCCAGGTGACGTGATATGGCGAACATTCCTCTCGGCGGAACGCTCGCCCCGAACGGCACCTTCCCGATTGTTGACGGCCCTGTTCTGCCCGGCCTGACAACCGCGTTCCCAGCAGCGACCTTGGCCGATGGGACGCTGGGTCGCGACCCGTCGACCGGCGACCTTCGGGTAGCGGTCGCCGGCGTCTGGACCACGCCCGGAGGAGGCGATCCGAACAGCGTCCACGGCCTCGCGTTCAACGGCGCGAACCACGTCAATTTTGGTGGATTCTGGAAGTCGGGCCAGGTGCTCGGCAACTCGATGCTATGGGAGGCGTGGGTTTCAGCGGTTTCGGCAATCGGCGGCTACTGGCTCTCTGACGGCTACGGGGGCGCACACGCGCTGCTGTGGGGTCCCGCCGGTGGCAATATCTGGACGGGAGCCGGCGCTGTTGGCTACGGCTACGCCGACGAGACAATCCCCGACGGGCAGATCTACCACGTCGCCGTTGGGCTCGGCACGAACCACATCAACGAGACGCTGCTGGTCACGTACATCAACGGCATCCCGTGCAGCTCGATCGTGTTCACGGGCACGCGGACCGCGCCGACGGGGGGCGGGGGGACTCTCACGCTGTTCATGGCGGGGTCGGATCACAGCCAGTTTGAGGGCGTGCTCTATATGGTCCGCGGGTACGACCTCAAGCACCCCGGAGGCGCGAACAACGTCGAGCGTGCGTTCACGCCGGAGCGCAGCTTCATCGACAACAACGTTGGCTGGAGTATCGACCCTGCCGATCACACTGACTTCCTGGTCGACTACACAAAGCCGGCGCGCATCATCAACGACCTCTCGCAGGGCTACCACGGCGGCGACCCGGCGGGACCGCGCATCCGGCATCCGGGCGGCCTCTTCGCTACCTCGCCGTCTCCTGGCTACCAGTATGGTCGCTCGATCCGCCCGACTACGTACCCGGTTCCGTCGTGGATCACGCCGACCTCACACCCCTTCGGCCTCATCTCCGCTCCGAGTGCCGCGCTTCCGCTGCGCGCTCTCACGCCTGCCGCGGTCCCTGCGGGCGCGATTGTCTTCGACTCGTTCTCACGCGAGGACCAGACCTTCGCCTACCAGTCCGCTCCGACGCTCGGCTCCACCGAAGGCGGTTCCGCCGGCGTCGCAGCGTGGGTGACCGCGCTCGTCGGAGCCGACATTAGCAACTGCGGCTACCAGTGGGGCATCCTCGGCGGTCGCGCGTGCTTTCTCGACGGCTTTGGGCCGCGGGCGATCGCCTACCCGAACGTCAACGTCCCGGCGAATATGGACGTGTCCTACAGGCGCACCGCCGGTGGGGGGCAGAACGGCGGTTGCGGGCTCGCGTTCCGCATCGTCGATAAAGACAACTTCATGTACTCGGAGTTTCTCTACAACGCTGTGCAGGGCGGCATTGTCGCGGTCTACAAGGTCGTCGCGGGCGTGTGTACGTACCTGCTCCAGGCGAACACGGGCAAGGGCACCTGGATAGTGTATCGCGTGGTCGCGGATGGGACGGCGATCACCGTCTACGGTGACGCCACGCTGCTCCTGTCGGTCACCGACGCGACGCACCAGACCGCGACGAAGGCGGGCATCTACTTCCCTGCGGCTGGATTCAATCAGGGCAACAGCAGCCACACGCTGAACCGATACGACGACTTCTTGATCAAGGCGGCCCCATGAAAAGGCTCGTACTGCTCTCGCTCCTCCTCCCGTCGCTCGCGTTCGCGCTCGCGCATCCCGCGCACGCTGATTTCAAGCTCCGGCTCTCCTATCCCGCCGTCGGCG
>Ga0163150_10002635_pt1 | contig 27005 bp, 27 predicted proteins | sample OliLakLV19P2IB_FD_148628 | JGI IMG/M metagenome (GOLD analysis project Ga0163150, IMG submission 148628) | Freshwater microbial mat bacterial communities from Lake Vanda, McMurdo Dry Valleys, Antarctica - Oligotrophic Lake LV.19.P2.IB | ecosystem: Environmental > Aquatic > Freshwater > Lake >...
AGACGTCCGTGTACGGCTACGGCGGCAGCAAGAAGAACTGAAGCCGCACCGTCGTTCGAGCGTCCCGCGGGGCGCTTCTGCTACACCGGAGCCATGGCGAAGCTGCGCGTCGAGGGGGCCGTGGAGCAGCCTCTGGAGCTCGACCTGGACGCGCTGGCACGCCTGCCGGGACAGGTGGTCGACGTCGCGGCCCTGGTGCCTGGTCGTGCCGGCCGCCTGCGAGCCCGACGGCGGGCTCTCGGCGTGCGCGAACGTCAAGCAGCTCGACGTGATCCGCGTGGGAGTTGCGGACAGGCGATAGACCCCCGCGTCTCAGCCGGCACCGATCAGCCCAGCGATCGTCATGTTCTCCTTGATCCGGTCGTGGGGTACGAGGCCGTACACCCACGGCTTTCCTCCGCAGCTCGCGGCGTGCACGCTCGCGCGCTCGCACCACTGAACCGCAGCGTCGCGCTTCGCGAGGACGATGGCATCATCCATCTCGTTCCGCGCCTTCACCTCGAGCATGTAGATCGCGTCCGCCGTCTCGGCGACGAAGTCTGGCTGGTACTCGCGGAGCTCGTGGCCGTCGCGATAGAAGATCTGGAACTGTCCCCTGGTCGGGCGAAACCACTTTTCCGCCTCACGATCGAGCACGACGGCACAGACGCGCTCCGGGTCCGACTGGAACTTCTGCACCGGGTGCAGGCAGCGCGCGAAACCGTCGAAGAGGTAGCGCGCCATGTTGGACTTGTCCGCGGGCGGCTGACGGAAATTGGTCCGTGGCTGCGACTCCGTGAAGGCTGCGTCCTTGATCTCGACAACGCCGCTCCTGACCTCGAAGCGGTGGCCGGGCTTGTCCTCCCAGTGGTGCGCCTGCATCTGCGTGTGCACGAAGCGTGCAATCTCGCGCTGATGGAGCCGGAGCACCTTCGGGACGTCGTCCTCGGGAAGATAGCTGCGGAAGTGCGCTACCGTCTGCGCGGCGAGGTCATACAGCAGATCAGCATGCTCGTCGTAGGCGACGTCGTCGAAATCGACGAGCCCGCTGACGACATAGTCCTCGAGCCGTTTCTCCTCGATGCCGCCCTTGCCGAGCCCGACCACCTCGACCGCCCCCGATTGCAGGTACTGAACCCACATCTCGTCCGAAGGTGCCTGGAAGCGCAGGCCCGCGAGCTCGAGCGTGAAGCGATTGAACCCCGACTTCGCGTCGGCCTCGGGGACGACCAGGATACGCGGGATGTCGATCGTCCGGCGAATGACGAGGTCGGTCGTCTTCGCCACCACCGCGGCAATGTCAGGCGCGGGAACGACGCCCTCGATCTCGAGCTGCGCCGGGCGGTACTCCTCTGATACCTCGCGCACCAGCTCGGCCTGGATCTCCTTCTCGGTCAACGAAGCGCTCCGCGGTAGTCTGCCCGGATCACGCGCCCGCTTGAAGATCGCCGCGTAAGCGAGCTGCGCCACCGCACGCTCCGCCGGCGAGTCGAAAGCAGGGGCTTCCACTGCTCGCGCAACCTCAGTGGTCGAGCCAAGCTGGCCTGGCTCCATCCCGAGCGCGCTCCTGAGGGTGGACTGTGCGATGACGGTCTTGCTCGGCCTGGCCAGTTCGTCGTCGTCGAGCACAATCGACTGCAGGCGGATCACTGAATCGGGCTTCTTCGCCTCGTCGACGATCTCCTGGAACCGATCGTGCGCGACGATGCTCAAGCGGTCGACCGCCGGTACACCCGTCCGCTTCCCGTACGGCAGCCGCAGACCGCGCCCGATCGACTGCTCGATGAGGACGCGTGCGTTGGCCGCCCGGAGCGGGACGATGGTGTAGAGGTTGGTGACGTCCCAGCCTTCCTTGAGCATGTTGACGTGGATCACGATCTCGGTCGGCTCGTCCGCGTGCTCGACCTTGAGCAGCCGCGCGACCATCGCGTCCTCCTCCGCGCCGGACTTGCTCGAATCGACTTGGATGACCTTGTCGCGATAAGCCCCAGCGAAGAAGTCGTCGTGCTGGATGAGCTGCACGAGCGCGCCAGCGTGGGTGGTGTCGCGCGCGATCACGAGAACGAAGGGCTTGACGATCGGTACGCCCGCCTCGCGTGCGTAGGTCTCGAGCAGCACCTTCGTCTGCTCGTGCAGGCGAACACCGTCCTCGAGCTTCAGCCGCTCGATCTCCTCCGGGCTCATCCCCGATGCATCGAAGTTCTTGCGGGTGACGACGGCCGGATCCTTGACGAAGCCGTCGGCGATGGCACGCGCGAGCGGGTAGTCGAGGATGACGTTCTGGAAGGGTACCGGCCCCTTGCTCGTCTCGACGTACGGCGTCGCCGTGAGCTCGAGGCCGAGCACCGGCTTCAGCTCGTTGATCGCGCGTACACCCGCCGAGGCCCGGTAGCGGTGCGACTCGTCCATCAAGATGACGAGGTCGTCGAGCCCGGCCAGGTAGCCGAAGTAGCTTTCCCCGATCAGCTCCGAGAGCCGCTTGATGCGCGGGTTCTTGCCACCACGGACCTCAGCGTTGATCTTCGAGATGTTGAAGATGTTGACCTTGCAGCGGATCAGCTCATCGAACAGCGTTCGCGCGCGCCCCTCGTAGTTGTCGCCAGTGATGATCTCCGGCGCGTCGGTCGCGAACTCCGCGATCCCCTTGAAGACGTACTTCGGCGTGTTCGGGGTGAAGTCCGTGATCAGCTTGTCGTAGATGGTGAGGTTCGGCGCGAGGACGAAGAAGTTACGGATGCCATGGGCAAGGTGGAGGTAGGCGATGAAGGCGCCCATCAGGCGCGTCTTGCCGACGCCCGTCGCGAGCGCGAAGCAGAGCGACGGGAACTCGCGCTCGAAGTCCGTCACGCTCGGGAACTCACGCCGAATCGCTTCCAGCGACCCGCCCGGATCGCCGCCCTTCTTGGGTGGAACGAGCGCGGTCACCCGGTCGAGGATCTCGAGCGACTCCCGCTGCGGTGGGCGCAAGGAGAGCCGGCCCGCGATCGCGTTGACGTGACGGTTCATGCCTTAGCGTGACGCTCGCTCGGTTGGGGCGAGCTCCCGTCGGGCCACACGACGACCACTCGGTTCCCCTCAGCGAACACCAGGGCGGTATGGGTGCCGCGTGCGATCTCCTCGGCGCGACGGCGCGCGCGCTTGAGCGCCGGTAGGGCCAGCGCGATCAGCGGGCTACGTGCCTCCTCGATCGGTCTTGGATTCATGCGTTCTCTCCCCAGTCCAGGAGCACGGGCTCCTTGCCCGCGTTGTCGAACAGCGCCCACGCGTCCACCAACGGGCGATAGAGGCGGTCGAAATTTGCTCGCCCGGCGACGAAGCGACGCCTGATGACGTCGTCCGGGACCGAGTGACCGCCCTGGCGCACGCGCTCGGCGACCCGAGCGATCGCCAGCTCGAAGGACGGCAACGTCAGGAAGATCAGGCTCATGTGGTAGCCGAGCGAACGCCAGCGCGGGATCATGCGCGCGTAGCCGCGCCCCGCGAGCGTGGTCTCGAAGGCGAAGTCGTCGCCGCGCGCGACGTGATCGGCGATCGCCTGTAGCATGAGGCGGCCCGCCTGGACCGCTGCACGAGTTGGGTCGAACGGCGACAGGCCACTCGCAATGAGGTCGGCGTTGACGAAGGTCGGACAGCCGGCCTCTGCGGGCAGGAACTCGCGCGCGAAGGTCGTCTTACCAGCCCCATTCGGCCCCGCGATGATCACGACCCGGCGCGGAGCATCACCGGTCGCAGTGGGCCGCCGGTCCGAGCGGCGCCGCGAGCCCTTCCTCACAAGCCGAGGTCCTGCTGGCCCGGCTTCGGCGGAGCATCGGGCAGGCTCGCGACCGTGAGACTGTAGTCATCCTTGCCCCACTCGCAGCGCGCCAGGACAGCCTTCGGGATCTTCTTGACGGTGAGATTCGAGTAGCCGTCCTTGCGCCCGCGGAACGCCGTACACACGACGAGCAGCGACCTTTCCTCACCGACCTCCTCGGAGAGCTGCTGCAGGCGCTCGTGGCTCAAGCTCGCCGTGGTGACGTAGATGAAGTCACGCTCGCTCGAGCGGCCGTGCTGCCAGTAAAGGCTGTCGCTCGGTTCGTAAGTGAACCCCTCGAGCTTGCACACCGCCTCCGCGAGCATGGCGGCGTTGAAGTCGCGGCTGATGACCCAGTTGCCCCACTTGTCCTTCTCGAGGAGCGACGGCGCGACCCGGTAGTAGCGGAAGCCGCCACCGCCCTTCCAGCCGACGGCCTCGGTGATCCCGCCCGGGTCGGTGCCGTCGACGACCTTCTTCAACCGCGGGATGATGTGCGTGTGGCAGTGCTCGCCGAGCTCGACCATGATCCAGCGGCGACCCATCTTGTGCGCGACTGCGCCAGTGGTGCCGGAGCCGCCGAATGAGTCAAGTACAAGGTCCCCGGGGTCGGTCGCGATGGTAAGCACCCGCTCGATCAGACCTTCAGGTTTCGGCGTAACGAAAAGGTCCTCGATATCAGGCAGCAGCTGCTTGAGATGCTGTTTCGCATCCTGGTTGTGACCAACCTCCTGATAGGTCCAGATGGTTTCGGGCACGACACCAGACATCACCTTGGAAAGAAATCTCTTAATGGCAGGAACATTACCGCCGCCCGAGCCCCACCAGATGCGATGATCCTGGTCTAGCTCTTCAAGTTTGCCCTTAGAGACTCGCCAGTACATGCCTTGTGGAGGCCCCGTGATTACGCGACCAGATGGAGTTGTTATCGGGTATCTTCCAGCGCCGTAGTAGTTCCGCGCCGAGAGATCGCCCGGTTTCCATCGCCCGCGCGGATCGTTGTCCGGGTTCTTGTAGGCTTTGTCTTGCTTCTCTGTCCGAGGCAATAAGTTACGCACCCATTGAGATGCATCCTTCGCGTAACAGACCACGTAGTCATGGTTCTCGGAGAGAAAGCGCGCCGAGCTCTTTGGCGAGTACACTTTCTCCCAGATGCATTGGGCGACAAAGTTTGTACGACCAAATATCTCGTCCAACAGAATTCTAAGGTACGGCATTTCATTGTCATCGATTGATATCCAGATCGAGCCATTCTCGCTCAAGAGAAGATGCAGTTGGGCGAGGCGATCCCTTATCAAAGACAACCAGACAGAATGCTCAGTGCCATCGTCGTAGTGCCTCAACGCACTACCCGTGTTGTACGGCGGATCGATGTAGATGCACTTGACCTTGCCCGCGAACTCCTGCTCGAGCGCCTTCAGCGCAAGCAGGTTGTCACCGAAGACCAGCCGGTTGTCGAAGATGTCGCCGTCACTCACGCGGTGTGGCGCGTGATAGGAGTTCGCCGGGCCCTCGAGTAGGATGCGCGGCTCCAGGCGCGGACGCACCTCCTTACCGATCCATGTGAGCTCGAGCTTCTGCTTGCGGTCAGGCATCGCCGTCCAGCTACTCGAGCACCCAGCGAATCGCGAGCAGCCGCTGCACTGACGTCTTCTGCGCGAGCTTGGCCTCGATGCCGGCGATCAGCTCCTCGCGCTGCGCATCGATGCGATCTTGCGCGTCGAACAACGAGCGGCGCTTCTCGTTGCGCTCGGTCTCCAGCGCCTTGATTTTCTTCTGTCCGGCCAGCTTGTCCTCCAACGCGACACACAGCTTCGCAGCGCGGCGAGCTTCCTTGATCTGACGATCGAGCTCTTTGATCTCGCGCTCGAGGCCAGCTTTCAAGTCGTCGGCCCAGCCGTCGAGTTTCTCGCCTTCGGCCTCGAAGAAGCGCGCGTTGCGCTCCGAGACCTGGCCGCGGACCTCCGCCGTGCGGCGCTCGAGCACTGCCTCAATCCCTGGCGGAACGACGATGGGCGTCCCGGCGGCGAGGCGCGCCGAGAGGAGGAGCAGCCGGCGCGCGATATCGTCCTCCAGCTCCGCGCCAGAATCGGCGACGGCCGCGACGACGAGCCGATCCTCGGACTGGTCGAGCGCCTCGATCGTCAGCAGCTCGACGCAGAGGTGCCCGCTGCTGCCACGAAACTGCTCGAGGGCCGTGATTCTGCCGACGTGCGCGTCGTAAGCGAAGCGGATCTCGACCGCAGGGAGGACACGCGCCTTCGCCTGGGTCACGACGTGCTCGGCAAGCGGATGACCGAGCCGATAGAGGTGCGCCTCGCCCGAGCGCCTGGGCAGCTCGTACAAGCCGGTCGCCACCTCGACGCCCGGCGGCGGCGTGCGCAGGTGGAAGCTCGAGTCGTCGACCATCTCGGCTTGGTCGCGCAGCTCGTGACGCGTGAGCTGCATGAGCATGCGCTCGAAGCGATCGAGCACGGCGCGCGAGTCCTCGTCGCGGACGCGCAGCTTCTCGCGCACCTCGTCGTCGAAGTGCTCGAGCAGCTTCCGGCGCGCGTCGCTCATCGCCTCGTCGATCTCGAAGCCGAGCTCGAGCTGGAGCTGATCGAACGCAGCCTTGATCTCCTCGGTCTTGCGGCAGCGCTGGTAGATGTCGTGGATGCGCTTCTCGAAGTCGACGCCCGACTCGATGGCGCCGAGGACCTCGTCGCTCGCGCCGAAGATGCCCTCGAAGAGATGGAACTTCTCGGCGAGCAGCTCGTACACCCGGCGGTCGGCAGCGTTCTTCCGGTTCAGGAAGTTCACCACGACGACGTCGTGCTTCTGGCCGTAGCGGTGGCAACGCCCGATGCGCTGCTCGATGCGTTGTGGATTCCACGGTAGGTCGTAGTTCACCACCAGCGAGCAGAACTGGAGGTTGATGCCCTCGGCACCGGCCTCGGTCGCGATCATGATCCGACCCTCGTCGCGGAAGTAGTCGACCAGGGCCGAACGCATATCGGCGCTGCGCGAGCCGGTCACTCGGTCGGAGCCACGATGGCGCTCTAGCCAGGCAGCGTAGAGCGCTTTCGAGCGCTCATCCGTGTTGCTGCCATTGAAGAGGACGATGCCGTCCTGCCATGGGCTGTCGGCGAGCACGCGCAGCAGATAGCTCTGCGTGCGCCGCGACTCGGTGAAGATGATCGCCTTCTCGGGCGCGCCCAGCTCCTTCGCCTTCACGAAAGCGACCCGCAGCGCGCGCAGCAGCGCCTGCCCCTTGGCGTTGTGGTCGATCGACGTGGCAAGCCGGGCGAAGGATTCGAGCTCCTCGATCTCGTGCAGCAGGACCGCGCGGTCCTCGGGGGAAAGCGGTTCGGGCGGGCCGTCGTCGCTCCACTCCTCCGCTGTCTCCTCGAAGCCCTCGTAGTCCTCGGCGAGATCATCTTGGTTCGCCTGCTCCGGCTGGCGGACGACGAGCCGCGCGCGAAGACGAGCGGCCATGGTCCCGAGCGCGCCAGCGATCGCGAAGGTCGACGACGCCAGGAGCTTGCGCAGCACCAGCGTCATGAGCGCGCGCTGGCTCGCCGGCAGCGCCTGCAGGTTCGGTCGCCGCAGATACTCCGAAACCAGCTCGTAGAGCTGGTCCTCGCTCTCCGCGGGTGTGAACTCCTCGACCATCGCGTGCCGCTTGGTGAACGGAACGTAGGCCGTAACCTGGCGGCGGAGAGTACGATGGCACAGTGGAGCGAGACGAGCCTTGAGCTGCGCGAACACCCGGGCCTGCGAGAGGCTGGCGAACTGCTCGCGGAAGCTTTTCAAGTCGCCGAACGCGTGCTCGTCGACGATGCTCACCAAGCCGAACAGCTCGAGCAGCGAGTTTTGCAGCGGTGTCGCACTGAGCAGGATCTTCGGCCGGCCCTGGAGGGCGTTCTTGAGCGTGTTCGCGATGACGTTCGACGGCTTGTAGACGTTGCGCAGCCGATGCGCTTCGTCGATGACGACGAGGTCCCACGGGGTCGCAGCGACGTCGGCCGCCTTGCTTCGCGCGAACTGGTACGAGCAGATGACGATCGCATCGCCTGGGTCGAAGGGGCTCAGCCGTCCCTGCTTGATCTCCGCGTTGTACGACCGCGACTCGAGGATGCGGCACGGCAGGAAGAACTTCTCGCCCAGCTCCTGGTGCCACTGCTTGCGCAGATTCGACGGCGTGATGACGAGGACGCGGCGCCGGCGCTCTGCCCAGCGCTGCGCCAGCACGAGGCCGGCCTCGATCGTCTTCCCGAGGCCGACTTCGTCGGCGAGGATCGCGCCGCGCGACAGCGGTGAGCGGAACGCGAATAGCGCGGCGTCGACCTGGTGAGGGTTGAGGTCGACCTGCGCGCCGGCGACCGCGCTGGCCAGCTTCTCGAAGCTATCCGAGGCGCAACGTCGCGTAAGCTCGTGGGCGAGGAACTTTGCCTGGTGGTCGATCAGGTCCATCGGGCGGCGTGCCCCGGTATGACACGAGCAATCGCGCGACGCGACCCGCGGCTACTCGGTAGGTGTTGGCATTGAGCAGCCAGAGCGACGTAGCGGCCGCTGGCGAAGCGCTACTTTCGTCGGGATGGTCGCTTTCGAGGAGGCCGTGGAGCGCAGAACGCCGCAGCGGGAATCTTCCACGAGAACTCGAGGTACTCGATCGTCGGCCAGCTCACGGTGTCGTCGAGCCGCACGACTTCGATCCAGTGGGGCCCATCCAGCTCGAAGTAGGCGCCCGGCGGGGAGGCCGATGCCGGGGGCGTACAGGGCGTCGCCGTGACCCCCTTGGCAGCAAGCACCCTCAAGACGAGAGCCCGACGTTGCGCCCGTGGCGCAGTCACCGGCCAGGCTCAAGCCGCCTTCAAGAACTCGATCTGGAAAGGAAACAGGTGGGTCGAGATCTGGGAGTAGCGATGCACGCCAGGCCCCTCCGCCAGTGCGCGGACCCGCGGTGGCGCCGGTCGACCAAGCAGCTTCTTGATGCTGCCGTACTTCTTGAGGTGGGCATTGATGGTCGCGGCGAGCCCGAACTCGAAGGCTCTGCGCACGTCGTCGAGATCGGCCCCGTCGGCGCCGTAACCGATCTCGATTCCATGAGCGAACCACCGGCTGCCGGTCTTCGTGATCACCACGTGTAGGTTCTGCACGCCGACCACGTGTGCCGTTCCGGCCGAGTTTCGTGTGTCAACCGCTCTGCCCATCGTCGCCCCCGTGTGCCCGGAGAAGCGAGCAACTGTCGCGCTAACAAACCCGCCGATCTCCTGCTGCAGGAGACTGGCAGGGCCGTCACGTGGCTGACGCTGTTGCAAACTTGCCAGGCATGGTCACTCCTTCGCCTTGAGCGAAGCCTCGTTGTCGCGGATGAAGCCGCGGATGTCGTCGGCCATGTCGAGCAGCTTCGTCCACTGCTCCTTGTAGAGGGTCACGGGGAAGCGGCCGAGGCCGTACACCGAGACGCCACCCTTCGCGCTCACCTTCAGCGAGACCCCCTTGCTCGCCGTCTTCTTGAGACGCGCGTTCTCCGCGCGCAGACGCTCCAGCTCCGATTGCACTTCTTCTTGCGCTTCTTCGTCAGGCATCCAGCGCGGATAGCAGTCGGCACGGTGTTCGGGCCAGGCGGGCGAGACAAAATCTGCCGCCTCAGGAGTGCGCCGTCCGCGCCGCCTCCTCACGCGCGCGCAGCTCGCCGCGGCGGATCTTGCCGCTCACCGTCTTCGGCAGCTCGGCGACGAACTCGACCGCGCGCGGGTACTTGTACGGCGCCGTGGTCTGCTTGACGTGCGCCTGCAGCTCGGCGGCGAGAGCCGCGGATGGTGCGACACCCTCGCGCAGCACCACGAACGCCTTCACCACGTGGCCCCGGTCCGCGTCCGGCGACGCCACCACCGCGGACTCGAGCACCGCCGGGTGCGTGAGCAGCGCGCTCTCGACCTCGAACGGGCCGATCCGGTAGCCGGCCGAGATGATGACGTCGTCGGCGCGGCCGACGAACCAGAGGTAGCCGTCGTCGTCGCGGTAGCCGCGGTCGCCGGTCCAGTAGAGGCCGTCGCGGAACACGAAGCCGGTCTCCTCCGGGTTCTTCCAGTACTCGAGCAGCAGGCACGGCGGGCGGTTGCGCACCACGATCTCGCCGACCTCGCCGGGCGCGACCGCAGCACCCGCCTCGTCCACCACCGCCACGTCGTGCCCGGGGAACGGCTTGCCCATCGCACCCGGACGGATCTCCATGCCGGGCAGGTTGCCGACCAGCAGGATCGACTCGGTCTGGCCGTAGCCGTCGTGGATCCAGAGGCCCGTACGCTCGTGCCAGACGCGGATCACCTCGGGGTTCAGCGGCTCGCCGGCGCCGGTGCAGTGGCGCAGCTTGGCGAGGTCGAAGCGCGCCAGGTCCTGCTTGACGAGCAGGCGGTACTCGGTCGGCGGCGCGCAGAAGGTCGTGACCTGGTAGCGCTCGAGCAGCTCCATCTCGCGCTGCGGGTCGAAGCGGCCGTTGTACATCAGCGTCGGCGCGCCGATGCCCCACGGTCCGAACAGCACGCCGTAGGCGGCCTTCGCCCAGCCGGTGTCCGACGTCGTCCAGTGCAGGCCGTCGGTGCGTGCGTCGAGCCAGAAGCGCGCGGTGAAGCGCTGGCAGTAGGTGTAGCCGTGACCGTGCAGGACCGCCTTCGGGTCCTTGGTCGTTCCGGAGGTGTAGAAGCAGAGCGCGGGCTCGCCGGCCGCGGTGTCGGCGGGCGCGAAGTGTTGCGATTGACGGGGCAGCTCACGGTCGGCGTCGAGCCAGCCATCGGCCGTCAGCGCGGCCGTGGCCGCGTCACCCGTGGGCGCCGGCAGCCCGAACGGCGCGCCCGAGAACGCGACGCGGACCTGAAGCTCGGGACAGCGCGCGCGCACTGCCTCGACCACCGCCGCCCCCTCGTACGTCGTGACGATCGCGCGCGCACCCGAGTGATTTGCGCGGTACTCGACGTCCTTCGGACGCAGCGCCGCCGTGCACGGGATCACCAGCGCGCCGAGCTTCAACCCGGCGACGATCGCCGCGTGCCACTGCGGCAGGCGCGGCAGCATGACGAGCACCGCGTCACCGCGCTGCACGCCGTACGCGGCGAGCAGGTTCGCGATGCGGTTCGACCAGGCCTGGAAGTCCCAGAACGTGTAGCGCGCGCTCAGCCCGCTCTCGTCCTCCCAGTGCAGAGCCACGCGCGAGCGGTCGGCCGCGAGACGATCGACCACGTCGCGGCCGAAGTTGAAATGCTCCGGGACGTCGAACGAGAGATCGGCAGCCATGACGCTCTGGCTATGCCGCGCCGTCGTGGCGGTCAATTCACCGGGTATCTCGCCCGGGCACGCGCGTCACGCCGGCTTCTGCCCCTGCTTCGAGGAGGAGCGGATGTACTTCCTGCTCAGCGGCGACAGGTCGGTACGGCCGATCATCACCTCGATCAAGGCGAACGTCTTCGCCTGCTCGGCGCGCTCGAGTGCCGCGAGCAGCTCCGGCCCGCTCGACACCTGCTCGCCCTGGCCGCCCCAGGCGCGCGCGAGCTCAGCGTACGGCCACGGCGGGATCTCGAGGATCGACTGGCGCTCGACGACCGGGCGGAAGATCCCCCAGCCGCCGTTGTTCATCACCAGCACGATCGGCCTGAGCCCGTTGCGCGGCGCCTGCGCGATCTCTGGCCCCGTCATCTGGAACGCGCCGTCACCGCACAGCAGGATCGGCCGCTTGCCGAGACCGAGCTCGACGCCGAGCGCGCCCGGCACGCCGAAGCCCATCGAGGCGTAGAAACCCTGCGCGAAGTACGCGGCGCGGCCCGCGACGCGCACGTCGATGCCGGCGAACAGCATGTCACCCGACTCGGCCACGACGACGAAGTCACGCCGCCCTTCCAGAAAATGATTCAGGACGAGCAGCACCTCGGCGACGCGCACGGTCCCGCCGCGACGGCGCGCGGACCCTGCAGCGCGGACGGCGGGCGGCACGCGAACGCTCTTGCCGTGGGCGCGGCCACCATTGCCGGCCGGCAGCTCGGCGAGCCAGCGCGGCGGCGACGGCAGGTTGTCGTGGTAGACGACGGTTTCCCGGTGCGGGCGCGGCTTCTCGTCGAGCAGCGCACGCACGAAGTCGCGCAGGCCGACGTCGGTGTACGAGTGGAAGCTCACGTCGACCCGGCGGTCGACCGCGCGGATCGAGCGCTCGCCCTCGACCGGTTGCTTGACACTGCCGATGTCGGTCAGCGGCGAGCCCAGGTCGAGGATCAGGTCGGCGGCCTCGACCCGCCGCCGGATCGCGACCGGGCTGTGCGGGCCCATGTAGACGCCCATGTAGAGCGGGTGCTCCATCGGCACCGCGCCCTTGGAGAGCATGGTCGCCAGCACCGGTGCGCCGAGCCGCGCGCAGAGCGCCAGCACGTCGCGCTGCGCCTTGAAGCGGAAGGTCTCGATGCCGACGATCACCACCGGTCGCTGGGCGCGGTTCAGCCGCTCGGCGGCGTCGCGCGCGGCCTCGCGCACCTTGCGCGGGTTCGAGTGCCCGAGCTCGAGCGGACGCCGCCCGCCGGCGATGCTCTTCGGCACCTCGATCACGCGATCGACCATGTCGCGGTGGATCTCGATGTAGCCGGGCCGCTGCTCGCGCCACATGGTGCGCACCACCTCGTCGATCGCGGTGGCGGCCGTGCGCGGGTCGTCGATCAGGCGCGCCGCCGCAGTCACCTCGCGGTAGATGTTGAGCTGCGACTCGATGGCGCGCGCCTGGTGGTGGATCAGCGTGCCGAACTTGCGCTCCTCGTCGCCCGGCCCGCCGCTGATCACCAGCACCGGCACGTGCTCGGCGTACGATCCGGCGACCGGATTCACCATGTTGTGGCCGCCCGCGCCATAGGTCACGCAGGCGACCCCGAGTGCGCCGGTGGCGCGCGCGTAGCCGTCGGCGGCGAAGCCGACCGCGGGCTCGTGCGAGAGCGTGACGATCTTCCAGCGCCCGCGCTCGCCCAGCTGCGAGAACAGGCGCAGCACCAGATCCCCGGGGATTCCGAAGATCCGCTTCACGCCCAGCCGGCGCAAGTACGCGACCAGGAAGTCGCCCAGCGGCATCCGTGACTGCATCGTTTTCGTATATCGCTGCTTCCGCTAGAAGCGTAAGCGCCGCGACGCCCGTCGCCGCATCCAGACAGAGAGGGAGAGATCGCCATGAAGCTCGACACCGCGCTGGCCGCAGCAACCCTGAAGGACGTTCCCGAAGCCGCACGCGCCGCGGAGGAGGCCGGCTTCGACGGCGTGTGGACGGCCGAGACCGGCCACGATCCCTACCTGCCGCTCGCCATCGCCGCCGAGCACACCAGGCGCATCAAGCTCGGCACCTCGATCGCGGTCGCGTTCCCGAGAAGCCCGCTCGCGCACGCCATGACCGCCTGGGATCTGCAGGCACTGTCCGGCGGACGCTTCATGCTCGGCCTCGGCACCCAGGTGCGCGCGCACAACGAGCGCCGCTTCGGCGTCAAGTGGGAGAAGCCCGGACCGCGCATGCGCGAGATGATCCAGATGATCCGCGCGGTGTGGGACACCTTCCAGAACAACACCCGCCCGAGCTTCAAGGGCGAGTTCTACGAGTTCACGCTGATGACACCGTTCTTCAACGGCGGCCCGATCGAGCACCCGCACATCCCGATCTACATCGCGGGCGTGAACGAGTACATGTGCCGGCTCGCGGGCGAGCTCTGCGACGGCTTCCACGTCCACCCGTTCCACTCCGTCAAGTACCTTAACGACGTCATCCTGCCGAACCTGAAGCTCGGTGCGGCCAAGGCCGGGCGCGACGCGAGCGCGTGCAAGCTGTCGTCCGCCGCGTTCGTGATCATCGGTGACGACGAGGAGGAGCGGAAGGGACTGAAGGGCCTCGCCAAGCAGCAGCTCTCGTTCTACGCCTCGACGCCGGCCTACAAGCCGGTGCTCGAGACGCACGGCTGGGGCGAGACCCAGGCGCAGCTCAACGACAAGGCACGCGCCGGCGACTGGGGCGGCATGGCGGCACTCATCACCGACGAGATGCTCGACGCCTACGCGACCACCGGGACATGGGACGACATCGCCGACAAGCTCAAGAAGAAGTACGACGGCCTGCTCGACCGGATCGCGTTCTACGTCCCCTACCGCAAGGGCGACCAGACCGACCGCTGGGCCAAGGTGATCCGCGCCTTCAACGGCTGAGCACGGAACGGCGCACGGGCCAACGACGATGACTGACGTCACGGTGCGCGCGGTCCGCGAGGGCGACCTCGCGGACGTGCGCGACATCGTCAACTGGGCGATCGAGAACACGCACTACAACTTCAACACCGAGCCGCAGAGCGTCGAGCACTGGCGCGCGGAGTGGGCCGGCAATCGCGAGCGCTATCCGTGGCTGGTCGCCGAGCTCGGCGGCGACGTCGTTGGCGTGGCGTACGCCGGGCGCTACCGGGCGCGCAGCGCCTACGACTGGGCCGCCGAGGTCACGGTCTACGTGTCGCACCGCCACCACCGGCGCGGCGTCGGGGCGGCGCTGTACGGCGCGTTGCTGCCGATCCTCGAAGCGCAGGGCTTCCACACCCTGCTCGGCGTGATCGCGCTGCCGAATCCGTCGAGCGTCGCGCTGCACGAGCGCTCCGGCTTCGTCGCGGCCGGCGAGACGCCGCAGGTCGGCTGGAAGTTCGACAAGTGGTGGGGCGTCGGCAACTGGCAGAAGCTGCTGCGCGACGACACGCACCAGGCGAGCGCTCCGCTGCCGGTAGTGGACGCGCGCCGCCGGCTCGGAAAGGACACTCTCGCATGAGCCCGACCGCGAAGAAGAAGGCTGTGATGAAGACGCCGACGAAGGTGCGCACGACGCCCGCACCGGAGCACGAGTCGTTCGCCAGGGCCCGTCCGGCGCTGCGGAAGAAGAGCGCCGCGCCGCTCGAGCGCCTGCGCAAGGTGTGCTTGGCGCTGCCCGAGGCCACCGAGAAGGAAGCCTGGGGCGAGCCGACGTTCCGGGTGCGCGACAAGATCTTCGCGATGTTCGCGACCGACCACCACCACGACGGCAACATCGCCGTCTGGTGCAAGGCTGCGATGGGCATGCAGGAGATCCTGATCGACGCCGACCCCGAGCGCTTCTTCCGCCCGCCCTACGTCGGCCCCAAGGGCTGGATCGGCATCCGGCTCGTCGGCAAGGTCGACTGGCACGAGGTGCAGGCGCTGGTCGCCGGGTCGTGGCGTATGACCGCGCCGGCGAAGCTCGCGGCGACGCTGCCCACGGCCGACTGAGCGACCGCGCTCACGACGGCAGCAGGATCACCTTGCCCACCGTCTGCTGGCCCTCGATGCGCGCGTGCGCGTCCGGCGCCGACGCGAGCGGCAGGCGCTCCATCGGCAGCTGGATCGCGCGGCGCCGGAACAGGTCGAAGAGCGCCGCGTAGGCGTCGGGGATGCGCCCCAGCTCGTTGCCCAGCGTGGTGCCGAGGAAGTAGGTGCGCAGCCCCAGGTTGCGCCCCGAGGTGAGGAAGGTCTCGAGGATCGCCTGCGGCGGCGGATCGCCCGCCGCCTTGCCGAACAGCACGACGGTCCCGCCCGGGCGCAGCATCTCGAAGCCGCGCGCCATGTGCGGGCCCGCGACCGAGTCCAGCACCAGGTCGGCACCGCGCCCGCCGGTGATCTCGCGCACGCGCGCGAGCACGTCCTCGCGCCGGTAGTCGATGACGTGGCGGAAGCCCGCCGCGCGCGCGACCTCCGCCTTCGCAGCGGTTGAAACGAGCCCGATCGACAGCGCGTCCGCGTCGCGCAGCAGTGCGCCCAGGAAGCAGCCGACGCTGCCCGCCGCCGCGTGCGCGACGACGGACGTCCCCGCGCGCACGCCATTGTCGCGCGTCAAGAAGAAAGCCGTCAGCCCGGCGACCGGGCACGACGCCGCCTCCTCGAACGTCACCCCGTCCGGGATGCGCGTCGCGAGGAACGCGGGCACCAGCGTCTTCTCCGCGTAGGCGCCTGTCACCTGGATGCCCAGGATACGCTCGCCTATGGCGAAGCCCTCCACGCCTGGTCCGATCGCGTCGATCGTGCCGGCGAAGTCCGTGCCCGGCACGTACGGGTGCGCAAGGCCCGGCTCGCCGTGGCGGCGCGACTGGACGTCGTGGAAGTTGATCGCGATCGCCTGGTTGCGGATGCGCAGCATGCCCGCGCCGGCTTCCGGCTCCGGCAGGTCGACCAGACGCATCACCTCCGGACCGCCCTGCCCCGTCACGTGGATTGCCTTCATGCCGTCGGCTGTAGCGCGCGGCGCGACGCGCGGGAAGCGGCCGCGTCCAGCAGCCGCCGTTGTTGCCCTACCCCGGCGAGGATGGTTGAGGTGGGGCCCGTGAGCACCTCCGCGATTCTGGACGCCGTGGCCGAGCGCAAGGGCATGCTCGTCAACTACGTGCCGCACGCAGTCGCGCTCGGACTGGTGGTGGTCGACGCCAGGCCCGGCGAGGCCTGGCTCAAGGTGCCCTACGGCGCGAAGCTGGTCGGCAACCCCGCGACCGGCGTGATCCACGGCGGCGTCATCACGACCCTGCTCGACAACTGCGCCGGCATCGCCGTCGCGACAGCACTGCCCGACCTGCGCTCGATCGCGACCCTCGACCTGCGCATCGACTACATGAAACCCGCGACACCCGGCCTCGACGTGATCGGCTACACGCGCTGCTACAAGGTGACACGCCACATCGCGTTCGTGCAGGGTGCCGCGTACCACGAGGACCCCAACGATCCGATCGCGACCACCGCCATGACGTTCATGCTCGGCGCCAACAAGGCCGCGCCCGGCGCGTGGTCGGGCGTCAAGTCGTGAGCGAGTCCGGGGCCCCCGGGCAAACCCCGGGACAGCCGACGCGCACTACCGAAGAGGTGCGCGCGCTCCTCGAGGCGATCCCCTACTGCCGCTTCCTCGGCATCACCGTCGAGGACGGCGCCGACGGCGGCATCGTGTCGCGGCTTCGCTTCGGGGAGCAGATCGTCGGCAACGCAGCACTGCCCGCGATCCATGGTGGCGTGATCGGCGCGTTCCTCGAGACCGCGGCGATCGTCGAGCTGCTGCGCATCGCGCCCGACGACGCGCTGCCCAAGCCGGTCGACATCACCATCGCCTACCTGCGCTCCGCGCGCGCGGTCGACACGCTGGCGCGCACCATCGTCACCAAGCACGGGCGGCGCGTGGTGAACGTGCGCGTCGAGGCGTGGCAGGACGACCCCGCACGGCCGGTCGCGACCGCGCAGGGTCACTTCCTGGTCGCACGCGACGACGCCTGACGCGCGCGATCAGACGGCCTCAGCGCCGTCGGTTCTCCCGAGCTGGCGATCGAACGTACCGAGCGGGAGGTGACCAGCCTTTCGTGCCACCTCGAGCACCATGCAATCCGCGAAGCCGAGCTTGGGCCGTTTGCGATAGAGATCCAGGGCGCCAGCGACTACATCCGGATCCTGCAACACGAGGTCGCGGTGCTCGAGCAGCATCTCGATCGTGACGGCAATCGGTTCGGGCCCGAGGGCATACACCGACTCGAGAACCCATGTCGTCTCGACGAGAACGATGTGCGAAACCCATGCCCCGCTGCCGACGAACACCTCCGCGGCCGCCGTCTGTCGCGCCTCGTCTCGCGTGACGAGGCGAACGAGCACGTTGGTGTCAACGGCGCGCATGGCGCTTCCGGACGGCCTGCCGAACGCCGGCATTGAGCTCGTCCAGTGTCCGCGGCGCGGGCTGCTTCCCGGCGAAGATCGCCTCGTGAACGTCTCGCGAGGTGTACTTTCCGGCGCGGCGCACCAGGACGTATTCGCCCTCCTCCTCCCACTCGATGACCGAGCCGGGACCGATCCCGAGCTTCCGTCGCACAGCGGCAGGTACGGAAACCTGTCCCTGCGCGGTCATTCTCGATGAGGCCAGCGCCATGCCAACCAATTACCACGGTAATGACAGCCAGCCAAACGACCGTACCAAGGGAATCAGCTTGGCTTGGCCCCGGAGAGGATTCCCATCACCGCGCTCACGCGCTCGCCATGCACCGTCTCCTCGCGGCCGTTCTGCCGCAGGAGGCGTTGCACCTCCGGGTCGCTCTCGCGATCGGCCCAGAGCTGGTAGCCCTTGTCGCCGTCGATCTCGCCCTGGACGATCAGAGCGAACAGCTCGCTCGGGATCGTCTCCGGCAGCGGGATCGCGTACTTGGCCGTGTCCTCGGCGGTGGGCTCGTACCTGTCCGCGCCCAGCTTGAGCGCGATCACCTTGCGCACGCGCTCCGCGTGGCCACGTTCCTCGCGCGCGTTCTTGCGCAGCAGATCCGCCGCCTGGTCGTTGCCGATCCGGTCGGCGATCAGGTTGTAGAAGTCCTCGCCCGAGCACTCGATGCGATAGAGGAGCCGGGCCGAATCGACGTCCAGGTCCTGGATCGAGGCCAGCGCGCCGACTGCCGAGAAGAAATCCGCGTGGTTCTGCATTGGTCGTCCCTCCGCGCCGTGCGGCGCACCGTGTGAGGATGATGGAGGCTACGACATCAGGCAACCCGGTGGATTCGGTCATTTTGCTTCTCCGGATCCGACCGTGGACGCGCCGGGCGCGCTCCTCCGCGAAGATGGAGGTCCGAAAGCGGCCAGCTTGGCGGTGCATCCTGAAGATTGAGATCCGCGGCATCGATGGCGAGCCCACGGCTCCGGGAGGTGCGGGTAGACGACGCGCGACCGGCTCAGGATCGTTTCGGCGCGCGCCGGACGGCACCTACGGCACGTCGCGACGCCTTCGCTGCCTTCGACGCACCGACCGGCCGTCCTTCGAGCAGACCGCGCACCAACCCCATGGTCGCGCGCGCGTGGACGTCGAGTGCCGCGTCGCGGCCGATCTCGCCCGCCCGCCAGCGTAGCGCCAGGCCGACGAAGCTCGCGATCATCACGTCGATCGCGACGCGCGCTTCGGTCTCGCCAAGGCCGGCGGCGCGCAGCGGGTCGGTGACGCGGCGCTCGTAGGTGCGGCGGGACTCGTCGACCAGCGCCTCGATCTGCGGGTTGAGGCGCGGCGTGGTGCGCAGGATGGCGCCGCCGAGCCCGGCCGCGACCTGCACGTCCCAGAACAGGGCGACCAGCTCGCGCACCGCGCCGTGGTCGACGCCCCCCGGCGACGCCAGCAGAGCGCTCAGCGCGGTGCGCTGCTCGACCTCCGGGATGCGCGCGTCGAGGCGCTCGAAGTAGTCCTGCAGCACGCCGACCAGCAGCTCCTCGCGCGACGCGAAGTAGCGGTAGACCAGCGTGCGCGCGCAGCCGGCGCGCTCGGTGACGCGCGGCAGGGTGACGGCGTCGACCCCACCCTCCTCGATGAGGTCGCTGGCGATGCGCACCAGCTGGCGGCGGCGCTCGCCGGCCTGCGCGTCACGCGACGGAAGAACGGCCGTCATTCTTGTTGACGATATGTCAGCAAGTGACGTACTGTCAACGAGTGTGGCAGTCGTCGATCAAGGCGCCGCGCGAGGAGGGAATGATGGCTGCGAACGACCAGGCTCGCGGAAAACGGCCGATGGCGGAGCGCTACCGGCGCCCGGACTGGGTGCGGCGTCTCAACGCGATGGCGGATTCCATCGGCGGCGACGCGCGCCGCATCGTGCCGCTCGACGCGGCGAGCCTGCTCGACGCGGCCGAGCGCTCGCTCGGTGGTCGCGTGCCCTCGGGTGATTTCGGCGACCCGCAGTGGCGCACGCGCTTCACGGACCTCTGCAACGCGCTCGACACATCCCCGATGCACGTCGTCGGACGCCTGATGACGCGCCAGGAGCTGCTGCGCGGCCTGCGCACGCGCCTCTTCTTGACGCGCGAGCTCGACGAGCGCCCGCAGATCGCCAACGAGAAGGTCGTCGCACCGATGATCGTCACCGGTCCGGCGCGCTCCGGAACGACGATCCTGTTCGAGCTGCTGGCGCTCGACCCGACCTTGCGCGCGCCGCTCGCCTGCGAGGGGCTGCACCCCGTCCCGCGCAAGGCGCCGGGTGATTGCGGCGAGCGTCACGCGTGGAGCGAGTGCGAGCAGGAGCTGTGGGCCGACGTGCAGCCCGAGTTCGCAGCGATCCACGAGCTGCGCTCCGATCTGCCGGTCGAGTGCGTGACCCTGACCATCCCCTGCTTCTCCGGCGCGCACTGGATGATGATCGCGCAGCTCGGCGCCTGGGCGCCCGACATCGACGTGATGTACGATTTCCACCGCCGCCTGCTGCAGGTGATGCAGCACGGCGAGCCGCGCACCACCTGGCTGCTGAAGACGCCGGGCCATCTGATGACGATGGAGCAGCTGTTCGCGACCTATCCCGACGCGTGGATCGTGCAGACCCACCGCGATCCCGCGAAGACGATGCCGTCCACGGTCAGCACGACGGCGATGGTGCAGTGGATGCGCACCGATCATGTCGAGGTCGAGCCGCTCGCGCAGGCGATCGAGATGGCGTTCTCGTACGCGCTGAATCACAGCGTCGAGCTGCGCACGAGCGGGCCGTTCGTCGATCGCTTCGTCGACGTGCACTTCGAGCAGATGCTGCGCGATCCCGTGCAGACGTTGACGCGTGCGTACGCGACCATGGGCCGCGAGCTGACCTCCGAGCACGCCGAGCGCATCCGTGGCTATCTGCGCGACAAGCCGAAGGGCAAGTTCGGCACGCACCAGTACGCGCCCGAGGACTGGGGCTTCACGGCGGAGTCGCTGCGTGCGAGCCTGGCGCCGTACGTCGCGCACTTCGGCGTCGCGCTGGAGGGTTGAGATGCCAGACACGCACTACACCTTCTGTCGCGTCTGCGAGGCGACCTGCGGGTTAAAGGTTGACGTCGCGGACAACCGCATCGTCGACATCCAGCCCGACCCCGACCACGTCGTGAGCAAGGGCTACGCGTGCGTGAAGGGCACCCGCTACGCGTCGACGCAGCACAGCCCGGATCGGGTGGTGCGTCCGCAGAAGCGCGTCGGTGGTGAGTGGAGAGACGTCTCGTGGGACGACGCGCTGCGGTCGATCGCGGGTGTCATCCAGCAGCAGATCGCCTTGAAGGGTCCGCAGGCGATCGGCCACTTCGTCGGCTCGGCCGGCGGCGCGAACGTGCTCTCGCCGCTGTTCCGCGGCGCGCTCTGGGCGGGGATGGGCTCGAAGCGCATGTACGGCACCGGCACCTGCGACACCATGAACAAGTTCCGCGTCAACGAGGACATGTACGGCTCGCCGATGCGCCTCGCGCACCCCGACGTCGAGCGCACGCAGTTCATGATGGTGCTCGGCGCGAACCCTGTCATCTCGGGCAACACGCTCTACCACCTGCCGCGGTCGCGGGAGCGCTTCAAGGCGATCGTCGAGCGCGGCGGGCGCGTGGTGTTCGTCAATCCGCGTCGCGTGGAGAGCGCGCAGACCGGCGAGCACCTGTTCATTCGTCCCGACACCGACCTGTTCTTCCTCGCCGCATTCTGCCGCGAGCTGATTGCCGGTGAGAGCGTCGATCGCGCGCGCGTCGCACGGTTCATGTCGGGCTTCGAGGTGCTGGAGCGTGTCGTCGCGCCGTGGACGCCCGAACGTCAGGCCGCTGTGACCGGGGTTTCCGCGGCAGCGCTGCGCGACCTGGCGCGCTCGCATGCCACGGCGAAGGGCGCCGCTCTGTACATGGCCACGGGCGTCAATCAGGGACGGAGCGGTACCGCCTGCTTCTGGCTGCTGGAATGCATCAACGCGATCTCCGGCAACCTCGACAGCCCCGGCGGTACGCTCATGGGGCGTGGCCTCTTCGACATGGCGAAGGAGGTCACCAAGAATCCGCAGATGATGGTCAGCCACGACCGCGAGGACGACCTGCCGACGGTGTCCGGGCAGCAGCCCGCGGGCATGCTCGCCGACGACATCCTGTCCGGTCGCGTGACCGTCCTGGTCGTCGAGGCTTCGAATCCGTTGCTGGCCTGCGGAAATCCAGGTGGCCGCCTGGAAGCCGCACTGAAGAAGCTCGAGCTGCTGGTGTCGATCGACCTGTTCCGCAACGAGGTCGGCAGCCTCGCGCATTTCGTCCTGCCCGCTACTACCTGGATGGAGCGGCCCGAGGTGCCGTACGCGCTGCAGAGCTTCGCCGGCTGCAACCCGACGCCGTACATGATCTACGCCGACGCCGTCCTCGAGCCGCCGCCGGGCGTGCGGCCCGAGTGGTGGATGTACGCGCGGCTCGCCGACGAGCTCGGCGTGACGTTGTTCGACAACCGGCTCGCTTCCGGCGCCGCGAAGCTCGCGGCGCGGGTGACCGACTCCCGGCTCGGTCGATGGCTCGACGTGCCGAACCTGCTGCTCGACGGCATGCTGAGGAAAGGTGGCCTCCCCGGACGGAAGAGGATGGCGCGCGAGCACCCGCACGGCATCCTCATGGCCGAGCATCACGGCGGCGACTTCCTCGGCACCGATCGCGTGCTGACTTCCGACGGTCGCGTTAGTCTCGCGCCGCGGCCGATCGTGGAGCGTTTCGAGGCCACCGCCGAGGTGCTGTACGCCGACGAGGTCGCGAACGCCGATCGCGTCAAGCTGGTCGGCAAGCGCGAGATGCGGCGCATGAACACCTCGTCCGCGAACTGTGGCGCGCTGGTCAAGGAGACCACCAACTACGCCTACATCAGCCGCGACGACGCGACGCGCATCGGCGTCGCGGATGAAGACCTGATCGAGGTCGAGTCAGCGTACGGCCGCATTCGCATCCCCGCGCGGGTGACCGACGAGATGATGCCGCGCACCATCGCGATCCCGCAGTGCTGGGGACACACCAAGGCCGATGGCCTGCCGTACGCGCGCAAGCACCCCGGCGTCAATTCCAACTTCCTCGCGGGCGACGGCCCCGAGACCATCGAGCCGCTGTCCGGGATGTCGCATCTGTCCGGCATCCTGGTCGAGCTGCGCAAGGCGCCGCCCGGATCCCTGCCCGGCGAGGATTTCGGCGATCTGGGCGCGCAAGAGAGGACGGTGGCCCCATGAGCGAGGAGATCAAGACCGAGAGCCGCAAGGCGTTCCGCGAGCTGCTCGACACGCTCGAGGAGGTCGACCGCCGCTGGGCGAGCTCCGAGTGGAACCTGCTCGGCGAAGCCGACGTCGCCGACGCGCACCGCGCGATGATGCACATGATCGCCGGCGGCATCGGCAACTTCTTCGAGTCCGACCACACCCGGCCACGCTTCGAGCGCATCGTGTCGCCGACGCGCAAGGTCTCCGGCGACAACGCCGACGCCATCTACTACGACGCCGACGTCAGCCCCGACTACACCTACGTCGTGCGCGGCCGCATGGACGGCGCGGTCTACGTGGCGATCACCGTCGAGTGCGACACCCGCGACGGCAGCATGGCTTCGCGTACGGCTGGCGTCATCAACGACACGAAGTTCGACGTCGATGCCGAAGGCCGCTTCGAGATCCGCCTCGGCGGCCCCGAGCAGGAGCGCAACTGGCTCGGTCTCGACCCGTCCGCCACGCGCATCACCACGCGGCACTACTACGAGAACGAGGTCTCCGCCGCCGCCGATCCCGCGCGCAACGCGGCTTTGCAGATCGAGGTCGTCGAGCCGAGGACGCCGCCGCCGCCCGCACCCAACGACGAGTCGATCGCGCGCTCCATCCGCCGCGTCGCGCGCTTCGTGCGCGCGCGAAGCCTCGAGCAGCTGCCGATGGCCAAGCGCGAGCAGCCCGCGTTCGTCTCGATCGTGCCCAACCAGTTCCCCAAGCCCGTCCCGCCCGAGACGTTCGGGCTCGCCGCGTTCGACGCCACGTACTCCATGGCGCCGTACTACATCGGTCCCGACGAGGTCCTGGTGATGACCGGACGCTGGCCCAAGTGCCGCTGCGCCAACGTCTCGCTGTGGAACCGCTTCCTGCAGACGCTCGACTACGCGAACCGCACCGTGTCGCGGAACCGCGCCCAGACCACGCTCGAGCCCGACGGCAGCTTCAAGATCGTGCTCGCGCACAAGGACCCCGGGCATCCGAACTGGATCGACACCGAGGGCAAGCCCTTCGCACTCGTGTTCTGGCGCTTCTTCCTGGTCGAGGGCGAGGTCGAAACGCCGCAGGCGCAGGTCGTCAAGTTCGCGGAGATCGCGACGCGCCGATGACTGTCACCTAGCTAGGCCGCTATCTTCGCGTTCTCGCGAATGATGCGCGGATGTCGGGCAGCGATCCGAAGTAGGCCGATCGCCGGTCCCTCCAGGCGACGGCGACCCTGCTCCCAGTTCCGGAATGGCGCGCGCGGTTGTTCGCGCGTGAGCCTGCGCCCGGCCTCCAGGTCAGTGAAAGTCGTGCAGCTCGGCATCGAGACAATCCCACATGGTTCCGTGCCAGTTGGAGATCACACCGTTGTCACCACAAGAGGCACAATCCCACACGATGTCCATGCGATCATCAAGGGTGATCGCGGCTCGAAGCTGTCCAGGACAGGGCGCTCGACCAGGTCGTCTTCGGCATCGGACCGCTGATCCGATCGCAGCCTGGCAAGGGTCGGAGGTGGCAGCACCAACGATGGCCGCGAAGTGCTCGGCCAGGCGCCGAGCCGGTGCCGGCGTTTCGATGATCGCGCCGCGCTCGTCGAGGTAATGGGTGATGTCGACGATCCAGGTGCTCGGCATCTCAGTAGACCTGATCCTACCGTGCCGAAGGATGTCCAGTCGACACGATTGCTTGTACTTGTGTCGGTCCGGTGAGGACAGTAATCGTCGAACTGCGCTGCACGTCGATCGCGCGTGTCGCGACGGATGCCAGGCCTGCGCCCGTCCAGAGGTGCCGCAGCACGGTGATGCGCGACGCCTCAGGGCTCGGCGGCATTCCCGGCGCGACCCCCAGCTCGCGCATCTCGACGTGCGGCGCCGCGTAGGGAAAGCCGCCCTCGAGCAGGGCCCACCCGTACGCCGCGATCGTGTCGCCCGGACGGACCACGCGCGCCATCTCAGCGACACCCTTCGCCGGATCGGGAACGAAGAAGATCACCAGCGGCATGACGGCGACGTCGAAGGAGTCGTCGGGGAACGGTAGCGCCATCGCGTCGCCTTGCTGCGGACGACCGTTTCGGGCTTGCCCTTGATCTTGGGATGCTCGGCGAGCACCTGCGCCTTGGTCGGCGCCAGCAGACAGTCGAAGCGCCGAAGGACGGTCAACGGAAGAATGACCTTGCGGTATTCGTTCCGCTTGTGGGGCCCGCGGAGCAGGTTGCAGATGCTCCAGATGAAGTTTGCGACTTGAGCGTGGGTCTCGGCGGTCAATGGGACTCCTCGGCTTCCTCGTTGTCCGGAGGGCTCGCGGCTCGTGGCCACGCGCCACAACGGATCACGTCGGATCACGCGTCGGCTACCGCGTCGAGCCTCGAACCGTCAAGTTGTGGTCGACCGCCCTTTCCAACCGCTGACGAACGTAGCCCGTTTGTCTCGAATGTCCGCCGTACAGGACACTCCGAATTTTCGCGACCTCCAAAAATGTGATTCGTTAGCCCTTGACAGATTCTCGCATGGCCACCCGCCTCGACGTTCCGACGCCGCGAGAAGCCCCCGAGCCGCGCCGCAGAGCCCCACCACCGCACCGAAGCATCGACAAGCCCTCGCCCCTCGCGCGCCGAGATCGCGCCGCTACGCCCACCGGACCCCCGCTCGAAACCGCGATGGTATCCGCATCTCATGACGCAAGCCGAGCACGCAGCAACTGCAACGAGCCCGCTCCCGCCCGCCGACGTCGACCGCCTCGCCGACGAGATCGCCGAGGTCGCCTCGCACATCGACGTCGCCGTCCACCGCCTGCTCACTTTCATCCGCCACTTCGACGAGGGCTCGGGCTAGGCGCCGCACGCGAGCGCGTCCGGGTCGCGCGAGCGCTGGGCGCGCTGACGGTGCTCGACGACGCGCTCCGCCGCGGCGCCATCAGCTACTCGAAGACCCGCGCCATCACGCGCGTCACCACCGCTGCCAGCGAGGCGATCCTGCTCGAGATGGCGCAACACGCGACGGCGTCGCAGCTGGAGAAGATCTGCCGGGGCTGCCGGCGCGTTCTGAACGACCAGCAGCGGGAGCGGCCGGAGAGCTTGGCGGAGGAGGAGCTGCGGCGCTTCGTCCGGGTGAGCGACACGGACGACGGCATGGTGCGGATCGAGGCGCGGCTGCGGCCGGAGGAGCTCGCGTCGTGATGCAGGCGCTCGACGTGGCGCGGCGGCGCGCGTGGCATTCTGGAGATACGGACGTTTCCGCGGAAACGTCGCCGCGCGTCCCGCGCACCGAGCAGCACCTCGACACGCACGGACGCAGCCAGGCGCACGGGCACGAGCCGCCCCCCGCCCTGTCGCGCGCCGACGCGCTGGTCGCCGTCGCGGAGTCCTTTCTCTCGACGGAAGCAGAGACGCGAGCCACGCGTGGCCCCGGCGCCGCCCCGATCGAGCTGATCGTCCACGTCGACGAGGCGGCGCTGCGTGTCGATCCGCGTACCGACGACGATCCAGAGAACGCCGACAGCGCCAACACCCCGGACCCGACGCGAGTCCACGCGACGGTCGACGACGGCACCGCGATCCCCGTCGCCACCGCACAGCGCTTCGCCTGCGACGCGGCCGTCGCCGCGATCGCGGAGGACGCGCAGGGCAACGTCCGCACGCTCACCCGCCGCACGCGCCGCATCTCCTCGATATTGCGGCGTGCGCTCCGCGTCCGCGACGACGGCTGCCGCTTCCCTGGCTGCGCGAACAGGCTTACCGACGCGCACCACGTGGTTGCGTGGGCGCGCGGCGGGGCGACGCACCTCGCGAACCTGTGCTCGCTCTGCCGCCGCCACCACCGAATCGTGCACGAGCACGGCTACCGGATCGAGCGCGACAGCGACGGCGTGCTGCGCTTCTTCCGTCGCGACGGCTCGCTGGTGCCGGCGGCGGGGATGCGCCCGTCAACGACGATCACGACGCGCAGCAACGGAGCAGGCGCCGTGGACGCGGATCCGCTCGCAGCACTCCGCGCCGCGCACGCCGCGCGCGGCCTCGCCGCCAGCGACGGGCACACGGCGTTCCCGCGCTGGGACGGTACGCCGGTGGACTACAGCCTGGCGGTGCAGGCGCTGCTGGGATCGGAGCTCGCCGACCCCGGTACTGGCGCGACTGGATGGACCGCGACGGCCATCCGTTCTGGCCGTTCTGGGACAACGTCCGCAGCTGGTGGGCGCTCCGCGATCTGCCGAACGTGCGCTTCGTGCACTTCAGCACGCTGAAG
>Ga0163150_10002638_pt1 | contig 26995 bp, 28 predicted proteins | sample OliLakLV19P2IB_FD_148628 | JGI IMG/M metagenome (GOLD analysis project Ga0163150, IMG submission 148628) | Freshwater microbial mat bacterial communities from Lake Vanda, McMurdo Dry Valleys, Antarctica - Oligotrophic Lake LV.19.P2.IB | ecosystem: Environmental > Aquatic > Freshwater > Lake >...
CCAGCGGCGCGCATACGGACTGCGTGACGAAGAGTACCTGCGGTTAAAAATTCTCACTTGCATGTTGCCAGTCCTCTAAATTGACCCAAAATCACCCACACTCTTACGCGATGAGCCATTAATTACATGACACGCAGAAGGACGATTAAACAAGCAGTAGAAACTGGAAGACGAGACAAAGTAGAGGTTGTCATTCATGACCAGCATGGTCGTATTCGGGACAAGGACAGCTACGGAAGCGATCCCAATCCCCCAAGAGATCGCAAGCATTGAGGGGAGTCGCTCCGGCCACCTCTTTCACTTCCTTCATAGGCAGAAATCTGATATCAGTCAAAAGGCTAAACGAATTGTACTAGCGTCACTAACGTAGGTCCCCATCAATGCCACAGACACGGCTACAAGCCGTATCAGTATCAACGGCTAAATACGAGCTCCAAGTTGTTAACGTAGCCTCGATACCGCTACGCAGCCCGTTCCGATATCCTGGATTTGATTCCCACCGGACCTGGCCTGGGCGGCACGATCAACGAAACGGCCTTGAAGGAATTCCGGGCAGCTTAAGGCCCTCCAGGTAGGAGGGTCGGAGTCTGACTGGCGAGTACGAGAGTTTGCAGCCTTGCCTGTTTTGGGCCGGTCTTGACCCTCAAGTTGCAGGACACTATACCTGGCCAAAGATGGCGGAAGTCGTCAAGAAGCAGCCCGTGGTGGTTCTTCCCATCGGATCGGTTGAGGATCATGGTTGAAGCAAGACTGGAAGGGTGCGACCCAGCCGATCATCGTGGACCTAGATGGAGACGGGAGGTTGGATATCGCGGCGACGGCCGAACAGAGCAGCCTGGAGTGCCGTTGGTGGCGAAATCTGGGTGTGCCGGATCAGAATTAGAAGCCAGCCTCTGCGACGGAGATTTCCTGCATGCCTAGTGGGACTTCTGAAATCTACGACGGAATCATCCTGGGGTCCGGACACAATAGCCTGGTCCTGCAAGCCTACCTTGGCAAAGCGGGATTCAGGATCCTCTGCCTGGAGTCAAGGGATGTGGCGGGAGGCGGACTCGCAACGGTCGAAGATCCGCGTCATCCCGGCTTTCTCCACAACACTCACTCCTTTTTTCATCGGGGACTCACCCTGATGCCCTGGTACCAGGACCTGGAACTCGAGCGTCACGGAGCTGTGTATCTGGAGCCTGAGTTGAACGTGGCTCTGGTGCTGAAGAGTGGAGAGGTTCTCGAGTGGTGGCGGTCGTTCGAGAAGACCGAAGAGTCCTTTGCCCAGTTTAGCCGAAAAGATGCGGTCACCCTATGTCAGTGGCGCGAACGATTTCTGCCGATTGTTGAAAAGATTCTCATTCCCGAGAGTCAATCTCCGCCTGTGCCTAGCGACCGTCGCCACGCCTTGCTCGAAAGAAGCGCCGAGGGGCGGTTGCTGCTGGAAGTCAGCGGGCTTTCACCGCTTGAGTTTGTACTTAGAGAATTCGAGCACCCAGTGATTCAGGCCGGTCTTCTTTTCTTTAACGGATTGAGAGAAGTGGATCTCCGATGCAAAGGCTTTGGTCATCACATCCCGTCGTTGCTCGCCAGCACAGGAAAAGCCCAGATGTGCCGGGGTGGCTCAGCAGCTTTGGCTCGAGCCCTGGTTGCGGCGGTCCGGGAAAGCGGAGGAGAGGTCAAGGTCCAGGTCAGACCTCGGAAGATCCTCGTCGAAAATGGAAGAGCCGTTGGAGTGGAAACCCAGTCGGGAGACGTCTTTCGGGCACGACACTTTGTGGCATCGGGGCTCAATCCGCAACAAACGTTTCTGGAATTGATTGACGAGCAGTGGGTTTCCTCGGAGTGGCGGAAGAAGGCGCAGCGCTTTCGTTACAATCTCGTGGCCCCGCTATTCGCTTTGAATCTGAACTTGAGCGAACCTCCGGGCTATCGGGCGGCAGAGCACCATCCTCAACTCAAGCACGCCTTCATGGTGATTCTGGGCCTGGAACATTTCAAGCAATTCCCCGAAATTGTGCGGCACCACGAAGCGGGGACAATTCCACCGACCGTCATGTGGGGAAGTTGCCCGACGCTATTCGACCCGTCTCAAGCTCCCGCCGAAAAGCACACTGCCTTCATGTGGGAGAAGTTGCCCTATGCCCTCCATGGCGATCCTGCTGGCTGGGATCGGAAGAAAAAGAGTCACGGCCAGTCGATGCTCAAGCTTTGGACTGAATACGCGCCCAACCTGAGGCACGCGGTCCTGGACTGGTTCGCGCGCAGCCCACTGGATACGGAGCGCACCCTGCCGAACATGGTTGGAGGGGACTTGCTGGTGGGGGCGTTCGAGCATGGCCAGGTCGGCTACAACCGCCCGTTTCCAGGTGCAGGACATTACCGGGCGCATCTGCCGGGATTGTATCTGTGCGGCGGGAGTTGCCATCCCGGCGGCAATGTTACCGGACTCGTCGGATACAACAGCGCCCAAGTCATTTTGTCCGATCTGGGGTTGCCCGTGCCCTGGGCGCCAATCTCGGCGGAAGATCGCTTCATGAATCTATGAGCCGGTCATTCTCGATCATACCCGCGCGGCGACTCACGGTGGAGGTTCCCAAACAGGCCGCCGTCCGGCGGCCGCCTCCCACATTCTGCGTGGGATGCACCAAACTCAAGCCGGAGGCGTTTCAAGCGCCATTGGTTTTGCCTGCCCGCCGACAGCCGACTGGTTCCCCAAATTCTCCGAACTCTTAGCCGCGCTCAATGTGACACTGGCAACGAGGCGCGGCCGATCAGTTGGCCGCCTTCGGTGACCACATCCACCCGGATCGTTCGCGCGGACGATAGATTGAACACCTGGCCCGTCCAAAGACGAAAACCCTCCTTGCGCCCGCCGGTCACCTGGTAGAACGGAGAGCTCGTAACGAGCCTGTCATCCAGATACCACTGGTGCGACACTTGCTCTTTGAGACCCAGCGGAGCATAAATCGAGGTGAGACCCACGATTCGGAGCGATGCACTCGTAGGCGCAGCGGAAAACGGGCTTGCGATCTTGAGCGAGGTCCGGTCGAAATCAGAGCCAAAGTCTGCGCTCAACAAGCGCAGGGGTGCAGGCGGGATATAGGCGAGCCCACTAAACACAAACAGGATCAGCAACAGTCCACCCACGGTGATTACGGCGCGGGCCTTCCACAGCGGCAAATGCGACAACCGGAAGCAGAAGGTCGCGAAGCCCAGAAAAGACGCCGCCGCGCTAATGTAGAACGCGCCGAGGTTGGAGATGCCCCACAACACCGGCAGCATCAGGTTGACGCAAGCAAACAGATTAAAAGCGAAAAACAGCGCCGCCCAGCTCCACCGGGTGGAGAGATGCCGGTCGTAGACAACGTCCAGCGTTGAGAGCAGCGCCGAAGCCGCCAGGAGCAGGACGAACACCATATTACTCGAGCGGAGCGTGGCGCTGGAGTAGTAGACCGGAAGAATGAAAAAGAGGATCTGCTGATAGAAATTTCTGTTGAAGTAATGAACCACTCTAGGAAGCCAACGGCCCCAGCGTTGACCGAGCCTGGGCGCCAACCGGGGAAGCAGCAGACTGGTGATCCAGATGAACAGAACATAAAACAGAGTGACCCGAAGAAACGCGAAGTTTCTGTGTCCCAGCCACATCACGCCAATGCCAAACAGCAGTGCGTAGACGCTGTGCAGCCACCAGAGCTTCTCCTGGTGGCGAACCAAGGTGGCGGCGATGGGATGAACAGCCGGGGCTTTTTCTGGAAGGGTCATTGTGAATTTACATTCATCGTGCGGCCACGCTCCACCGCACTGAATCGTGAGAGAAAGCCTTCGTTATTGCTGACCGCAAACGTCACGTTGGGCTATATTGACATGGCCTCTGGGACGGTCGCAGAGTTTCTCAGCTCAACCCACCGGACGGAGAACACCTTGAAGAAAACGAAAGCCCCTGTGGAAAAGATTCTCAAAGGGCTGCAGCAAGAGTATCCCGGCGTCACCTGCGCGCTGGACCATCAGCATCCGCTCCAACTGCTGGTGGCTACGATGCTCTCCGCTCAGTGTACCGATGTTCGTGTGAACCTGGTGACGCCAGCCCTCTTCGCCAGGTATTCAGCTGCGGCTGACTACGCCAACGCGCGACTCCCTGAGCTGGAGAAGCTAATCCATTCAACCGGCTTCTTTCGAAACAAAGCCAGGAATATCAAGGCTGCTGGACAGCGACTCCTGACGGAGTTCAAAGGCAGTGTCCCGAAAACAATGGAGGAGCTTTTGACGCTGCCTGGCGTCGCCCGCAAAACGGCGAACGTCGTCCTAGGGACTGCCTTTGGCATCGCTTCCGGCATTGTGGTGGACACGCACGTTTTCCGGCTGTCTCACCGGTTGGGTCTGACGCGAGCCAAGACACCCGAAAAAGTGGAACAGGATCTCATGAAGATCATCCCGCAGACGGAATGGATCCAATTCTCGCACCGGCTGATACATCACGGACGCAAGGTTTGCTCGGCACGGAATCCAAAGTGCGATCGCTGCTCCCTGAATGCGGATTGCCCCAAGATAGGGGTTGCAAAGTAGGAAGTTCAAAGTGCGAATCTCCACCTCACACTTCGTTTCTTGACGTTCGAACTTCGTCCTTCGTACTTCTCAGCCTTCGATCCAGCAGGGAGAGGCCAATCAGCGTTTTCGCATCCTGGATCTTCCCTTCGTCCACGAATCGGAGAGCGTCCGCCAGGGGCACCCAGGCCGCCTGAATTTCCTCTCCCTCTTCGATCAACCCGTGAACACCCAGGGGTTGTGTCGCATCCTCGGCTTCACCCAGATAAAGATACACCTGGTCGGAACAACCTCCTGGCCCGATGAAATAGTGGGCCACAAGCTCCGCATGTTTCAGTTGGAGGCCAGTTTCTTCGAATAGCTCGCGCCGGGCGACTTCCAGCGGCGTTTCATTTTCCTCCATCATTCCGGCCACACACTCGGTGAGCCAGCCGTCACCCGTTCGGACATGCGCCGCATAGCGAAACTGTTGCTGCAGGACGACTCGTTCGGTCGCGGGGTCGTAAACTAGCACCGCAACAGCATCGCCCCGAAAATAGCGATGGCGCGTCATTTCTTCGGTCATCCCACCGGTGAAGCGCTCGAACCGCAACACCACGCTTTCTACTTTCGCAAAGCCATTGAATTCAAGCCGGGTTTGTTTGATTTCAACTTTCATGGATTCAGTTTTGGCCCAGTCTCTGCGGTGGTTTCTTGCTGGCAAACTAAAAAAGATGGTCTCCAAAGGGCTCTGGAAACAATTGCGTGAGACGGAGGGTCTTGGATTTGCCGGCCAGGTTCGCCAGAACAATCTCGAGATCTCTACAAAAATCCCACAAGAGCTGGCGGCACGCGCCACACGGTGCCGTGAGATCCTCCGTGTCGGCAACGACAGCGATCCGGATGAAGGTGACTGCCCCTTCGGAAAGCGCCTTGAACAAAGCAACGCGTTCCGAGCAAATCGTCAGACCATAGCTGGAGCTTTCAATGTTACAGCCCGTGAACACGCGACCGTTGCCACAGAGCAGCGCCGAGCCCACCTTGAACTTTGAATACTTGGCCCTGGCCTGTTCGCGAGCCTGCCGGGCTGCGTCCACCAAGGCTTCGTCAGTATTCTTCATATGATGCCATCCGCGAAGGACTTAAATGAGGGATTCGGATACACCAGTGCGCGTCATTTCCGCAAAAGCGGGAATTGGCCAGACCCATGGTCTGGCTCTCTTTGTCCCCCTTACGAAGGGGGACCCTGGAGTTTGCACATTTGGAGTGCGGCGACAAGGCGCCGCTTTCGACCGGGCGCGACACGTCGCGCCTAGCAAAGCGCAGTCGTGCCTGCGCACTCCAAAGGGTCAGACTTTCAGTCTGACTATTCCCGCTTTCGCGGGAATGACGCATCAAGCAAGCTTTAGCTTGACTGCCAGATTTTCTTTCTTCGCTCAAGCTTCTGGCTTCACAACAGGCTCTTTTCACACTTCTGGACTTTCGTCGCCAGCCACTGAACCAGCAGCTCCATCGCTACGTCGTCCTTGCCACCTTCCGGAATGACGATATCTGCATGGCGCCGACCCGGCTCGACAAACTCCTGATGCATCGGACGGACCGTTTCAAGATATTGCTGCACGACTGAGTCGAGCGACCGGCCCCGGTCGCGGATGTCGCGCCGCAGCCGGCGAATGAAACGACATCGGCGTCGGTATCCACGAAGATCTTGAAGTCGAAAAGACTGCGCAATCCGGAATTCTGAAAGATCAAGATTCCCTCTACGATTCACGACTGCCCTGGGATCAACGCGAGTCGTCTCCGGGCGCCGCACATGCTCGGCGAAATCATAAGAAGGCTGCTGAACAGGCTGGTGACACTTGAGCGCATCCACATGCCGGGTCAAAAGATCGAAGTCAACCGCGTCCGGGTGATCGAAGTTCTGCCGAACTCTGTCCTCGAACGGCAGATGGCCGCTGTCTTTGTAGTAACCGTCCTGCGCCAGCAAAATTGCCTGGTCCGGGCCAAGCGCCTGCGCGAGTCTTTCTGCTCCTGTCGTCTTTCCCGATCCGGTACCGCCGCAAATGCCTAGAATCATCCGTTCAATCCAGTTTGGAAATCTTCTCACAGGTTGCATGGATCAATGCCATCAGGCGCGGCTTGACCCGTTCGCCAGCCTCAAGAACCTCGGCATGACTCAACGGTTGTTTTGAAATCCCCGCAGCCGCGTTCGTGATATTGGAGATGCCCAGACACTCGATACCCATGTGACGTGCCACAATGACCTCTGGCACTGTCGACATACCCACGGCGTCAGCGCCCAAACGCTTCAGCATCGCAATTTCGGCCGGCGATTCATAGCTGGGACCCGTGACACTAACGTACACACCTTCCTTGAGCGTGAACTTCAGGCGCCGGGCACAATTGCGGGCCAGTTGCCGCAGCGGTTCGGAATAAGTGGCACTCATATCGGGAAAACGCGGGCCCAGGCTGGCCTCATTCGGTCCGATCAACGGGTTGGGACAAAACAAGCTGATGTGGTCGCGAATCAGCATCAAATCGCCCGGTCGAAAGCGAGAATTAATGCCGCCTGCGGCGTTCGTTACGATCAGACGCCGGATGCCCAGCCTTCCCAAAACTCGCATCGGAAAGGTCACGGCCTTCATGTCGCGCCCTTCGTAGTAATGAACTCTTCCTTGAAGACAGAGCACCCAGGCTGCGCCGATTTTGCCAAGCACCACATTTCCGGAATGACCGGCAACGGACGACAACGGAAAGTGAGGCACTGCCGAGAACGCAATCGCCTCCCGCTCGTCGAGTGTGTCGGCAAAGTCCCCCAGTCCGGAACCCAGAATGACAGCCAGGCGTGGCTGTTCGGAAGCGTTCGCCAGCAGCCCCTTGTTCAGGAAGTCGGCCGCCCTAATCACGGTCTGGAGGTATGGCGTGGGAGTCATCGATGGCGTAAGAGCTTTGGATGCTGAAAAATCGTTCTCGTCGTCGTCCTCGTACTCGTAATCGAAAAGCCGACGACGAGAACGAATGCACTATTCTCATCGCCCCGCGGCATGAGCGGCTTCTCTCTGAATCAGAGAAAAACAGCTGGCGATCCTCAAATTTCAAGAGTACTTCAAGGTTGAACCTCTCCGGCCGTGCTGCCCTATTCCAGGATTCTCTTAATCAGCGGTGGCGGTTCAATTCGATCTGAAGAAATCGCAAACGCTTCCACAAGCGGCTGCCGGACAGCTTCGAACTTTGCAGGCTGATTGTAAAACACGGCGCAGAGCGGCTCACCCTTCTCCACGCGGTCGCCAATCTTCTTGTTCAAGAGAATGCCAACACTCGGATCGATGCGAGACTCCACGGTCTCCCGTCCGGCCCCCAGCGCCATGGAAACCCGTCCAACCGTCCTGGCGTTAACGCCGGTGACGAAACCAGTGGAGTTCGAGACGATCACCTGCCGCAAAGCCGCCTGCGGCAGCAGAGAGGGATCGTCAATCACTCGTGGGTCTCCGCCCTGAGCCTCAACCATTTGAGCGAATTTTTCCAGCGCTCTTCCAGAGCTAAGCGCTTCAGCAACTTTCGTTCTGGCCCGGCCGGGCTCTCCCGAATCAGCACTTAGAGACAGCATGCGCGAACTCAGTTTCTCGCTCAGAAGCGAAAGGTCTTGCGGCCCTGAACCCTTCAGGGTCTGAATAGCCTCCTGAACTTCCAGCGCGTTGCCCACCGCTTTGCCCAGCGGTTGATTCATGTCGGTAATCAAAGCAACCGTCTGAGTGCCCAAACCATTGCCAATATCTACCAGACTTTGCGCCAGGTCTGAAGCCTGTTCAAGCGTGGGCATGAAAGCCCCTGCGCCTGTCTTGACATCCAAAACCAGACCGTCGAGCCCTTCAGCCAGCTTCTTGCTCATGATGCTGGCGCAGATCAGAGGGATCGATTCCACCGTTGCCGTGACATCCCGCAGGGCGTACAGCTTTCGATCCGCCGGCGCGATTTCTTCAGTCTGCCCAATCATGGCGCAGCCCACCTGTCTGAGCACGGCTCTGAATCGCGACAGAGGAAGCTGAACCGTAAAGCCCGGAATCGACTCGAGCTTGTCGAGTGTTCCCCCAGTGAAACCAAGGCCACGCCCCGAAATCATGGGGACATAAGCGCCAGCCGCAGCCACGAGCGGAGCAATGATCAGGGAAGTCTTGTCGCCAACGCCACCCGTGCTGTGCTTGTCCAGCTTCAATCCCGGCAATGAACTGAAGTCCAACACCGATCCAGACTGCAGCATCGCCCGTGTCAGACCGAGCGTTTCCTCAGCAGTCATTCCTCGATGGAAAACGGCCATGCAAAAGGCCGCCATCTGGTAGTCGGGAATACGGCCTGATGTATAACCTTCGATGAGGAAGGTGATTTCGGCTTCGGCCAGCGCGAATCCGTCGCGCTTCTTAAGGATGAGCTCGGCAACATTCATGGAGACGCGGTGAGAGTGAAAAGCCTGCGTAGAGTATCTGCAAGCCGTTTTTCCGTCAAGGCGGCCAGCTTGCCTTTATCGGGACGCTCTGCTATTTTCAGCCCCTAGAGATTTGAATCCATTTTGTTGCGCGAAAGGTCAGCTGCTTTTGAGCGTCTCTCCGCCGTTCTGGGACTTTGAAGACGATGAAGACCCAGTCATCCTCGAGATCGTTTTCGAAGAGCGGCAGAAGCTGCCGGGGGAGACGTTTCTCGATTTTGGTCCGCCGCTGCCTGGCCGCTACGGTGTCGATCGGCTGGAGTTGATGGTGCAAAGCCCTTTACGGGTTTTTGCGTACTGGGAGCTGCGAGATTTGACGATCTTGACGGCTCTGCGCGGTATTGCCGATCAGGACCGCCGGAATTTTCAACTCCTCTTGAAGTGGAAGGAAAAGGATGCGGCCCGGGAACGGTGGCTCGACCCAGGTACCACCAACAACTGGTGGTTCGACACGCTACCGGAGAACCGTTATCAGTTGGAGCTAGGCCTGTATTGGGGTGAATATGGCTGGCTTCCTTTGCTCGCTTCGGGTGAACTCGTGACACCCCGCCTGGCTCTGGGCCCTGCCTCCGAAGAGGAGTCACCCCACACCCAGGCATTCCTCGAGGACTTGGTTCAACAGACCGGAATTGGCTTGCTGCAGAACAAAACCCCGTCTCCGCCTCTGACGGATGCAGCAGGACAGCTACCAGAGAGTGATACGACTCTGGTCGAAGGAACCCCGTCAAGCGAGCGGCATCCTGAGGGACTGATCAGCGGCAACAGCCAGGTTGGGCCGAGCTGGTTCCGCCCGACGAGTGGTTGGTGAGCAAACGACATGTCTTCTGCAAAAAGAGGGGAGTCCTGTGTGTGTCCGTTGCGACCCGGACAGCGACTGTTCCGGGGATTTCAAGACTGGGTCGCCGCCGGGACGGCGCCTCCCACATTCTGCCTGAATCCAACGTGGGAGGATTCCCTCTTTCTTGAGAGAGACTTCCAGTGGACTGTTTTCGCGCTGCTGCGCGGCGCCACGACCCACGAAAATTGATTCGTAGTCCTCGGCATTTCTTCGAGGACGAGCAGGACGACGATAACGATTTTCAAAGGAGTGAATTTTCTGATGACTACTGAACATCTTGAAAGCGAAATCGATCAGATTATTCAGGCCAACCACTCCGATCCTTTTCATATTCTCGGCCCCCACCCTGTTTCAGGCCCGCCTGCGGGCCTGGCTATTCGCGCCTTCTTGCCGGAAGCCCTTGAGGCCTGGGTCGTTCCCAGCGGCGAGCTGCGTTCTCGGCTGCCCATGGAGCGAGTTCGACCCGATGGTTTCTTCACATTGTTTCTGGAAGACCAGACGCTGCCCTTCAGTTACCAGTTGCGCGTGGTGACTCACGACGATCAGACGTTTCAGTTCATCGACCCGTACACTTTCCCTCCAGTTCTCTCTGACTTTGACTTGCATCTGATGGGGGAAGGCAACCATTACAAAAAATATGAGAAGCTCGGAGCCCACCTGCGCGTTCTGGAAGGCGTGAGCGGTGTCCAGTTCGCTGTCTGGGCGCCCAACGCTCGACGCGTCAGCGTCATCGGAGACTTCAATCGCTGGGATGGCCGGCGACATCCCATGCGCGTGCGCGGCAGCACCGGCATTTGGGAGCTGTTCATCCCCGGGCTGGGAGAGGGCACACTCTACAAATTCGAGATCAAAGCGCGCCATAGCAACTATCTAGCTCAGAAAGCCGATCCTTACGGCTTCTTCTTTGAGCAGCCCCCGAAGACCGCCTCGGTAGTTCATGATCAGCACCGGTACGAATGGCACGATCAGCAGTGGATGCAAGCGCGACCGAACCGCAACTGGCTGGAGTCACCCATTACGATCTATGAAGTCCATTTGGGCTCCTGGATGCGCGTGCCTGAGGAGAAGAATCGCTACCTGACTTATGGCGAGCTGGCCGATCGTCTCATTCCTTATGTTCAGGAGATGGGCTACACCCACATTGAGCTCATGCCGCTGGCTGAGCATCCGTTTGACGGATCGTGGGGCTATCAGGTGGTCGGCTACTTTGCGCCTACCAGCCGCTTTGGGACGCCGGAGGAGTTCAGTGCGTTCGTCGATCGCTGCCATCAAGCGGGCTTGGGCGTTCTGCTCGATTGGGTCCCAGCCCACTTCCCGAAAGACGGGCATGGACTGGGGTATTTCGATGGCACCAATCTCTATGAGCATTCGGACCCCAGGCTTGGCGAACATCGAGAGTGGGGAACGTTGATCTTCAACTATGGCCGCAACGAGGTGCGCAATTTCCTTCTGTCGAACGCGCTCTTCTGGCTCGACCGCTATCATATTGACGGCCTGCGCGTCGATGCCGTGGCATCCATGATCTATCTGGACTACTCGCGCCAGCCTGGCGAATGGATTCCGAACCAATACGGCGGCAACGAGAATCTGGACGCCATTGACTTCATCAAGCGCTTCAATGAACTGGCTCACCATTTCCATCCCGGTGTGTTGACGGTTGCGGAGGAATCCACAGCGTGGCCCGCCGTCTCACGGCCAGTTTACCTGGGCGGGCTCGGCTTCAGCCTGAAATGGAATATGGGCTGGATGAACGACATGCTGGTATACTTCTCGAAAGACTCTATCCACCGTAAGTTCCACCACAATACCCTGACCTTCGGGCTCATCTATGCCTTCACGGAAAACTTCGCGTTGCCGCTCTCGCATGACGAAGTGGTTCACGGCAAAGGCTCGTTGCTAAGTAAGATGCCGGGTTACTTTCTGGAAGACAAGTTCAGCAACCTGCGGCTGCTTCATGGCTACATGTACGGACATCCGGGGAAGAAGCTGCTTTTCATGGGCGGGGAATTTGGCCAGGGCAACGAATGGAATCACAACCAGAGCCTCGACTGGGACTTGCTGCGCTGGCCTCTGCACCTGCAAATGCAACAGTTCGTCAAGGATCTGAACCGGCTCTACCGTTCGCAGCCTGCCCTGTACGAAGTGGACTTCCAGGCCATCGGATTCGAGTGGATCGATTTCCATGACTCCGACAACAGCACCGTTACCTTTCTGCGCCGGGCCAAGAACCCGAACGATTTTGTCGTTTTTCTTTTCAATTTTACGCCGGTGGTTCGTGAAGGCTATCGCATCGGCGTTCCCGCAGCGGGCTTCTACGCTGAGTTGCTGAACAGCGATTCAGGTATTTATGGCGGTCAGAACATTGGAAATGCCGGAGGACTTCCCTCTGAAGATTTCCCGTGGCAAGGCCGGCCGCATTCCCTGCAGGTGACGGTGCCGCCGCTGGCTATGCTGGTGTTGAAGCTCGGCAAGCTATAACTCTCCAACGTGAGAGGCGCGCGTGTGTCCACTGACACCCCAGCTGCGATATACCGTTGACGTTCCCTCTTAAGCGGTCGTCTACCCGAAGGCCGTCTCCCACCTTCTGAGCCCTCGACCCAATGTTGAGGTTCCCTGAATCCGTCCCAAGGAAACTTTAGTCTTCGATCTTCCATGCCCATCGGTTATTTGTCTCTCGTCCTCCACGCCCACCTGCCCTTTGTACGCCATCCCGAGCATCCATTTTTTTTGGAAGAGGACTGGCTCTTTGAAGCCATAACGGAATGCTACCTTCCGCTCATTGCTGTTCTCCGCAGACTGGCGGAGGACGAAGTGCCCTGCCGCCTCACGCTCTCCATCTCTCCGCCGCTGGCGGAAATGCTGGACGATACTCTGCTGCAGACGCGATACCGGCGCTACCTGGAAAGCCGGATGGATCTGGCGGATCGGGAAGTCGAACGCACGCGGCACGACCTGGCACTGAAACCACTGGCATTGATGTATCGACAGCTCTTTGGAGCGGCGGAAAGTCTGTTCGAGCACTACCGCGGCAATCTCCTGAGTGCCTTCCGCCACCTGCAAAACGAGGGCTTGATCGAAATCATCACCTGCCCGGCGACCCATGCATTTCTGCCGTTTGTGTGCAACGAAGAGGCAAGACGGGCGCAACTCGTCATTGCACGTGAAACCTGCGAACACCACTTCGGCAAATCGCCGCGGGGACTCTGGCTCGCCGAATGTGGGTACGAACCTGGCCTGGACCCGTTGATCCGCGAAACCGGCTTTGAGTATCTGGTTCTCGACGCCCATGGTCTCCTGTTTGGCAACCCGCGGCCACCGGCAGGGATCTACGCGCCTGTGAAGACTCCAGAAGGGCTCATCGCGTTGGGCAGAGATCTGGAATCGAGCCGGCAAGTCTGGAGTTCACAGGTCGGCTACCCTGGAGATGCCGACTACCGAGAGTTCTACCGCGATCTGGGCTACGACGGACACTACGAGTCTCTGCGCCCTTACTTGCATGCAGACGGCGTGCGGCGGAATCTCGGCATCAAGTACCACCGCGTTACCGGACCTGGAGGTCTGGGACAGCGCGCGCTGTATCATCGGGAAAGCGCCCTCGCCAAGGCCGAAGAGCACGCGAGACATTTTGTTCAGAGCCGCCAGGAACAACTCGCCTCTCTTCGGCAGACTTTGGGCCAGCCGCCCATCATCGTCTCGCCTTATGACGCCGAGCTCTTCGGCCATTGGTGGTTTGAAGGCCCCCAATTTCTCGACCAGGTCATCCGCAAGACGGCGTCCAGCCAATCCCAATTCAAACTGGCTGCGCTCTGCGACGTGCTTGAGGTGTACCCCAACCCAGTCTGCCTGCAACCAGCTGCTTCTTCGTGGGGCGAGCAGGGTTATCAGCAGATGTGGCTCAACGAACGTACGCAGTGGCTGTATCGTCACCAACATCAAGCGGAGCGCTGTATGGTGGAGCTCGTAAGGGAATTCCCCGAAGCCGATGGACCGCTGCGAAGGGCCCTCAACCAAGCGGCCCGGGAGCTGCTGCTGGCACAAAGCAGCGATTGGCCATTCCTCATCAGCCAGCAAACGTCTGTGCCGTATGCGATGCGTCGCTTTAGAGCGCACATCCATAGGTTCCATCAGCTGCGTGAACAGATCGGTTCCCGGACGATTGAGGAAGGCTGGCTGCAGGGGCTTGAGTCGCAGGACAGCCTTTTCCCGAGATTGGACTACCGGGTTTTCGGTAAACGGAAGGAAGAAAAGGGAGAACTTACGCGACGCTAACTTCTTATTCGGGAACCCGAGAATCTCAGCCGGAGGTGTTGCGCTTGCATCCGGGGCTCAACAGGAAACCTGCACTTCACCGGCATCGACGCGGGTCGGGTAGCAGTTCACACGAGCGGCAGCATTCATTGCCATTTCGCCGCTGCGGACATCGAACTTCCAGCCATGCCATGGGCAGGTCACGACACAGCCTTCGAGTTCTCCCTCGCCCAAAGGTCCGCCCCTGTGGAGGCAAGTATCGTCAATGGCATAGAACGCTCCTTCAACGTTAAACAGAGCAATTCTCTTGTCTCCCAGGCTGATGGTCTTGCCCCGGCCTGCTGAAATGTCGCCAGTCTTCGCCACAAACACAAACTCGGCCATGCAAATCCTCCTGCCCGTAGCCGCCGACGTGAGGAGGCGGGGCCGCCAGCTTCCGCCTCGTGACCTCGGCGGCTACACAGTTGAACCACAGCCACATTCGTTCCTTCCATCCATCGTGGAGCCGCGAAGCGGGCATGAAGAACTTCCGGGCCACTGGTAAGATAGACCCCACCAGTGGGAAGCCCGCCACCAGCGAGTTTCAGCGAGAATGTTTCTTGCTCCGCTTGCGGTTTCGCTTGAGCTCAACTCCAACGGCGTTGAGTCTCAAGCTGAACGGTTTCAGCTTCCGAATTCTCAGTTTGATGCTCTCGACCGGATACTGGTCGAAGATCCTGTCGCAAACCTGCTGTCCCACCTCTTCCAGCAAAGTGAATGAATTCTGGGCGCAGTGCGCTTCGATCAAACGGAAGATCGCGGCGTAGTCAACCGTGTGCTTCAAGTCGCCTGAACGGCCGGCAGCTTTCAGATCCGCTTCCAATGCCAGGTCCAAGCCGCAAAGCTGAGGTTCGCTGCGCTCCTCCTCGGTGGTCCCTACGCGGATATCGAGACGTATGCCTTCAAGCAGAATCGTGTCCATGAGAAAAAATCTGCGGCTGAGCTGTGAAAAGGGGAAACGCTTACTGCGAAGAAGGCTGACCAGGGGATCCTGGGCCAATCAGCGGCTGCCGCTTGCGGATGGGATAATCTTTTCGCAAAGGATGCCCTTCGAACTCTTCGTACATGAGAATCCGCTTGAGATTGGGATGGCCGCGGAACTTCACGCCAAACATGTCCCAAACTTCGCGCTCATACCAATCGGCGCCGGCCCACAACGATGCAATGGAATCTACTTGAGGACTCTTGCCACCCAATGGCGTCTTGATGCGAATTCGATGCTTCTTGGACAGCGAAAAGAAGTGGTAGACGACCTCAAACCGATGAGTCGTCCCCAGGTTCAGGCAATCGACAGCCGTCAAGTCCATCAGAAAGTTGTAGTCGAGATCCGGATCGTTCTTGAGGCAGGTCGCCACAGGAACGATGGCCTCGGGATGGATGATCGCGGTGTCGTCCCCACGAAACGAGTGCGTCTCCAGAATGTTTGCAGCAAACTTGTTCCGCAACCGTGTCAATGTCAGGCTGTCTTCGGCCATAAATCAAAATTCCTGTCGCGAGTGTTGAATTCTTTCCTGCAGTTTCATCAATCCGTCCAGAACCGTTTCGGGACGCGGCGGGCAGCCTGGAATGTAGATGTCGACGGGGATGATGGTGTCGATGCCCTGGACGGTGGCGTAGTTGTCGTAAAAACCGCCGGTGCAAGTGCAAACGCCAAAGGCGACCACCCATTTGGGCTCGCACATCTGGTCGTAAATCGTTTTCAAGACCGGCGCCATCTTGTGGTTGATGGTTCCGACGACAAAGAGGACATCGGCCTGCCGTGGTGAAAAACGCGGAAACCCGGCCCCAAATCTGTCAATGTCATAGTGAGAAGAGGCCGTGGCCATGTATTCCATGCCACAACAGGCCGTCACGAAAGGATATTGGAACAGCGAATACTTGCGCGCCCAGCCGACGGCCTTTTCAAGTTGCGAGGTGAAGAATCCTTGAGAAAACATGAGAGTCCTTTGAATCTTGAGGGTGGAAGCCTGGAACTTGCCGAACGATGAGAAGCTTGCCCCTGCATACAGAGTCGGGATAGTACCACGGCTCCAGCGGGTTGGCAAAAACAGGAGTGGCCCCTGGGGCAGTGGACAAACGAGTTCCGCCACCAGGCAAGTCTCCAGGAACAAACTCTGAAAATAGCCTGCTGAATGTGGGAGGCGCTGTCCCAGCGGCGACCCCTGAAGGTTTGATCACTGAAGAGGTTCGCCGCCCGCGTGTCAGTGGACGCGCGCGCCTCGCACCTTCTTAGCCGTCGGGGGTGTCGCAACGCGGAATGATGACCATTCGCAGGAGGGTGTCCTGAAATCCCGTTTGACGGGGATTCGACCATTGGCTACACTTCTAGATTGCTTTGGCGTGATCACTTGTCCTAGTGCGCGTTGTGGGGGCTGCTTGAGGGTACGAATTGCAATTCTCGTTTTGATTCATTCACTAGGCATGGTCGGCTCTATCCAGGCACAGTCCGACTACCTGAAGGAGGCCGAGACCAAGGCTCGCGATCTACTCAAGAAAGCCAGCGATGCAATGGGTGGTGAGGCCTATTTGAAAATCCAGGACGTCCAGCGAACCGGCAAGTTCTACCAGTTCAGCAAAGATGATCTGCGCGGCGGAGCGCCGTTTCAATCGTTCGACAGGTTTCCTTTGAAGCAACGCTTTGAGATGGGAAAGAAGGCTGAGATCGTCAATATCAACGATGGAGACGACGGTTGGAAGATCGAATACAAGGTGGTGAAAAACCAGTCTTCTGAGGAGATCCTACTCTATAAAGCGGGGCTAAAGCACAGTCTGGACCACATCCTGCGCGAGCGGATCAACGAACCCGGCATGAAATTTCGCTATCTGGGGAAAAGCCGCTTGGACCTCGGCGAGGTCGAGTGTGTTCAGCTTATCGACAAGGACAATGACCGTGTAAAGATCTACCTCAATGCCTCCAACTTCCTGCCGGCAAAAATGGAATTCAAGTCGCCCGGCATCGGCAAGCGCTGGCCGACTGACGACGAGCGCATCTTCTACAACTACCACGAGGTCCAGAACGTCCAGATTCCATTCAGCACCGTGCGCCTTTCCAATGGCTATAAGGCCTCTGAGTTCCACCTGGCGACGGTGAAGCTCAACCAAGGGCTGCCCGACGCCCTCTTTACCCCCAACTACAAACAGAAATAGAGCCACTCTGGAGCCGGCATGATTCGAAGTACGACTGTTATTTGTGTACGCAAAGACGGGAAAGTGGCGCTGGCCGGAGACGGACAGGTGACACTCGGGGAAACCGTCATCAAGCAAAGCGCACGCAAGATTCGCCGTTTGTACAACGGGCAGATTCTGGCTGGCTTTGCAGGTTCGACGGCAGACGCTTTTGCTTTGTTTTCCCGGTTTGAGAGCAAGCTGGAAGAGTTTCGCGGCAATCTGTCCCGCGCCTCGGTGGAATTGGCCAAAGAATGGCGCACAGACCGGGCCTTGCGGCACTTGCAAGCGCTGCTCGTGGTGGCAAACGGAGAGAGTACGTTCCTGCTGAGTGGCAATGGTGATTTGATTGAACCCGACGATGGTCTTGCGGCCATCGGGTCGGGTGGGCCGTTCGCGCTCGCGGCGGCGAAGGCACTAATGAAACATACCAACTTATCGGCGCGACAGATTGCCGAGGAAGCCATGTCAATCGCCGGCACGATTTGCATCTTCACCAACCTGTCGATCACGGTCGAGGAGTTGTAGCTTCAGATCTGCGAGGACCGGTCGTGGGAGTCGGCCTCCTGCCAGCAACCCGGTGAGGCTGAAACGTATCGCCCCCCGCAGTTTGTAAGACCCTGGCCCGGCGATGTCAGGCGGGGGCACGAGTTCATCAAGGTTAAGTTTCAATCCTATGGGAAAGCCGCAGAGAGGGATATGGTGATTTACTTGCCCGGAGCTGTCGAAGGAGAGGTAGTTCCCTTGGATGATCTGACGCCAAGACAAATTGTGGCCGAGTTGGACAAACACGTTGTAGGCCAGAAGGCTGCCAAGAGAGCGGTCGCGATTGCTTTGCGAAACCGCATTCGCCGCCAGAAACTGCCGCCTGAGATGGCGGAAGAGGTCATGCCGAAGAACATCATCATGATCGGCGCCACAGGCGTGGGCAAGACCGAGATCGCGCGGCGGCTTTCCAAGCTGTCGAATTCACCGTTTCTGAAGGTGGAAGCCTCCAAATTCACCGAAGTGGGTTACGTCGGGCGCGACGTCGAATCGATGATTCGCGACCTGGTCGAAATCGCCATTGATATGGTGAGGGAAGAGAAGCTCGACGACGTAGCCGACAAGGCGGAACAGAACACCGAAGAGCGTATTTTGGATTTGCTGCTGCCTCCGCACCCTGCGGCCGCCAGCAAGGGCTCGAGTTCGCCGGAGGAAACCAACAACGCTCAAGAGACCTTTCAGAAAACGCGCGAGAAACTGCGCCAGCAGTTGAGAGATGGAAAGCTGGACGAACGCTCAGTGGAAGTGGACGTGCGTGAGCGCAGTTTTCCCGCCTTCGAAATTATTTCCAATTCGGGCGTCGAAGAGATGGACATCAACGTCAAGGACATGCTGCCCGGACTCTTCGGCCAGAAGACGAAGAAGCGGAAAATGAAAATCTCCGAGGCGATCGATTACCTGGTCCAGGAAGAGGAGCAGAAGCTGATCGACATGGATCAGGTTACGCGGATTGCCGTGGAGCGCGTGGAGCAAAACGGCATCATCTTCCTGGACGAGATCGACAAGATCGCAGGACGGGAAAGCGGACATGGACCGGATGTGAGCCGCGAGGGCGTGCAACGCGATATTCTGCCCATCGTCGAAGGCACCACGGTGAACACGCGCTACGGCATGGTCGGCACCGATCACATTCTCTTCATTGCTGCCGGCGCGTTCCATGTGAGCAAGCCTTCGGACCTGATTCCCGAACTTCAGGGACGCTTCCCGATTCGGGTCGAATTGGAGTCGCTCACGATCGAGGATTTTGTTCGCATCTTGAGAGAGCCCAAGAATGCTCTGGTGAAACAGTACGTTGGCTTGATGGAGACGGAGGGAATCCAGCTTTCCTTCACTGACGATGCGGTGCTGGAAATAGCCAAGTTCGCCGCCCTGGTGAACGAGAGAACGGAGAACATCGGCGCGCGCCGGCTCCATACCATCATGGAGCGGCTGCTGGATGAGATTTCCTTCGAAGGGCCGGATCTGAAGGAGAAGACCCAGTCGATCGACGCGGCCTACGTCAAACAGAAGCTGGAGTCGATTGTGAAGGATCAGGATCTGAGCCGGTATATTCTCTAGGCAGGTTTTCAAAAACTTCTTGGGAGGAATGCAAGGTGCTGCTCGGAACGGACATGTCCTCCAACTGTGAGTCCAACAGATATGGAGTTAACCAGGAGGTCAAAGCATGACCCAAACAGCAGAGCGACTGAAGTCTGAACTGGCCCAGTTGTCCACGCAAGAGCGAGCGGAGCTGGCTTACTACCTGCTTCATTCGCTGGATGAGACGGTGGACGTAGAAGCCGAAGCGGCCTGGGACACCGAACTGGCAGAGAGGATGGCAGAGATCAGGAGTGGAAAGGCCACTGGTGAGCCTGCGGTGAAGGTGTTCAATGAGCTTCGGCGCAAATATTCGTGAAACCCGTTTTCATCCACAGCAAAGCTCAAGCTGAGCTCGAGGAAGCTATTGGCTACTACGAGAGCCAGAAGCGGGCACTCGGGCTGGATTTCCAGTCCGAAGTCGAGAGAACCGTCGCCAGGGTTCAGCAGGCGCCTCAGATTGGTTCACCGTACAAGGCGACCGAGCTTCGCCGCTACTTGGTTCGCCGTTTCCCATATATCATTTTCTACGCAGAACTTGAGGAATCCATTTGGATTGTCGCCATCGCACACACGAAGCGAAGACCGGATTATTGGAAGAGGCGCAAACCAGAATAGGAGATTGTTGGGTTGGCGCTCGCCGACTGCAAACGATCAAAGAAACGGCTGCTGGTTGGACAGTTCCTTCGAATGGTCAGATCTGAAGGAAAAGAACATGGTCATCGACTCCGCCTACGTCAAGCAGAGGCTGGAGTCGATTGTGAAGGATCAGGATCTGAGCCGGTATATCTTATAGGTGTCTTCCTAAATCAATCACACGGTCGCGTGCGGTTACGCGGTAAGCCTTGGGTTCGGTCGAGTTAACTAAGGCCGGGATCTTATTCTCGATCGAATGGGGTGGTTCGAATGAAGGAAACTTACTCTGCTGTGATCAAGCGGTCTGGGGATTGGTGGATCGGATGGATTGAGGAAGTCCCGGGTGTCAACTGTCAGGAACCGACAAAACAGGAACTAATGGAAACGTTGAAAGTGACACTGCAAGAAGCGTTGAAGTTCAATCGCCGTGAAGCGCGGGAAGCGGCAGGACAGGATTTTGAAGAAGCGTCTGTCGCAGTATTAACCGCGAAGAGCTCCTCCGGCATCTGCGGAGAAACGGTTGCACGCTGCTCCGTGAAGGTGCGAAGCACTCGTGGTAGCACCGCGCCGCTCAAAACAAACGCTCGGCAATTCCCCGGCACAGCGAGATTGAAGACCACCTAGCTCGCAAGATCTGCAGGGATCTCGGAGTGCCCAAGGTCAAGTAGGCCTTTCGGTTTCAGCCAACCCTCAACCTCAACCCAGAACGGAAGTTACGGCTCAACACCCGATTGAACATCATTCTCAAAGTCTTTCTCCTTTCGGCATTGGCTGTCATTTCGTCCCTGCTCACCGGCTGCGGCAATGTGGGAGCGCCGCTTCCGCCTCTGATTCAAATTCCCGTTCCTGTCTCAGATCTCGCGATTCAGCAATTCGGGAAATCCGCTCAGTTGAGCTGGACGCCGCCGAAGCTGAATACCGACGGCTCAGCTGCAACCACTGTGGCGACCGTTGAGATCTATCGGCTGGCTACCGACCGCAATCAGCCTGCTCCCGACTCCAAGTCGTTTGCGCAATCGGTTCACTTGTGGAAAAGCATTCCCAAACAAGTTCTGGATACGTACCCACAAGGGATGAAGCTATCGTTTAGCGACACGTTTCAAGAATTCGGGGCACACAATGTTTTTCAGCGTTCGCTCTTTTACGCGCTGAAAGTCGTCAACAACAAGAAGCAGGATGCTGGACTTTCAAACATCGTTTCGCTCAGCGTCCTTCCATTGCCGAGTTCCCCGGAGAACTTGCACATTGTTTCTTTGGGCGAGCAGCACACTGAACTTGGCTGGGATATTCCCACGCTGAACATCGACGGCAGTGCCGTAAGGCCCCCCACGCACTTTAATGTTTACCGCCGGGCTGATTCGCAATCCCCAGAAACACGCTTGAATCCGTCCCCAGTGAAGGAGGGCCCCTTCAAGGACGAGTCGATTGAACTGGGCAAATCCTATGTCTACTCGGTCCGCCCTGTTGTCGAGACACCCTCCGGCTCGGTTGAAGGTGATGATAGTCAGCCTCTCGAGGTGACTAATGCTGACACTTACTCGCCGAAACCTCCTGCTGAACTGACGGCTATTAGCAGCGACCAGGGAATAAGCCTGGTTTGGCTGCCTAATACCGAGCCCGACCTGGCCGGGTATTGGGTTTACCGCAGCGGGCCTGACAAGAAGTTCCAACGTTTCCAGGATCAGCTTCTGACGACGGCGTCGATCATCGACAAATCTGGCGAGAAAGGGCAGACTTACTTTTACCGCGTGAAGGCCGTGGATCTGAAGGGAAACGAAAGTGAGCTCTCAGAAGAAGTCAGTGATTCGGTGGAGTGAATTCAGGCGAAAAATGGTTGTCGAATGAGACCTGTAGCGACAAAACAGGAAGTGATGACCTTGCTCTTTCAGAATCAGGCACGAATCCGCGCCCTCGGTGTGCAGAGACTTGGGCTATTTGGGTCATTCGTGCGGGAGCAGCAAGCCTCTGAAAGTGACATAGACTTGCTGGTCGAGTTCAGTGAAGGAAAGAAGACCTTCGATAATTTCATCGAGCTTGCGTTCCTGCTAGAAGATGTACTGCAGCGAAGGGTGGAACTGATAACTCCTGACTCACTGAGCCCCTACATAGGTCCCCGCATCCTGAGCGAGGTCGAGTATGCAGCCTTCGCCGTTTGATTATCTACGCCATGTCTTGGACGAGGTCGAATACCTGATGCATCAGGCACGAGATCTCGGCAGGGATGAGTTTAGGGGGGACGAAACGTTGAAACGAGCTTTTGTTCGCAGTATTGAGGTCATTGGTGAAGCTGTTAAAAAAGTGCCTCTTGAACTGAAGGAACGCCACCCTGAGATCGAGTGGCGAGCGATCGCAGGAATGAGAGACCGCTTGATTCATGACTACTTTGGGGTTTGACTATGATCTGGTTTGGGACGTTGTTATCAACAAGGTCCCGGCTCTTCAGGGACAGATCGAGCAGATCCTCCAGAAGTCGGATGAGTAGTTGACAGTCATTTTTGCTCACGACATGCCAGAAGACCAGAATCCCCTGCTACAAAGGCTCAACGACCTCAACCGGCAAGCCGAGGCCGGCGGCGGTGCCGAACGGCAAGCCAGGCAGCGATTGGCCGGCAAGCTGACGGCCCGGGAGCGAATTGAGTTCCTGCTCGACGACGATTCGTTCGAGGAATTGGACAAGTTTGTTACGCATCGCTGCCAGGATTTCGGGATGCAGGAACAGCAATTTCCTGGCGATGGTGTCGTCTCCGGTTACGGACGCATCGAGGGCCGGCTGGTTTATGTCTTCGCGCAGGACTTTACCGTTTTCGGTGGCTCACTTTCCGAGACCAATGCGCAGAAGATCTGCAAGGTCATGGATCTCGCCATGAAAATGGGCGCGCCTGTGATCGGCCTGAATGATTCAGGCGGTGCGCGGATCCAGGAAGGTGTGGTGTCCTTGGCAGGATACGCGGACATCTTTCTTCGTAACACGCTGGCCTCGGGCGTCGTTCCTCAAATCTCAGCTGTTATGGGACCCTGTGCCGGTGGAGCGGTCTACTCTCCGGCCATAACTGATTTCGTCGTCATGGTGCGGAACAGCAGCTATATGTTCATCACCGGACCGGACGTCATCAAGACGGTGACGCACGAAGAAGTCAGCAAAGAGGAATTGGGCGGCGCTCTGACGCACAACCGGCAGAGCGGCGTCGCACATTTTGCGGCGAACAACGACCGCGAATGTCTGAGCTTGATCCGTGAGCTCCTTTCCTTTCTGCCTTCCAACAACCTGGAATCACCGCCACGCCGTGAGACCCAGGATCCAGCGGACCGAGCCGACGCGGCGTTGGACCGCATCGTCCCAGTTGAGGCCGACAAGCCGTACGACATCAAGTCCATCATCCACAGCGTGGCCGACGACCATCACTTCTTTGAAGTTCATGCACACTTCGCGCAGAACATTGTGGTTGGATTCGCCCGCCTGGCAGGCCGTCCTGTCGGAATCGTGGCGAATCAACCGGCCGTGCTCGCCGGCTGTCTTGACATTGACGCATCCGTGAAGGCCGCGCGGTTTGTGCGCTTCTGCGATGCATTCAATATCCCGCTGATTACGTTCGAGGACGTTCCGGGCTTTCTTCCAGGGACGGCGCAGGAGTTTGGCGGCATCATCCGGCATGGCGCGAAATTGCTCTATGCCTTTGCGGAGGCGACCGTGCCGAAGATCACAGTGATCACGCGCAAGTCCTACGGCGGTGCCTACTGCGTCATGGCTTCAAAGCATATTCGCACGGACATGAACTTTGCCTATCCAACGGCCGAGATTGCCGTCATGGGGCCGGACGGAGCAGTCAATATTGTTTATCGCAAGGAGTTGTCTGAGGCGGGTAACGTGGATGAGGAGAGGTCGCGTCGCATCCAGGAGTTCAAAGACCGCTTCGCCAATCCCTACCTGGCGGCGGAGCGCGGCTACATAGACGAGGTCATCCAGCCGCGTGATACCCGGAGAAAGCTGATTACGGCCTTGACGATGCTTGATACCAAGCGTGATAAGAACCCGCCCAAGAAGCACGGGAATATTCCGTTGTGATCCACGAAGGAACACGAAGAAGGAAAGACTTCACCTCTGGAGGCCAGGTTTAAGACTCACCCATGAAGAATCATTTGTATCTATCCGTGTCTATTCGCGTTCATTCGCGGCTGGTATCGGTTTTGTCTTGTTTCTTCCTTCTGGCATCAGGCCAAGGTGGCAGCTCTTCGGATGTGCCCACCCACAGTTTCGATCCAAAACAAATCCAAATTTCTCTGAACCCGGACCTGGACATTGTCTATCACACGCTGGCGCATTTTGCGGTGCCCGGAGATCCGTCAAACCTCTATTCCAAGGACTACTCCGAGCACATCCGCCAAGCCAAGAGGGATTTGGAGGTTGGACAAACAAAACTCGATCAGTTTCAGGCAGCACTGGAAGCGAACTATCGGAAGCTGCCTGGATTGCGTTTTCTCAATCTGGCGCCCTTCATGGCCGATGACTACGCCTCTTTCAAACAGGCGCTGGCGATGATCGACTTCAACTTTCGCAACGAAGCCGAGGATTCACGCGAAACCTATGAACAGCGCAAAGCTCGCGACGCCCTGGCGCCGCTCTTGTTTGGCAATACCCGGCGATTGATTCCCTTGTTCAAGAACCGTTTCCCGGATCCCGCCGAACACGAATTCCTGAAGCAGTTTGCTGAGAGCATGGATGACGAGCGTGACCGTTTCTACAAGCACTACCGCGAAGCTCGAACGGAAGTGGACCAGGCAAGCCAGGAATGGTTCGAACAACTTTGGAAGGCCGAAGGCGCCAAAATCCTCGGGCCTTGGGCCAGCCGATCGGGTGTGAACGTCTTCAACATTTATCTTTGCCCGGTAATGAAGCGCAATGGACGGGGTATTCCGATAAACCAGGAACAACGGGTCCTCTTTCACGTCGTTGCTCCACTGCCGGAAGCGAAGACGGAATCGCTGCAATCATTGTTTGTTGTGTTGCACGAGACCACTCACCGGCTGACCGATCGGCTGGTGGATTCAGCCACAACGATTCCAGAACGCCAGAAGGCTGTTTCACGCGAAAACGCAGCCTTCTACGCCGATCACATCTTCCTCAAGGCTCAGCACCCACAACATCATGCCACTTACCTGAAGTTCTTTCTGAGCCTGGATCAGTCCAGCCTGCCTGGGGCCGCAGTAGAGAAAGAGTTCCTCAAGAGTTATCCCGTGGAAGCGTCCTTGCAAAGCGCTCTCGACCAGCTCGTCAAATCACTTCGCTCGGAGTAGCGACATACCGCCAAGGACTCCTGTCTCCGTGGTAGAACGCCCCCTCAACCGGCCTTCGGCTGCGCTTTACGAAGAGGGGCTGGGGTGAGGGGGCAGAAGGTTAACAAGCTTGACCGAAATTTGAACTTTATCGCTACCAAGCGACACTAACATGTTCCGAAAGGTCCTCATTGCCAACCGCGGGGAGATCGCTGTTCGCGTTATTCGCGCGGCCAGGGAAATGGGCATCTCAAGCGTGGCGGTCTATTCTGAGTGTGATCGCGCCGCGTTGCACGTGCGCATGGCGGACGAAGCCTATCTGCTGGGGCCATCCCCGTCGGCGGAGAGCTACCTCAACATCGATCGAGTTATTACGACGGCTCTGTCGAGCCATGCCGAGGCGATTCACCCCGGCTATGGATTTCTGTCCGAGAATCCTGAGTTTGCGCGGCGCTGCGCGGCGGCCGGAGTGGGCTTTGTCGGCCCGTCAGCAGCTGCGATGGAACAGGTCGGCGGAAAGATAGCCGCGAGAAAGACAGCGCTGGAAGCCAGGGTCCCGGTCGTTCCAGGCACCCAAGGAGGCGTTCGAAATCTCGATGAGGCCCTGAAAGCTGCTGCCGATGTGGGTTTGCCCGTTATGATCAAGGCCGATGCCGGCGGCGGCGGCAAAGGAATGCGGCTGGTGGAGAAGCCAGAACAGCTGGCTTCCGCCCTTCGAGATGCACAGTCGGAGGCAGCCGCAGCTTTCGGCGATTCGGCGGTGTATCTTGAGAAATTCATTGTTGATCCCAGGCACATTGAGTTTCAGATTCTGGCGGACCGCTATGGAAACGTCATCCACTTGGGCGAGCGAGAGTGTTCCCTTCAGCGGCGCCACCAGAAGGTGATTGAAGAGTGCCCCTCTCCGCTCATGACTGCCAAACTGCGCGAAGTGATGGGGGCCGCCGCGGTGAGAATTGCCAACGCCTGCGGCTACGAGAACGCCGGGACCGTGGAGTTCCTGGTCGATGCTGAGCGAAACTTCTATTTTTTGGAGATGAATACCCGTCTTCAGGTTGAGCACCCGGTCACGGAATGCGTTACGGGTACTGACCTCGTCAAAGAACAGTTCCGCATCGCCGCAGGAGAAAAGCTTGGCTTGCGCCAGGAAGACGTGGCGTGGCGTGGCGCAGCCTTGGAGTGCCGCATTTACGCTGAGGATCCTGCCAATCATTTCTTTCCTTCACCGGGAAGGATTACGCTACTGCGAACACCTTCGGGGCCAGGCGTTCGGGACGATACCGGAATTTACGAGGGCTGGACAGTCCCGGTATTTTACGACCCGCTGCTCTCCAAACTTGTCACCTGGGGAAGAGATCGTGCCGAAGCCATCGCGCGGATGCGGCGGGCGCTCAGGGAGTATCAGGTGGCCGGCATCAAGACCAATCTGTCTTTCTTTCAGTCGATCCTCTCGCACGAACAGTTCCTAGCAGGCGAACTGAGTACAGGTTTCATCGATAAGCACTACTCTCCGGAAGCGTCGGCACAATGTGCAAAGCTTCAGGATGTGGCCGCGGCTGCGGCCACACTGCACGCGAGTCTTGAAGGCAAATCTATGGGCCCAAGAAAGACTGCCGACGGCGCCTGGAAGCAGGCCGGACGCACAGAGGGTTTGAACAGAAGGTAAGACTGAAGGTAACTGTTTAGTG
>Ga0163150_10002640_pt1 | contig 26980 bp, 26 predicted proteins | sample OliLakLV19P2IB_FD_148628 | JGI IMG/M metagenome (GOLD analysis project Ga0163150, IMG submission 148628) | Freshwater microbial mat bacterial communities from Lake Vanda, McMurdo Dry Valleys, Antarctica - Oligotrophic Lake LV.19.P2.IB | ecosystem: Environmental > Aquatic > Freshwater > Lake >...
ACCTGCATCAGCGTCCCGCTCGCGCGAAACATCAAAGCAACTCGGTCCGCCGCGACGCGCAGCGGAGCGCGTAGCCTCGCTTTGTAGCCGATTCAGCGAAGCCCCGCCACGGGGGCAGCGCGCAAATCAAACCAGATTCCGCACGCGCAGACGCGGCGGAACGTGTCGATCGCCGTTCACTTCAAAACTTCGGCGTCCGCAACTTTGACCACGCGCGATGGCGCGTCGGCCTCCAGATTGGCTTGCTCCAATTCCAGGAAGGCCTCGTTGACGAGGGCCTCGAGACGGGCCAGTTCGGCGTCTTTTTCAGCGTCCTTTTCTGTGGGCTTGCCTGCCGGTTTGTCCGCGGGCCGTTCGGCGGTTTTGGCGGTGTCCGCGGTTGTTGCGATCTCCATCAGCTCTTTTCGTCGCAGCTTTGCGTCTTGCCGCCGCTCGTCGTAGACACGCTTCAATTCCTCGCGATGCTGTTTCCGCTTCCGACTGTCGACGTATACGCACCTATCAAAGTAAGCATTAACCACGGCGTTGACGACTTTGGCTGCTTCGTCCTGATGGCTGCTCGCCAACTGCACGCGAAGAATCTCCGAATCGTTGGGATAGATTGTCTCCAGATTGGCCCGCAGCCAGGCGACGGGATCAGATCTTCCTCGCACGATCGAAAGCTGGGAAATGCCAGGCTCTTTAAGAGCCGCGGACAAGACTGCGTCGCTGTGAAATAGCTCGATTTGCTTCGCCTTAAACGCGTTGATCTCCAAGGGATCGGGGCTTGGCGAAACCAGCACGGATTGCGTCGCGCGCTTCACCTGCAAGAACGCCGTTGCGTACTTCTTCGGCTGGAACGCCATCCACAAAGCAACGAGCACGGCCACAAGCGCCGTCGCGGCCAGCAACGCCCGTACCGTGAAGGTGCGGTAGTTGCGGTTGTTAACGCGTGCTTCGATGGGAGCGAGGTTCATTCGCGATTTCCGGCGGACCTAATCCTCGATGATTTGGGCATCCGCAACTTTCCGCACGCGCGCTGGTTCCCCGGCGTTCATCTTCGCGCTTTCCATTTGGTTGTCATCCGCGACTGACTGCTCCTTTGCCCTGTCGAGGATCGCCTTGAGACGGGCAAATTCTGCATCCTGTTCCGCGAGTTGGTTCGCGGTCTTCCCATCAGGATTCTTGGACTTAAGCGATTTCAGCTCCTGGCACCGCAGTAGAATGGGAAGAATGTCTTGCCGTCTCTGCTCTTGGAGTTGTCGGAGCGAATCTCGATGCCTTATCCGCTTTTGAACTTCCTCGTTTACACAGTCTTCAAAGTACGCGTCGATGACGGCGTTAACCAGATTGACCGCCTCTTTCGAATTCAAGTTGGTCAGCCGAACGCGCAACAGCCCCGAATCATTGATGTAGTCGGTTTGTAAATTGTCGCGAAGCCAACCTAAGGGATCCAACTTGCCTCGAACGCTCCGGAGACTCGCCATGCCAGGCTGTTTGAGTGCATCGCTCAGAACCAAATCGGAGTGGAGAAACTCGATTTGCTTTGCCCTATATGCGCGCACCTCGGTGGGGTCGGACCGAAGGGGCGCTGGGGGATGCATTTTCCATCCCGTGTCATTCACCTGCAAGAACGCCGTTGCGTACTTCTTCGGCTGGAACGCCATCCACAAAGCAACGAGCACGGCCACAACCGCCGTTGCGGCCAGCAACGCCCGTACCGAGGAGGTGCGGTAGTTGCGCGTTCGAACGAGCGCTGGCGTGCGGAGGGGATTGACGCTGTGGGGTTCGGCCTGGACCGGCTGGTGCATAATCGGTGGCATTTTGAAACCCTGCTAAGGGGCCCCAGGGGGCCGTTTCAAAAGTCGCTGAGATTTGAAACACGCGCGTGCCGGAAAGCGGTTGGGAACCTCGAACGTTTCAATTCGGACGTCATTCCCGCGCAGGCGGGAATCCAGGGACTTGGGAAAGGTATGCCCGCGTGACATCGCCGCTTTGCGGCGTCCGACGATTCTTCGCGCGATCTTACCGTGGGCTCGCGGCGCACGGCTCAATGCCTTGGCCGCTCCGCGGCCTCTGCAAGCACGACTCGATGCGATTCTTCGATCGCACTGCGATATTCCGCCCTCGCCCCATTCGCGATGCGTGTATTTTACCACAAGCGTTGGCTTGTTTTCAAAGGCGATTCTTGCACAAAGTTTTGTGCCGACTTGCACCGCAAGTGTGACCAAAAAGAGCGGTTGACGGCCTTCAAATAGGTCGGTGGCGTACACTGGATTGCTCACGATCGCGCTCGCGAATCTTCCGACCAACTTCGATAATCTCCTTCATGACTGCGTCGCCGGCAAACATACGAAGCGTGGAACGCCAATCCTTGTCGGTAGGGCGCACGCCATCCCGCTGGTCTTTGGATAATCACGCGACTTCCTGTTCCAGAGCAGCAACGCGCTGGTCGAGAGTCGGTTGTGACATCAGTTTGCTCCACCAATGTGAGACGGCCCGTAGGTTCGACTATACGCCGTCGAGGATGCGCGGAGTAAAGGCGACAAAGGGGGGCACGTCCAATAATCGCCCGTGGGCGAAGATTGAAATAGCGCAGGGGAAGAAGAAGTGGTGAGTGGCGAATGGTCGTGGTAGGATCCTTTCGATGATTCGTTCACTCGCACAACTTGCATCACAACGCTTCGAGTTTCTCGAAACAGTCTACGGGTTTCGGCTTGTCGTTTCGTCCGAAACCCTGGTTCGGTGGGAAACCGATGACATTTTCCTGCAAGTTACATACGATGCTACCCGCTCCTACGAAGTGGATCTCGCAATCGGCCAGTTGACGGTCGAGAAAGAAAGAGTCTGGCCACCCTTTTCGCTTAGCGACTTAGTTGGACTCGCTGGTGTCCCATTTAAAGTGCGGCCGTTTTTTCAAGCCAGCACGGAGGATAGATTGAAGGCGGCGGTTGAACAAATCGCTGATTTGTTCCATCAGCACGGTAAGCGGTTTCTAGCGAACGATGTCGAGCTATTCCGGTCGCTTCAGCAGCAAATGAACAAAGAATCGTGCGAATATGGTCTCCAAAAAAGATTGTCGTGGATGCGTGAAATCGCTGAAAAAGCGTGGCACGAACACGACTATAAGACGGTGGTCGATCTCTATCGAAAGCAATTAGGGAACCTTACACGATCAGAAGCCAAACGCTACAAAATCGCGTTAAAGCACGTCGAAAGTTCACCACAATAAGGCGCAAGCTTACATCCCCGGGGCGGAACAGGTGGGAGGCAGAAGTCGAATCTCCATTTGGTTTCCGACGCCCTTGTTGCGCTGGCACGTTTGTTGCGCCGCGTCGATGCTCAACCATCACCTCTCACCCTCTCACTCTTTACTCCCAAACAGCTTCTTCAACTTCGCCCCAGCCTCCGCCTTGTTCTCGGGCTTCTTCTCCGGCTTGGGCTCATCCGGCAGCTTCGCGCCTTGCTGCATGCAGTACAGGCGGGGCGACGTGCGAATCAACAGCTTGTCGCCGGCGATGGCTGGCGTGGCCATGCTCATGTCGTCTTCGGCCAGGGCGTTGGTGTGCAGGATCTCGAACTCGCGGCCGGCTTTGATCACGAAGGTCAGGCCGTCTTCGTTCAGGCAGAAAATCTTATCGTTGTAGGCCCAGGGGGACGACGTGAAGGCCTTGCCCTCGGGCAGGCGTTGCTTGTCGTACACCATTTCGCCGGTGCGTGCGTCGTAGCAGGCGAAGAAGCCGCGATCCATGAGCACGTACATCAGGTCGCCGTAGATCAGCGTGGTGGGGTTGTAGGGTGCGGCGTCTTTCTGGCACCAGGCGATGTAGTCGTTCTTGGTCTGTTCTTCTTCGAGCGAAATATCGCCCGAGGCGCCGGGCTTCAACGCGAAAATCGGCTTCTTCTTGTCCATCACGTATCCGCTGCTCACGTAGAGCAGGCCGAACTTCGAGTACGGCGTGGCGATCGTGATGCTCGAGCTGCCGCCAAATTCGTAGAGCAAGTTGCCCTCGAGGTCATACGCGCGGTTCTTGCGCGTGCCGGGCACAATCAATTCAGTCCGCTGCTCGTTCTCCCAGATGTACGGCGTGGCCCAGTTGCTCTTCTCGTCGCGCTCCTTGCGCCAGACTTGCTCGCCGGTCTTGACGTCGAGGCACAGCAGCTCGGCTTGCTCGTCGTTGTCGTTGACGATGTAGAGCCGGTCTTTGTAGAGCACGGGCGAAGCCGCGGTGCCCCAGCCGAAGCGCATCTTGTGCGGCGTGAAATCCTTGCTCCATTTCGGGTTGCCTTCCATGTCGTAGCAGTAGAGGCCCACATTGCCGAAGTAGGCGTAGACGCGCTGGCCGTCGGTCACCGGCGTTTCCGAGGCGTAGCTGTTCTTCAGGTGGATGGGCATCGCCGGCGGGCCTTCGTGAGACAGCTTGTCCCAGAGGGTCTTGCCCGTGTTCAAGTCGAGGCACAGCACGCGCCACTGGTTGGGGGCCTCGGGCTTGGGCCGTTCGCCGCCGAAGTACAAGCCCTTCTTGGGCGGCTCGGTGTCGCTGGGGTTCACGCAGGTTGTGAGGAAGATCTTCGAGCCCCACACGATCGGCGACGACCAGCCGCGGCCGGCCACGTCGAACTTCCACAGCACGTTCTCGGTGGTCGTCCATTTGTCGGGCAGGTTGGCGGTTTCAACGACGCCCAGCGATTGCGGCCCGCGCAGTTGCGGCCAATTGTCGGCCGCGCGAGCCGCACTGACGCCGACCAGCACCATCGAAGCGACCAAGGGCAGGGCAAAAAACCGCGAGCGAACCAGCAATGCAACTTGCATGGGACCGATCCTTATGGCGATGCGACGGCGCCCCTGGGAAAACGCGCCACCCGGAAAGTGGGCGGAAGCGCGTGTGCGGCCATTTTACGTCGGCCACGGCGGGGGGACAACAATTGTCGCGGATGAGTGGTATTGTTGATTCGATGTGGGTGCCTGGAAAATGCGGTAGGGTGGGACGCCCTTGCACAAGGTTGCGGCGTGGGACTCAAGTGAGGTCGAATGCAATTGCCGTGAACGTTCGTGCGAAGTCCCACGCGAAGGGATTGGTTTCGGCGTCCCACCCTACGTTTTCCGAGGCCGCACGATGCCGAAAGAAGACATTGCGCTGGCAATGAAGAAATCGGCCCGCGTCCACGTCACGGTCGACTTTGGCGCGACGGCTCGGCCCCAAGGGTACATCGTGAGCATCGAGCCCGAGGGCGGAGGAGGCGTGGGCACCTGGGGCGGCTCGGGCAACATCGACGACAAGAACCAGATCTCGTTCGAGAACGTGCCGCCGGGCAAGTACGTGCTGCAAGGCAGGCCAAATCCCGGCCGAGCCAACGAGGGCTCCGCGTCCGTCACCGCCGATTTGAAGGGGGGCGAGACGACGGAGGTTATTCTGTTCTATAAGTGAGTTGGACTTTAAGGACAGGTGTGGTCACTGACACGGCGACGTCGCCGTCATTCCCGCGCAGGCGGGAATCCAGTGAATCGCAAGACGGCCCTGCACGTAGAGAATTACGTCCGCTGCGCAGAACACTCTTTCGCCACCCCTTCCCTGAGTCCCTGGATTCCCGCCTGCGCGGGAATGACGTCCCAGGTTGAGCACTCACTCGCCGCCGCTGAGCCGTCGCTTCGCTCTGGCCCCTGCACACGGCTCACGCAATCAACGCGTGATGAACTGCAGTTGCACCGGGATGTACAGCACCGGCGGGGTCTCGCTGGGGCAGGCCACGGCGTCGTCCACGCCAATGCCTGCGCCGGGCAGCCCGTCGTTGCGTTTGTAGATGTCGTCGCCGACCTCGTACACGCGGGAGCCGAGTTGAAACCTGACGTGCCCGTCCTCGAACATCACGTTGTTGCCGCCCTTGTCGTGATTGGGGTTGTCGCCGCCCGCCAGGTTGCCGGGCTTGTCGGCAAGGATGGCATGGTGCGAGCGATGCAGATTGCGCGCCCCGCGATACACGTCGTTCGCATCGATATATCCGAAGGAGTAGCAGTAGCTGCCGCCGACGTACAAATGGTAGATCCGCAATTGCACGCGATTGGCGCTATTGAACTCTTCGAGCGTGGGTATCTTAAAGTTGCGCTGCTCGTCGGTCGCCGACTCGGGGCATAAGATCTGCGAGGGCTTTTGCAGATAACCGTTCCAATTCAGAATCGCGGCGTAAATGCCCGCCACGCCCAGGCGGCCTTCCGCTGGCACATAGGGGAGTTGGTCATTGTGATGCTCGTTGTAATTCAACATCGCCAATCCGATTTGGCGCATGTTGTTTTCGCAATGCAGGCGTCGCGAGCTCGAGACGCTGCTGGAGACGGCCGGAAAGATGAGCAGCGAAGCGGCCATGAAGATGCCGGCGGCGACCATCACATCGGGCGCTCGCCAGTTTCCGCTCGTCTGGAGCGACTCGGATTGGCTGGCGCTGGCCCACGGTCTCCAACCGGCGTGCGAGCAGACCGAGCGACAGGTCCGCTCCGCCATTCCGGGTGGGGGGGTCGGATCGGAGTCGTCTTCGTCCAACGGCACGAGGGTTGCCCGGACCTCTTCGAGCTCACGGCGCAGTTCGGGGTCTACGGCCAAGCGCACTTCCAACTCCGCCTGTTCGGCGGGATCGAGGGCGCCCAATACATAGCCCAGCAACTGCTCGCGCATCGGACTAACGATCTCCGGACGGCTCGCGGACGTTCCAGGCGTCGTTCAAGCGTGTGATCGCCGTGTGGAGCCGGCTCTTCACCGTACCCACGGGCACGCTCAACGCGTCGGCCGCCTCACGATACTTCAACCCCTGGTAGTAGACCAAGGTCACTGCGCTTCGCAACGAGTCGGGCAGCGACTTCACGGCATGACGAATCCAACGACGTCGCTCGTCGGCGGCCAGGTGGGCCGCCGGACCGGCGTCTTTGCTGACCAGCAATTCCGAGAGCGTGCCCACGTCCTCTTCCTTGTCGCTCTGATTGCGTCGATCGAGACTGACCATGCGATGTCGCTTGTTCCGGCGCTGGGCGTCGATTGCCTGGTTGGTGGCGATCGTATAAAGCCAAGGTCGAAACTTGCGTCCCTCCTCAAATTGGCCACTCTTCAGGTGGATTTGCAGGAACGTCGCCTGGAAGACGTCTTCGGCCATGGCCGCGTCGCCCAGGTAGCGTCGCAAATAGCTGTAGAGTTCTCGCTCGTAGCGGTGGACGAGCTCAGCGAACGCACGCGCGTCGCCGCGTTGGTGGGCCTCTGCGAGCAATGCTTCGTCGGTCCACTCCGACTTGGGCACGGCCACAACACGTTCGGGGGCCACATTCGCGGCGGAACGGTTGACTGCAGTCTGATTCGCTCGTCTGGTTTCGGTAAGCTGGTTCATCATTTCTTACGCACTGTGTGGAGGAGAGTTCAGCCTCTGGCGGATTTCCGTGCGAAGAGCACAGGCCCGTGGACTGCCAAACTCACCCGGTGACCATTCTACCACAACTCTCGCTAAACCATCTGGATCGGATGGCCTAACCACGACTGGGGCACCCTGTCCTAACTGGCCTGCCTCGACGTGCCAAATTGACAGGTTCCGACTGCCCCCCTACACTCACGACCCGTATAGACGCAACTTCCATGCCTATTGGAAAAGACGCGTGTGAAACGTTACATCTGGGCGGCACCGGGCGACGTTAACGCCTTTTTTGGCTTGATGTTGGATAATATCGCCGATTTGGTGCTGTTGGTGGGGCTGTTAAAAGGTGCGTATGATTTCGATGCAACTTTTGCTTTACGATACATGGTTCCTGGTACAGCCGTCGGCGTGCTGGTCGGCGATCTGCTGTTCACGTGGCAGGCTTTTCGCCTCGCCCGCCGGACCGGCCGAAGCGACATAACCGCCATGCCGCTGGGACTGGACACTCCCAGCACCTTTGGCCTGGTGTTTTTCGTGCTGGGGCCGGCATTCTTGGCGGCAAAACAATCGGGACTCGACCCCGAAGCGGCCGCTCGCCATGCCTGGCACATCGGCATGGCCACGATCGTGACCAGCGGCGTGTTCAAACTGGCGTGCGCGGCCGGAACGGGTTGGATCCGCAGGATCTTACCCCGCGCAGGCCTTTTAGGGTCGCTAGCAGCCATCGCTTTAGTGCTGATTAGCTTTCTGCCGCTGTTGGAATTGCTGCACGTGCCCGTCGTGGGCTTTCTGTCGTTGGCCGTCATTCTGACGACGCTCGTGGCCCGACTGAAGTTGCCGGGACGCATTCCCGGCGCGCTGGGAGCATTGCTCGTCGGCGGCATTGTCTACTACTGCATGCGAGCGGCCGGAGCGATCGCGCCCGAGGCCTCGCCCATCAACCCGGCCGACGCCTTGCTGCCGACCGAATGGCTCGAGGCCTTTCGCTTCGAATGGGTGCAGAGTTTTGGCGAGTCGCTGCGGTACTTGCCGGTGGTGATTCCCTTCGCGCTGGCGACGATCGTCGGCGGCATCGACTGCACGGAAAGCGCGGCGGCGGCCGGCGACGAATATCACACGCCCACGATCATCGCAATTGAAGGCTTCGCCACCGTGGTTGCCGGCCTGTGCGGCGCCGTTTTGCAGACGACGCCCTACATCGGCCATCCGGCGTACAAGGCCATGGGAGGCCGCGCGGCCTACACGCTGGCGACCGCGCTCTTCGTGGGGAGCGCAGGGCTGCTGGGTTACTTTGCCTACTTCTACGCCGTGATTCCCAAAGCGGCCATCTTTCCGATCATGATCTTCATCGGACTGGAGATCACGGCCCAGAGCTTTCTGGCGACGCCCCGCAAGCACTATCCCGCGGTCGTGCTGGCCTGCATTCCGGCGATGGCCTCGCTCTTGATCATTTTTGTCGATCAACTGCTGGCCACGCTGGGCACGACGCTCGAACAACTGGCCGGCCGCAATCTGCTGCTGGCGCAGAACCTGCAAACGATCCGCATGCTGTCGAGCGGGTTTATCGTCACCAGCCTGCTCTGGGCCTCGGCGCTGGCGTCGCTCATCGATCGACGCTTGAAGCGGGCGGCCTGCTACTTTGCCGTGGCCGCGGTGTGCGCCTTCTTCGGCATCATCCATTCGCCGCTGCCGGGCAGTCCGCTGGCATTGCCCTGGCGATTGCCGGCCGAGTTGCCCGCGTTCGCCTCCGGTCAGTCGCCCTACTACATGGCAGGGTCGTACGCGGCGGTGGCGTTGCTGTGGCTGGCTTGGGACGCGATCGCCCGGCCGAAGGAAGAATCTGAATGTTCGTAGTGACCGCATTCAGTGCGGTCCGGTTGCACGCGAAGGATCCGCACACAAACAACCTGTTCAATTTGCCACGGATTGAACTCAGCGCGGGCTACGCCCGGGCAACCCAAATTGTTGGATGTCTGTGAACGGATCGCTACTTTTCCCTAGCCCAGGCATTCATGCCTGGGTTTTCGACGCCCTGTCAACGTCGTCGTCAACACACGCTTCAGCCGGTTGGCGTTTCCGACATGGCTATTCCGCCCTGAAGGGCATGCACAACGAAATCGTTTATGATTGATTTCCCAGGCGTGAACGCCTGGGCTAGGGAAAACTCGGACGCCGAAATCCGCGCAAAGCGAGTCGAAATCCAACGTTTGTAGTACGAATTAAATACGGAATTGAAGAAGGAATTGTACCGCGGATGAACGCCGATAAACGCGGATGAAAACGGACGAGACGATTGGGTTTCTTGTTCCAGACTTCATATCCGCGTTCATCCGCGGTTCAACCGATTTCCTTAAAGCCGTCTTTCATCCGTACTACAAACGTTGAATTTGCACGCGCCTTGCGCGGATTCTTGTCGCCCTGTGCAGTCGGAGGACGGGATTGGGTTGGTAGGCAACTCACGCAAGAATCGCGAAAACGCGAAAGAGCGAAAACGAAAAAACATTTCGGGCTTTCGATCTTTCGCGCTTTCGCGATTCTCGTGGTTTAAAAGGCAACATCGAGCAGTCGATGTGGCGATTGGCGGCAATAACGCTCAATACCCCTCAATCGTCTACTTTGAGTTCACCGGACCCGATCGATTCGGGTCACTACGAACTTCGACCCTACTTGAGCCGCGTTCTCCGTGCGGCTAGCATGCCGAAGGAATACCGTCTCGCGTCGCCCGCGCGCTGGTCGCATCCGCCCCCGCCTTTTAGCAACAGGAAGCTCCCATGAACGACTCTGGTTTGCGCTCCTTACACTCTTTTGCGCCAAGGCTGTTTGTGTTAGCCGTGGCGGCTTTGATGTTCGTCACCGTCGCCCGCGCCGCCGAGCCAGAAAAATCGAAGCAGGCCAATGCAGCGGCCGCCCCGACCTACGGCCAACAGCTCGAGTTTCTGCGCAAGCACACGCAGGTGATTGAATTGACCAATGGTCACGGCGCCCGCATTGCGATTTGCCCGCAGTGGCAAGGCCGCGTGATGACCAGCACCAGCGGCGACCTGGCCGGCCCCAGCTTCGGTTGGATCAATCGCGAGTTCATCACCGCGGGCAAGCCCTCGGCGGCCTTCAACAACTACGGCGGCGAGGACCGTTTTTGGCTCGCGCCCGAGGGAGGGCCGTTTTCGCTGTGGTTCGCGACGGGCAGCGAGCAGACCTTGCCCAATTGGTTCACGCCAAAGGACCTGAACGAGGGCGCGTTCGAAGTCACTCCCCAGGATCGCTCGACGTACCGCATGCAGCGGAATGCGAAGTTCACCAATTTTGCCAAGGCCTCGTTCGATCTTGAGGTTACCCGTGAGATTCGTCTGCTCCCAACCGTCCAGTTCGCGGAGCAGATTGACGGGCTCGACTCGGCCACTGTGCGCAGTGCGAAAGGGCTCCGCATGGTCGGCTTTGCGAGCAGCAACACGATCACCAACCGCGGGTCCGCGATGAAGCGCGACAGCGGTCTGGTCTCGCTCTGGATCCTGGGTCAGTTTCCCGCCGGCGATCAGACCGTGATTGTCGTTCCCTACCGAGCGGGGGACGAGAAGGAACTGGGACCGGTCGTCAACGCCAACTACTTTGGCGACGTTCCGGCGGACCGGCTGAAGGTCACGCCGACGGCAATTCTCTTTCGCGGCGACGGCAAGTACCGCGCGAAGCTCGGCACGTCGGCCAAGCGGGCCAAGCCGATCGCCGGCTCGATCGATTTCCGCACGGGCGTGCTGACGTTGGTGCATTTCACGATGCCGGCCGACCCGACCGCGGCGTTGTACCTCAATAACACCTGGAAGGCGAAGCAGGACAAGCCCTACGCCGGCGACGCCTTCAACAGCTACAACGACGGCCCGCCCGAACCCGGCGCTCCGGCCTTGGGTGGCTTCTACGAGCTAGAGACACTGGCCCCGGCCGTCGAATTGGCCAACGGCAAGTCGTCGACGCACGTGCATAGCACGTTCCACTTCCAGGGCGACATCGCGGCGCTGGCGCCCGTGGCCAAGGCCGCGTTGGGCGTCGACCTGGAAGAAGTGCGGAAGATGGTTGCGCCCTGAGGCACGTGTTTTGATGTTGCACTCGCATCCCGAGCCGACCCCGTAGGGGTCTCAGCCATTAGCCGGTGGTTGAGCGCAGCGACACCACCGGAAACGGAATTCGCGGAAACCCGATCGACCCCGCAGGGGTCGCAGCATCGACGACTGAGGCTGCGACCCCTTCCGGGGTCGGTCGTTAGCATGATGCCTCGAACCGGGGGTGTCGCTTGCGCTCAACCCCCGGCTAATGGCTGCAACCCCTGCGGGGTTGAGTCGTCCACGCATGAAGCTACCCGCCCGCCAGCGCGCCGATGACGAGGTAGGGCTCCGCGCCCGATGCGACCGCGTCGGGTAGCGGGGCGTCGGGCGATTCGTTCGACAGGTCCTGCTCGCAGGCGTAGAACCGCAAGAACGCTCGCCGCTTGCCCGTGTCGTGGTCGCGGATCGTTCCGCGCAGCATGGGATAGCGGGCTTCGAGCGCGTCGAGCACCGTGCGCTGCGTGACCGGCGCCGCGACTTCGAGCTGCACCTCGCCCTGCACGCTGGCCAGTGTCCGGAGATGGTAGGGGATTTCGACGCGAATCATGGTTGGACTTCTGGCTTTGCCGCGCTGCGACGAACCCGGAAGCTGACGCATCCGGCTCGCCGTGTAATCACCTCTCGCCAGGTAAACACTACAGCACTTGGGCCTCTACGGAGAGCACCGGCGGCAGGTCGCGGACGATGGGATCCCAACTGTCGCCGCCGTTACTCGACGCGTAAACCTGCCCGCCTGAGGTGCCGAAGTACACGCCGCACTCGTCCATCGTGTCGACCGACATGGCGTCGCGGAGCACGTTGACGTAGCAATTCTCTTGCGGCAGGCCCTTGGTGAGCGGCTCCCAGTCGTTGCCGCCCGTCTTGCTGCGATACACGCGCAGCTTGCCCTCGGGCGGATAGTGCATCGAGTCGCTCAAGATCGGCACGACGTAAATCGTCTCTGGGTCGTGGGCGTGGACGTCGATGGGGAAGCCGAAATCCGTCGGCAAGTTGCCACTTACCTCGTGCCACGAATCGCCGGCGTTGTCGCTGCGCATCACGTCCCAATGCTTTTGCATGAACAACACGCCCGGCCGCGAAGGATGCAGCGCGATGCGATGCACGCAATGGCCGACCTCGGCCTTCGGGTCGGGTATGTACTGCGAGACCAGGCCCTGGTTGATGGCTTTCCACGTGGCGCCGCCGTCGTCGGTGCGGAATGTTCCGGCAGACGAGATGGCGATGTAGATCCGGTTGGGATTCGTGGGATCGAGCAGGATCGTGTGCAGGCCCATGCCGCCGGCGCCGGGGCACCACTGCGGGCCGGTGCCGTGGCCCCGCATACCTGAGAGCTCGTGCCACGACTTACCGCCGTCGGTCGTCTTAAACAGCGCGGCATCTTCGACTCCGGCGTACGCCGTGTCGGGGTCCGTGAGCGACGGCTCGATATGCCAGACGCGTTTGAACTCCCAGGGATGCTGCGTGCCATCGTACCACTGGTGCGTGGTCAACGGTTTGCCGTTGGGAGGCGAGGTGTCGTAGACGAACTTGTTGCTTTCGCCCATGGGCATGCCGTCGGGCGTGGTCGTCGGCTCGCCCGGTTTGGTGCCAGGCTGCTCCCAGGTTTTACCGCCGTCGCTACTGCGCTGGATGATCTGTCCGAACCAGCCGCTGGTTTGCGAGGCAAAAATGCGATTCGGATCGGCGGGCGAGCCCTTGAGATGGTAAATCTCCCAGCCGGCAAAGTGCGGCCCGTCGACGGTCCACTTCTTCCGTTTGCCATCGGAGGTAAGAACGAACGCCCCTTTCTTGGTGCCGACGAGGACTCGAACCGCGGTCATGGGGATATTCCTTTTCGAGTTTGAACTTGCGAGTTGTTTTGTGCGAAGCTTGGGCTTTTCAACGATCGACTACAAATCCACAATCGCCTTGAACCCGCCATAAGCCATCCGCTTCGGGTCAAAAGGCATCTCCTTATTGGCCATCATGGCGTTGAGCCGTGGGTCCTTCATGACCTTGGCGTTGACCTTATCGCGATGGGCACGTGACTTGTACAAGATCCAGGAGAACACCACCGTCTCGCCGGCTTTGAGCTTGACCAGCTTGGGGAAGGGCAGCCCGAATTTGGTCTTCAGGTCGTCGCCGACGCACTCGAGGTATTCCACCGCGCCGTGCTCCTTCCACACCTTGCCCGCCGTTTGAGCCATGCGGGTGTAGGCCTTGATGTTCTTCTTGGGAACGACCAACACGAAACCATCGGCGTAACGCATGGGATTCTCCAGTTGTATTTTCGGCAGTCAGTAGGTCCCGGCGGCCCGACGGGACCTGTGTGTGGGTTAAAGGACATCAACGGGGTCGTCGTGCGAGCAAGCCAGATCCTGATTGCGACGCGATATTTCAGCGCCAGGTACCGTCCGGCGGCCGGTACCTACTTCTTTCGCGTCATGGCGATGCTCGTCATCTTGTATTCTTTGCCGGTCTTCGGATCGGGGCCGATCACCTCCAGCGTCTTGGTGTTCGGTCCGGTGATCGTTTCGATCTGCCGCATCACGGCCGGCTTCTGAGTGAGTGGGCAGTTGAACGTGAGGCTCCAGGTGAGCGTCTTGCCGTCGGGCGAGAGCTTGCCGACGCCGTTCATCATGCCGGTGCCGAAGTTGTCGATCCAATTGGATACGAACTGCTTGGCGACGTTGTCGTAGCCCACGATGCCCACGCGTTTGTACGGACCCATGCCGGGCATATCGCCGGCGAGGTCGACCTTCATGAACCGGCCATCCATCAGCGGCGTGATGGTTGTCGTACTATCGCCTTTGACTGGGTCACCGCCGGGCATCATCCACATCGTGTTCTTGCCTTGCCACACGCCGGCGCCGTCGGCCAGGTACTGGTGCAGCTTGCCGGGCGTGCTCGCGGCCATGCACAACTGCATGTCGGCTTCCGTCCAGCCGGGCGGCAGCTTGAACTCCGGAGCCGCGGAATTCTTGGAGTCTTTCGGCAGTTCAGCGGCCACGATCGCACCGGCAATCGCGATGAGCCCCGACGCAGCAACCCAAGCGGTCGTGAAGTGCTTCTTGGATTTCATAGCAAATTCCTCCGTAGATGCGCCCGTCGGCTGCCGTACGCAGACAGCTCGGCCAGACGATGAATGTGATCGAGCATGGATTTCGTGGCGACCTTACGTCATGGATTAATCCGGTCGAAGCCAAGCGATCGCACCGAGAGGCGCGGAGCGCGAAGAAGACTAAGGGACAGGATCAACAGGATGCACAGGATGAAGAAAGGGGTTAGGGAAGCTCCTCGCATATATCCTGTCGATCCTGTTGATCCCGTCCGCGTTGCTTCCTTCGTCAGTCCGAGTTTCACTTGGGTTTGGTCCGGGGAAAAATCGACCGAGCAATTCTGGCGCGGAGACTAGGTCCGTATCGGCAGGATCGCTCGCAGCCGGCCGCAGCGTAGGTAGATGCCTAGCCAGACGAGTACCCCGAGAAGGACCGGAAAGATGAACGGCTCGCCGACGCGTGCATGCGTGGCGGTTGCTCCGCCGAGATAGCCTGTCAGCAGGATTGCGCCGAGAACCGATGTCTGTGGAATCAAATAGATGATCGTGCAGGCGATTTCGACAATTCCTAGGGCTAGCATGACGTCCGCTTTCCACCCCATCTTGTCAAGGCCTTCCTGCATTCCCTCCGGCTGAATGAATTTCATCGAAGCGCTGAAAAACAGCATCAGCACCGGCAGGATGGTTACGACCCAACCGGCCCAGTACATTTTTTTTGAGGCGGGAGCCGAGGGAGTTGATGATTCCATGAGTGTTTTTCTCTCCGTGCTACGAGCTGTGTTTTGGTGAACGGGTTACGCCGAAATTCGGTTGGCACGCCGAAGGGGTCGGGACTCGGCGTTGCCAACGCGGATTGGCCGAGCGCCGTGCGGTTACCGACGCCGACTCCCGACCCCGTTTGGGTTAGCACTTCGCCGGCTCTCGTTCGACGAGCGCTTTCAGTTGCGCCAGCCCTTTGTCGAACTGGCCGCCCACCATCTTATCCATATTCATCAACAATCCGACTGCCTTGGCCATGAAATTATTCTCGCCGTCCAGGCTCCAGGTCACCGTGGTTTGATCGCCCACGGCCCGGAAGGTGAACTGGGCCATGTTGGTGCCGGCGAACGGTCGGACGAACTCCAGCTTGATGCGGATCAGCTCATGGGGTCGGCTCTCGGTGATCGTCGTGCGACCCTCGCCCACCTGGTTGTTTCCGTTCCAGGAATAGCTGGCGCCGACTCCAGACGGCGGGCCCTGGTAGGTCGTCTTCATATTCGGATCGAGCTTCGCGTACGGCGACCAGGCCTCCCACTGGTGGAGATCATTCACCTGCGCGAAGACGTCCGCCGGCGCAGCGGCAATGGTGGCCGATCGCTCGACGTGCATTTCAGTTGGTCGCGTGGCGATGACCGCGACCAGGACGAGAATGACGGCAATGACCGCGATGAGGATGTAGGTGAACATGATGAACGATCTCCGGACGAGATTTCACTTTGAGCCCCTAACTCCACCTCCCCAACATCACGTCATTCCCGCGCAGGCGGGAATCCAGTGAACCGCGCATCGCCCCTGCACCACAAGATCTAGAACCGCCGCTTTCAAGTCTTTTGGCCACCGCTCTCCTCGAGTCCCTGGATTCCCGCCTGCGCGGGAATGACGTTCGCGTATCGAGGCGAGAGGTCCTTACGATCGTGCGCTCTGCACCGCGGCTGGTTCCCCCGACGGCAAGCCGGGGATCTCCATCATCGGCCGGATCTCGACCGTGCCCTTGCGGGCGGCTGGAATGCGTGCGGCGACCGCGATCGCCCCATCGAGATCGTTGGCGTCGACGATAAAGTAACCGCCGAGTTGCTCGTGCGTCTCGGCGAACGGGCCGTCCGTCACCAATCGCTTGCCGTCGCGGAGCTTTACGCTAGTGGCCGTGGCCACCGGCTGCAGTGGGCTAGCGGCCACGAATTGTCCCTTCGCGTCGAGGTCCTGGCAGAGCTGCGTCGATTCGACGTAGCAACTGGCCCGCTCCGTGTCGGTCATCGCGTCTTCGTGCATGTAGACTAGCAGCATGTATTTCATGACCAGTGATTCTCCGAAAAGTCGCCGAAATGCGCGAGTGCCGCGCGGTTAGTCGCTTCGATTTCGCCGCGGAGCGCCGCCAGGGCCGATAGCAAGGCCGCCTTGGGACGCTCGGCCGCACAGATGTAGCTGGCCAAGGGCTCGATCGCCCGAGCCAGGTTGCCGTCGTTGGTCCGCATGGGATTGAGGGTAACGCGATTCATCACAGTTCTCCACTATTTGTCTCACACGAGTTAGTCGAACGGCAAGTGTCCGGATCGACAACCGGGGGAAGATTTTTTTGCTTGGATATTTTCAGCTAGGACAAATGCTCGCCAATCCGCGGTGGTCGCACCGAGGGGGTCGGGACTCAGCGTCGTCAAGGCCGCTCGGCCAGGTGTAGGTCTTGTGCGACGCCGACTCCCGACCCCTGCGGCGCCGGCTCACTTTGCCGCTTGGCGGTCTCGTTCTGCAAGCAGTTCATTGACCTCCTCGGCGGCCGGGCGGATCTCGAAGGGGCCGCCCAGCCGCACGCCCGGGTGCTTCGACATCAGCAGGATGGCGTGGTTCAGGTCCTTGGCCTCGAGCAGCAGGATCCCGCCCAACTGCTCCTTGGTTTCGGCATAGGGGCCGTCAGTGACCGTGACCTTGCCGCCGTCCCACCGCAGAGTGGCGGCGTTGCGTGCCGACTGCAGGGCCTCGCCGCCGAGAAAGTGCCCGTTCTTCCGCAGCACATCGTCGTATGCAAAACATTCCTCCATCATCGCCTTCTGCTCGCTTTCGCTCAACCGTTCCCATTTGCCGTCTTCGATGTATCCGAGGCAGACGTATTTCACGACGACGCGCTCCAGGTATCAGTTAGTTGTGATGTGGATCAAGCACAAAAAAAATAGGGTGGGACGACCAGGGAGTAAGCCGCGTGGGACTTCGGTGGTTGCGGAACGTATGGTTTGCGTTGTTACCCGTCTGGAGTCCCACGTCGTCAATGTGAGCGAGGCCGTCCCACCCTGCTTTTTGCTCTGAACATGGAATAGTCGTACCGCGTTGACCGGAATCGACACTGGGGGCCGCGAATTCCGAAAAAATATCTCAGCCCTGGAGATCAGCCCGGCAATTCAGCCAGCCGCCCGGCGAGAAACCGCAGCTCGGTCTCTTGCCGCGTGAGGGAGAGAGCCCGCTGGTAGGCGGCCCGGGCGTCGGCCGTTCTGCCCAAGCGCCGGCAAAGCTCGGCCCGCGCGGAATGCGCCAGATGATATTCGACCAGATCGCCGCGCGCGAGGATGGCATCGATCAGTTCGAGACCGGCCGCGGGGCCGTCGCGCATCGCGACGGCCACGGCCCGGTTCAACTCGACCACGGGCGAAGGCTCGAGCTGCGCGAGCACGCCATACAACTCGGCGATCTGCGCCCAGTCGGTCGCCGCCGGGCTAGAAGACTCGGCGTGAACCGCCGCGATGGCCGCTTGAAGCGTATACGGTCCAAACCGCCGTGACGCGAGCGACTGCTCGAGCATTGCGCGCCCCTGCGCAATGTGCTCTTGATTCCAGAGCGAACGGTCCTGATTCTCCAGCAGCACCAGATCGCCCGTCGGCGAAGTGCGCGCAGCCCGCCGCGATTCTTGTAGCAACATCAGCGCGACGAGCCCCACGACCTCGGGCTCGGGCAGCAATTCAATCAGCAATCGCCCCAGCCGGATCGCTTCGGCCGAGAGATCCGCGCGCGTCAACGATGCGCCCGACGAGGCCGAGTATCCTTCGTTGAACACCAGGTAGATGACTTGCAGCACCGTTTCCAGCCGGTCGGGCAGATCGGCCAGCGCCGGCACCTGGTAGGGAATCCGCGCGTTCTTGATCTTGGCCTTGGCACGCACGATCCGCTGCGCCAACGTGGGGGCCGCCGTGAGAAAGGCCCGCGCGATTTCCTCGGTCGTGAGGCCGCAGACTTCGCGAAGTGTCAGCGCCGCCCGCGCTTCGGGCGGCAGCGCGGGATGGCAGCAGGTGAAGATCAACCGCAGGCGGTCGTCCTGGATTTCGTCTTGTGTCGCGGCGGGGTCGTGCGACTCGGTGTCGAGTCGCTGGGCCAGATCTTCGAGCGAAGCGTCGAAGCGGGTGCGGCGGCGGATGGCGTCGATCGCTTTGAACCGCCCGGCCGAAACGAGCCACGCCCGGGGTTGGTCGGGCACGCCGTCGCGCGGCCATTGCTCGACGGCCGAGGCAAAAGCGTCGTGCATCGCTTCCTCGGCCAGGTCGAAATCGCCGAGCAGGCGGACGAGCGTGGCGAAGACGCGCCGCGATTCAGAACGGTAGACGGCGTCGACCATCGCGCGGGCCTGTTCGACCGTGTACTCACTCATCCGTCCGATTCCTAACGGGTTGAATCCGCGCCGTCATTCCCGCGCAGGCGGGAATCCAGAGACTCGGGGAACGCCGTCGCGAAAAAACTCGCACCCGGCGGGTTACGAGCCAGGTGGTGCAGAGCCGTCTTGTACTTCGCTGGATTCCCGCCTCCGCGGGAATGACGGTAACAAGCGGAAATGACGGTTCAAAGCGGGAATGACGGTCATGATGCGTCCTCTAGTCGTTTGCCACCGGCGGGTTGCTTTACGGACTCTTACCATGCTGCGTGGTCTTCGTCAGCTTGCCCTTGGCGTTGTACGTTTGCCAGGGGCCAATTTTCGTTTCGCCCGCGTATTCTCCCTCGACGTGCAAGGCGCCGTTGGGGTGATAACGCTTCCAGATGCCCACGCGCGTCTCGTTGTCGAAAGCGCCGGTCTGCATGAGCTTTCCGTTCTCGCGATACCACTTCCACGCGCCCGTCATTTTGCCGTTGGCGAACTTGCCGATGGCCTTCAACTGTCCGTTGCGCAGGTAGTACTTCCAAACGCCAACCTTCTCGCCGGCGCGGTACTTGCCTTCGCAGGAGACGCCGCCGTCCTTGAAGTGCTCTTTAACGACGCCGTTCTTCAACTTTCCGTCGGAGTCGAGTTTGCTTTTGTCGATCTTCATCGAACGTTCTCGTTTTGTGCCGCTACTAGCCCTCTACTTGGCTTCCACCACGCCTTTCATGGAGGCTAGTCCCTTCTCGAAATCGGCGCCGATCATTTTGTCCATGTCCATGAACGGGTGGGACGCAGCTCCGATTCCTTCGGGCACGAACGAACTCGCGTGCCTTACTGTCATTGTTAATCGGAGCGTGGACGATTTGCAATGCGCGGCTATTTCATCGCGTGGGCACGACGACCTTCGGGTGCGCCTGGGTGCGACACGGCACAAGAGAGGACGCATCATGACTGTCATTCCCGCGGAGGCGGGAATCCAGCGAGGCGAAAGACGGCACTGCGACCAGCCTCGCACGCCCCCGCGCACGATTTCTTCGCCACTTCCAGTCCCTGGATTCGGGTGCAGATCGTACTTTGTGTGACCGTTTATTCACTCGCCGCGGCGCAAACTTTTCTCTAGCCCAGGCGTTTACGCCTGGGGATCAGCCGGCAGCTTCTCCGTTGTACGTGTCGGGAACCGTTCGTCGACAACCCGCTCGCCACTGGTTTGTTCGCCGGCGACGAACGGTTCCCGACACTACAACAACTCGCGTACGGGGCTTGGTCCCAGACATGAATGCCTGGGCTGGGGAAAACTAGCGATTCACTGCTTGTTTTCACACAATGATTGCCGCGCGCAAACCGCGTCTTGCGCCTCGCTGGATTCCCGCTTTCGCGGGAATGACGGACGGGATGCCGGACGCACAAGCTGCATCCATGCGCAGGAATCCCGCGGGCACTATCCATCCCCGCGGCGCATCGGCGTCGAACGTGATGGCGCGGCCGTGAAGGAGGGCGCCGCGTGGGGTGACGTGGTATGTGGCGGCGAACCCGCCGGATGGCCGGCGTCGTAACGGCGGCGCAGCGCCGTCCGGCGGTGTCCCTGGTCTAGCGGAGTCGTCTCGGGCGGCACGTCGACGCGGTTTCGCGTCATCCATGTCAGCAACGCCGGCAGCATGATCATCGACGTGAACAAGCAAGCCGTCACGCCGATCGTCAACACGCGGCCCAGGCTTTGCAGGCCCTGGTGGCTGGCAATCATCAGCGAGCCAAAGCCGACGATTGTCGTCAGCGCATCGACGAGCACCGCCATGGCCGTGCTGGGGGTCATGCGGTATCGACCGTGTTGCTCCTTATAGTCATGCACGATGTGTACGGCGTAGTCGATCCCGACGCCCAGGATCAGCGGCAGCGCGATCATGTTGGCGGGGTTGAGCGGGATATCCAAGATGCCCAACAGACCGAACATCTGCAGCACGCCCAAGCCCAGAGGAAGCATCGCGAGCAGAACGTAGCGCAGGCTGCCGAAGGTGAACGCCAGCACGCCGACGATGACGACCAGCGCGTAGAGAGCCGCCAGCTCGTAGCTCTGCTTCATCTCGATCGAGGCCTCGTAGGCCTGCAACGGATTGCCCGTTACACGCGGATCGACGCGGCGCACGTCCTTGACGAACTTGCCCAGCGTTTCCATGTCCCAGATGTTTCCGCGGCCATAGATCTTCAACAGGTGCGTGTCGTTCTTGCCCACAAAGCGGCTCACCAGGCTTTCGGGCAGGTCCGTCAGTTTCGGCGGCTCGGGGTTCGCCATGCTCGCCAGCACGTGCAAGCGGCTCAGCAAATCGCCCGCCATTTGCTGCTGGAACTGCTGAACCAGGGCAAAGCATTCGGTTAAAGACAGCCGCCGCAAACGGTCGCGGGCCTGCTCCAGGTCCAACGCCGTGCGCGAGCGAATATCCCCCCGCGAAACCAGCATCTGCGCGCGGGCCAGCAGCCGGCCGAGGTCTTCCGGCGGATCGACGGGAATCCGCGGCGGCCGCTCGGGCAGCGCGCTCAACCGTTGGCGGATGCGCTCGATGATCGGCTGCTTGATTTCGTGGTCTGCCGGCAGCAGCGAGACGATCTCTTCGGTCCGCTCGACGGAATCCAGCTTCAGGAATTCCGCCTTCCGCGCCAGCAACTCCTCGCGACTGCCGGCGATCGACAGCGCGTACCAAATGCTTTGATTGCTTTCGGCCAAGAGCCGGCGCTCGAGCTCGACGCTCTCCAGACCCACCGGCTGCATGTTCAACAAATTATGGTCATACCACAGCCGCGTCGCGCCCAACGACACAATGCCCGTGAACAGCAGCGTGGTCGCCAGCAACAGCCGCGGCCGTTTCATCAGCGGCGCAATCCACGCGTGTACCGGCAGCGGCTCGGGCATGCGAACGCCCAGGCCCGAGCGATCCATCAGGTAAATCGCCGCGGGCAGTATCACCAACTGGGCGACGCAGCACAGTAGAATTCCACCGCCGGCGATGATGCCCAGCTCGGCGACGCCGACAAAGCTGGTGAAGGCGGCGGCAAAGAACGAAACGGCCGTGGTCATGGCCCCGGCCAGGATCGTGGGGCCCACGCTCGTCGAAGTTTCGACGAGCGACTCGCCGCACGATTTGTGTTCGCCGCGCAGTTGCAAGTAGCGGGCCGAATAGTACACGCCGTAGTCGATGCCAATTCCGATCAGCGTGGCCGTGAACGAGACGCTCAGAATGTTCAAGTGCCCGACGCTGAGCGTCACAAAGCCAAAGGCCCAGGCCATGCCCAGCAACAGGACGAGGTTCGCCAATAGCGCGTGCCGGACGCCGCCGAAGCCGGCCACGAACAAGAGCGACACGCCCACGAACGACAGCACGCTGGCCCAGAGCATCGACGACTGGCTGGCCCGCATCTCGTCGTTTTCCATGATCGGCAAGCCCGTCAGGCCGATCTTGATTTCCGGATGTCGGGCTGCCGTCTGCGCGATCAATTCGCGCAGCGTGTCAGTAGCTTCATCGGTGCGCGTGAAGGCGTCGTCGCTGTGCGCGAGCCGCAAAATGACGAAGCCCAGCTTTCCTTCCTTGGTCAGCAGGTACTCGCCGCTGAGCTCACTCAGCGTGGCGAAGGATTGCGGCATGGCGGGCCAGGGCGATTGATACCGGCCGCCATCACCCAGCGCGGCGAGCAGGCTGCCCGAGAGCCGCTCCATCTCGGCGTCGGCCGCGCCCGGTGCGCCGGTCACGACGCCACGGCGTTCCGCTTCTAATCGCGCCAGCATGCCTTCGGTGACGTGCCCTAGATTGAGCTGCGACCAATCTCCGCCCACGATCGGGCCGACTTCCGCCAGGAAACCGTCGAGTCCCAGCAGCTCTTCGTGCGACAGATAGTGCAGACCCTTCGAGCGAATCTTGCCTAAGTCCACTTCGTGCAACACGGCGTGGAAGAGGCGGTCTTTTTGGGCCAGGGTCCGGGAGATCTCTTGCAGAACGGGCACGACGTGCTCGCGGCTGGGTCCTTCGACAACCACCACGGCGTCGTCGTCGTCGCCAAACTCCTTGATGTACTCGATCCACAGGCGGTTGTAGTCGCTTTGCGGATTCAGCAGGTCGAGTCGGCTGGTATGAAAGCCCAGCCGCATTCCGCTGAGCACCAGCGCAGCACAGCCCAGCGCCAGGCCCAAGGCCACGGTCGCCGCCGGAAAGCGCACGACGAGGCGTGTCAGCCCACCCATTCCACGTGCAAAGACAGACACCTTGGCCTGCGGCGTCCTTTCCGCGGTCATCGAGCAATTCCGGGGGTGTTGATCGTGGCGAAGAACTCGTCAGAGGTTTACAGACCTGGCGACATGCGGTGCGGTGACCTGCTGGCTCAAGGCCAGCGTCGACGCGGCTCGTCGAACATAATTCACCCCCAAACGGGCGAGGGCGGGCATTCTAACCGCGTTCGACGAATCGGGGCAAGATGAGTCGTGGGTGGGGTAGTTTCGCGTAAATGGCACACATACAACCAGTTACAGCGATCGCTTGGATTGGGGTCTGAGTTGAGACGTTTGGGTTTCGGACCTGGGCTCAGAGGCCACCTTGATGCGGTCGCGTCGCCTCGGGGGCTACCGGCATCAATGTCCTCAGAACCTCAAGCTGTGCTCCGCGGCCCTCCGCGGGCGTCATTCCCGCGCAGGCGGGAATCCAGGGATTCGGGAAGGGGGTCGCGAATGATTCCTGTCCTCGGCGGGCTGTACGTCCTGTGGCGCATGGACATCTCGCGGAGTACTGGATTCCCGCCTGCCCGGGAATGACGGCGTGTTGGATGGATTGGGTTAGGGCGGGAATGACGGCGTGTTGGGGAGATTGGGTTAGGATCGCCTGTTGTCGCCGGCGGCCCATGAATGTCAAAGTTTGACAAATTTGGTTATCCCTTCTAGGCTTTCAATGGCCTCAATGGCCTCGCGCCTCGATTTACTGACAAACGTGGAGCTTCCGACCATGAATGTTTCACTAACCCCCGAACTGGAGCAGTTGGTCCAAGATAAGGTCAAAACCGGCTTGTACCTTTCGGCAAGCGAGGTCGTGCGCGAAGCCCTACGCCTGCTGGACGAGCGCGACCAGTTGCGGGAGATTCGGCTTACGGAGCTGAGAAAGAAAATCGCCGTGGGCGTCGAACAGGCGGAACGAGGAGAAGTGGCGCCGTTCGACTTCGACGAGCTAAAGGCCAAGGCTCGAGAGCGTCTTGCCGTGGCGAGCAAGAAGTGATGGCCCGCGCACATCGCACAAGCCAAGCCGAAATCGACGTTCTCGATATCTGGGAGCGCATCGCGGCCGACCGAATTGACGCCGCCGATCGATTCTTCGACGCGCTCGAAAAAACATGCACTCTGCTTGCCAAGAATTCCGAGCTGGGTGAACGTCGCGACGACCTCTCGCCCGGACTGCGCATGTTCACGCTGGCGAAGTACGTCATCTTTTATCGTGCGGACGACGATGGTATTGTTGTCCTGCGCGTGCTCAGCGGGTATCGCGACATCGACGGCCTGTTCGCGTGACGCGTCGAGCTCATGCCACGAGGATCCGCGTCTCCTGCACCCACTGGCCGGCCAGGCGCAGTGTGCCCGTCACGGAATTGCCGCCCAGGTGTTCCTTGGCCCGCGCGTGACGATCGCCGTGCGGCAGCGGCACGTGTCGCAGCACGATCGTGCCCCCCGGAGCGATCACGCGGGCGATCTCAGCCAAGGCCGCCGAGCTCAGCGGCGTCCGTTCAACGATGATCTGCGCGACGCTTCGGCTGGCGAGCGGAAGCGCGTCGGCTCGAGCGCAGAGAAGCCGTGGAATTGGTTCTCCCTTTTCGGGCCCGAGCGTTTTGCAACATCGCGTATTGACGTTCACGGCGCCGGCATGCCGGCCTTCACCGCCGATATCGAGTACCAGATGCATGCCGAGTTTTAGGTTCAGGACTCGCGCAGGAATAAACTGTGCAGTTTTTTAGCCCCGGATCAAACCCAGCGCGGGCTTCGCCCGGGCAACCCAAGTGGACAGTGGACAGTGGACAGTGGACAGTGGACAGTGGGTAACGCATGGTAAATGGTGGTTCGTGGTTTGATCGCCACTTTTCACTAGCCCAGGCATTCATGCCTGGGTTTTCGACACCCCAATGAAGTCGTCGTCCGTTGCGGGCAAAACCCTCCACCGAATCCATTCCGCCCTGAAGGGCGTGCACAACGATAACCTTGACGATCGATTTCCCAGGCATGAATGCCTGGGAAATCATGCGCAAATGAAGTTGTCGTACACGCCCTTCAGGGCGGAATTACCACACTGGAAATGCCGACCCGCTGAAGCGGGTTGACGACGACTTTCAGGGGACGTCGAAAACCCAGGCATGAATGCCTGGGCTAAGTAAAAATTCTCGCGAGACAATCGATCAATTAACCACTATTCGTTCCTTGGGTTGCCCGGGCGTAGCCCGCGCTGGGTTCACTCGGTGTTCAAACCGTGGCCATTTAACCAAGTTATTTCTGCGCGGATCCTTTGTCGCTCAATCCCCCCGCAGCGCCGGCAACAGCGGCGAGCGAATGGTCGCGCGGACGGCGACGAGTCCGGCCACGAGCCCGACCGCCAACACCAGTGCCAGCGTGACAATCAGCGACGGCCACGGAATGGTCGCGCCGCCGGCAAACAGGTGCGGCAGAATTGCTACCAGCGCCGAAGCGCAACCGACCGCCAATCCCGCCACGAGCAACAGCGCGTTTTCCCACAGCACCATCGTGGCCAACCGTGCGCGGCGGAAGCCAGTTGCCCGCAAAAGTGCCAACTCGCCACGGCGCTCCAGCACATTCCGGAATTGCACGGCGGCCAGTCCGAACGTGCCCAAGATCAATCCCAGCCCGCCGAGACTTTGGAACGTCGACAGATACGTGTTCTGCACGGCCAGGTAACCGGCCAGACGATGGACGGCCGGCTGCGCATCGAAGCCGAAATCGCCCAGCGTGCGATCCAACATCGTTTCGACCGCGCGCGATTGCTCGCTGGGTGCGTCGACCAGAAAGAACCGATAACCGCTGGTCTCGGGAAAATGCGTCAGCAGCGATCGCTCGCCTATGAGCAGCACTCCTTGCAAGAGGCTGTTCTTCAGCAGCCCTACGATCTGCATTTGGAGCTTTCCGCCGCGATCGTCGTCGATCTCGTACATGTCGCCGATTCCCTTGAGGTGCAAACTATACGTGGCGGTCGCCGCGTCGATGATCACCGGCACTCGAGGGCTGCCATCCGTCCCCTCGGGCAGTGGGCGAGCGAGCAGCAACCAGGGGTTGGCTTTTTCCTCGGGCGTTTCCGCGGCCGTCGCGGCAAACTCGAAGCCGCCCCGCTCGATCATGGACGAAGTCACGCCCAGCACGCGCGGCTGCTGCACCTGATAAAGGTTCAGGCAACTGGCGTCGTTGCCACCCGTGGCACGCAGCGTGATGACGTCGACGCCGGCGAGCTGCTTTTGATCCGTCGAGCTGAAGCCCAAATCGAGCTGTCCGTCCGTCGAGTTGAGATCCTGGTAGATGGGCTGATCGCTTTCAGCCACGAGCGCGAATCCGCCCGTGCCGCTCGTGCGTCGCCCCTCGCCGGCCGTGGGGTCGAGCCGGAACGCGCTGATCGCCACGATCAGAAAACTGGCCGCGGCCACCAGGCCGATCGAAAGCGTGCTGCGGCCGGGATTGCGGGCCGCATTGCGGGCCGCAAGTCGCACGAGCGGCGCGCGCCCCGTCGCGATCAGCGAACCGCCGCCGCCGGCTCGCAATCGCGCACGCACCAGCGCCAACAGTCCGATCAACACCAGCCCACCGGACCCGAAGAACGCGCCGGCCTGCGCTTCGCCGCTCATGCGGCTTGCCGTGGCCCCGAGCACGATTGCCAGCGCGAGGGCCGACCAGGCCAGCGGACGGGCAATGCGCGATTTTTTTGTGAGCGGCCCGACAGCCGATTGCGATTCCGCGGCCCGTTGCGAGAGCAGCCGGCGGACCGTTACGTGCCGCAATTGCCATAAGGCCCACAGCACGGCCAGCAGCGACACGCCGACGCCCGCCGCGTAGCCGATCGCCAGGCTCGCTGGCGTTATGTAGAGCGTCAAGAACGGTGT
>Ga0163150_10002641_pt1 | contig 26978 bp, 18 predicted proteins | sample OliLakLV19P2IB_FD_148628 | JGI IMG/M metagenome (GOLD analysis project Ga0163150, IMG submission 148628) | Freshwater microbial mat bacterial communities from Lake Vanda, McMurdo Dry Valleys, Antarctica - Oligotrophic Lake LV.19.P2.IB | ecosystem: Environmental > Aquatic > Freshwater > Lake >...
GAAAGAAAAGGCCCGGTGAGTTCACCGGGCTCGTTCAACCACCAGTAGCTTTGAGGCTCCGCGCGCGTTCACGCCCCCGTCATGCTCCCATCCCCGGCGCGCTCCGCTCAAAGCTACCCTTGGGGTTAGGCATCACTTTACAGGGCTGCACTTCAAAACTCCTCCCTCGCCGTCCTTCATCGCACCCACGGCAAGGAGGATGACATCAATCAGCCACCAAAAAAAGAACCCGCCAAATGTGAAGAGCTTCAGCATTCCGAGCCACGGGTAGCCAAGGTAGAAGCGGTCAACGCCGAGCCAGCCAAGAAAAATGGAAAGGCACAAAGCAGTGCTCCAACTCTTGTCGCTCTCGACAGTGTGCTGCCGCAGTTGCCTGAACCACTCGTCTCTGTCGTGGTCAACGTCAGCCATATCGTCAAGATAACGAAGGCGGTGCTGCGCCGGTGTCCAGCGGTGCAAGTGCGCCGAGAAACCGTGGGACAAGCTTCCCTGCGAAATCAGGATAGGTAACGGAAACCTCTGTTCCTCCGGCCATCGGACTCGCGGTGACGACGAGACTGTAGAAGCGATACATCTTCCGAATCACCATGATATACATGATGACGCCGGGGACGATGCACGCGATGAAACCGAGAATCGTGAGCAGCAACATGCCCCACGGAATCGGCGGTCGTCCCTCGAATGTGGCTGTGCGACCTGACTGGCTGGTCGCTTTGAACTTCTCCGTGGAGAAGAACTGAACTGCTCTGACAATTACCTCCTCGGCGGAGAGTGAAGTCTTACCGTTCGATATTTTGTCTGCCATGTGATGTTTCCTTTCTGAGTTGTGGTTTGGTTTGTTGTGCGCGTGACTGTGATGCCTAACATGTATTCGGCCAAACGTGGGTTTGGCCTAGCACGGCAAGGTTTGGCCGGGCGGGTTTCATTTCGGTTTTTTTTACGCTTGTTCCGCGCGTTTTGGCAAGGAACGATTTGGCCTAGCATGAATCCTCCGTATGACCCGGCGTATCCCGGAAAACCGGTCGCCAAGCTCATCCCCAATCCCAAACTGCGCTTCCTGGACCAGTGCCGGGAGGTGTTGCGTTTCAAGCAGATGTCCCCGCGCACGGAGAAGGCGTATGTGGATTGGATGCGGCGGTTCATCGTGTGGGCGCGGGATAACGCGGGGGCGGATCAGGCTTCGACGAAGTCTCACCCCACCACCGGGGAACCCGGCGGGACGCCGGGGGCACGTTGGCGGCATCCGAGGGAGATGGGGGCGGCGGAGGTGCGGGGGTTTCTCACGCATCTGGCGGCGGAGCGGAACGTGGCGGCGGCCACGCAGAATCAGGCGTTGAACGCGCTGGTTTTCATGTATCGCGAGGTGGTGGGCGGGAAGCTGGAGTGGATCGGCGGGTTTGAGCCGGCCAAGCGCGGGGCGCGTTTGCCGGAGGTCTTGAGCCAGGCGGAGGTGCGGGCGGTGTTGGGGCAGATGTCGGGCACGAGCGGTCTCATCGCGCGGTTGCTTTACGGGACAGGGCTGCGGTTGCTGGAGAGTTTGCGGCTGCGGATCAAGGATGTGGATTTTGCGCGGAACGTGATCGTGGTGCGCGCCGGGAAGGGGGACAAGGATCGGGTGACGATGTTGCCGGAATCGTTGCGGAGGGAGTTGCAGGAGCATTTGCTCGGGGTGCGGGCGCGGCATGGTCAGGATTTGGCGGCGGGATTCGGCGCGGTGGCTTTGCCCAAGGCGTTGGCGGTGAAGTATCCGGGCGCGGCACGGGAGTGGGGCTGGCAGTGGGTGTTTCCGTCGGCGGAGTGGAGTGTGGATCGGAGCGGGGAACTCAGAACTTGGAACTCTGAACGTCGAACTTGGAACGGGGAGGCCGGCTCGACGGAGTCTCGCCCCACCCGGCGGCGGCATCATGTGAGTGATGCGTGGGTGCAGCGGGCGGTGAAGGAGGCGGCGGCCAAGGCCGGGGTGTCGCGGCGGGTGTCGCCGCATGTGTTGCGGCATTCGTTCGCGACGCATTTACTGGAGGGCGGGACGGACATTCGGACGTTGCAGGAGTTGCTGGGGCACAGTGACGTGAGCACGACGCAGATTTACACGCATGTGATGGTGAAGCCGGGGCTGGGGGTGCGGAGTCCGCTGGATGGGTGAAATGTGAAAAGCAGAAAAGCGGAACGCGGCACTTTGAAATCCGAACCAAGCCGGTCCCGTTCAAAGTTCCCTTCCACTTTTGCCCCGCGCGCGCTTTTCCTCCTCCCTCACTTCAACTGCTTGAGCAGAAACGTGTAAGCGAGGGCGCGCATGTAGGCGGCCTGTTCGTTGTTCGCCGCGCCGCCGTGGCCGCCTTCGATGTTCTCGTAATACAGCACGTCGTGGCCTTGTTCCTTCATGCGCGCGACCATCTTGCGCGCGTGGCCGGGATGCACGCGGTCGTCGCGCGTGGAGGTGGTGAAGAACGTGCGCGGGTATTTGCGGCCGGCGATGACATTCTGATAGGGAGAATACTTGTGGATGTAAGCCCATTCGGCGGGCACGTCGGGGTTGCCGTATTCGTCCATCCAGCTCGCGCCCGCGAGCAGTTGGTTGAAGCGCCGCATGTCCAGCAACGGCACCTGGCAGACAATCGCGCCAAACAAATCCGGGCGCTGGGTGAGCATCACGCCCACGAGCAGGCCGCCGTTCGAGCCGCCTTGAATGCCGAGGTGTTTCGGCGCAGTGACCTGGCGCGAGATGAGGTGCTCGGCCACGGCGATGAAGTCATCGTAGGCGCGCTGACGGTTCTCTTTGCGCGCGGCGTCGTGCCATTGGGGGCCGAATTCGCCGCCGCCGCGAATGTTCGCGAGCACATACACGCCGCCGCGCTCGAGCCACGCCGCGCCGATGGCCGGCGCGTAGCTCGGGAGCATGGAGATTTTGAACCCGCCGTAACCGTAGAGCAGGGTGGGGTTCGTGCCGTCGAGCTTCACGCCCTTGCGGCTGACCTGGAAGTAGGGCACGCGCGTGCCGTCCTTCGAGAGCGTGTCGAACTGTTGAATCTCCAGGTCCTGCGCATGGTAGAAAGCGGGGAGGCTCTTGAGCTTCTCGCGTTTCACCTTCCCCGCGACGCCGTGATAGAGCGTGGAGGGCGTGACGAAATCTTCGATGACGAGGAAGTATTCGTCGGAGTCCTCGGAGTCGATGCCGTTGATGCTGACGTCGCCGAAGGCGGGGACTTCGAGGGGCGTGCGCTGCCACTCGCCGCGCCCGGGGCGGAGCAGGTAGGGGCGGCTGCGGACGTTGTCGAGTTCGGTGAGGATGAGATAATTTTTCGTGGCGCTGAAACTTTCCAGCGAGGTGCGCGGCGTGGGCGTGAAGAGTGCGGTGAACTTGCGCTGGCCGTCGAGGAAGGCCGCGAAGTCCGTCGCGAGCAGCGAGCCGCCGGGGTAGGTTTGGCCCGCGACCTTCCAATCGCTGCGCAGCTTGAGCAGAAGAAATTTCCCGAAGGTGCTGACCTCGGCGTCGTTCGGCTTGTCGAGGCGGACGAAGAGATCGCGTTGGCGCACGAAGGTTTCGTCGGTGAAGAAAGTGGTGGCGCGCTCGATGAACTCGTAGGTCGTGCCGTGGTCGAGATAGGACATCGCGCCCACGCTCACGTCATCCGCGCTGCCCTCGAAGACCTTGCGCGCGTCGGCGAGCGGGGTGCCGCGTTTCCATTCCTTGACGATGCGCGGGTAGCCGGACTTGGTCATGGCGCCCGCGCCGAAGTCGGTGCCGACGTAGAGGGTGTCGCGATTGCGCCAGTCCACGCGGCTCTTCGCCTCGGGCAATTGGAAACCGCCGGCCACGAACTGCTTCTTCTTCACATCGAACTCGCGGACGACGCTCGCATCCGCGCCGCCGCGCGAGAGCGAGATGAGCGCGCGGTCGTGACCCGGCTCGATGACATTCGCGGATTTCCAGACCCAGTTTTCCTTCTCCTCCTTCGCGAGCGCGTCGAGGTCGAGGACGATTTCCCATTTCGGATTCGCCTTCCTGTATTCCGCGAGCGTGGTGCGCCGCCAGAGGCCGCGCGGGTTCTGCTCGTCGCGCCAGAAGTTGTAGAAGAGCTTGCCGTGCTTGGCGACGAAGGGGATGCGCTCCTTGGAATCCATGATGGCGAGGAGCCGCGTGCGAATGGCCCCGAACTCGGGCTGCGCCTGAAGCTCGTTGGTGCTGACGACGTTTTGCTGGCGCACCCAGTCGAGCGCCTTCGCGCCCGTCACCTCTTCGAGCCACACGTTGTTGTCATCTTCCGGAACATTCGCCGCGTGAAGCACGAGGCCAAACGCCATGGCCAGACACGGGGCGAGAAACAGAGCATGTGCATGAGTCATGGGCGGAGGATGGCAGTGAATGGCGCGGAACGGAATAGTGGAGTGAAGCGTGTGGCGATGGAGGTTTAGCGGAGCGGGACAGGAGTGGAGAGGATGGCCGGGATGTGAACACCATCACCGCCGCAGGTTCCACGCGGCGTTCTCGTACTGCTCGCGGCACAACTGTTCGATCCGTGCGCGGGGAATTTCCGTGCAGGAATCGCCCGCGCCCCAGGCCGCACTGAGCGCGGTGCGAATCTGGCCGGGCGCGGCGGGAATGTTGCGCACGAACTCGGCGTGACGGCGGTCGGCGCGGTAGTCCGGCTGCGCGCTGGGGAAATTCAGCAGCGCGTCCAGGAGCGGGAGATCGAACGCATGCAGAATGGTGCCGTGAAAGACGAGCGCGCGACGACGGCGGCGCTGGGCGTTGCCGGAGAATTTCAGCCACGACGGGTTGAGAGTGGAGAGTGGAGAGTGGAGAGCGGAACTCCGGCTCTCCACTCTCAACTCTGAACTCTCAACTTGGCGGAACGCCAGATCGGTGTGGCCTTGCACGGAGACTTCCCCGCCGAGCAGTGGCGCGAGCGCGGCGCGGTTGCGCTCCATGATGAACTGGTTCGTGGCCGTGACGCTGGCGAGCGGGCCGGTTTCGTCCCAGCGCAGGACGAGATTGTAGTTCAGGCAGCCCGGCCCTTGCACCACGGTGCCACCGCCGCTGCAGCGGCGCAGAATCGGAATGGCGCGTCGCTGACATTCTTCCACGTTCACTTCGCTGGCGACGCGGTTGCCGTAGCCGACGACGACAAAGGGCGCGGGCGATTCCCAGAAGCGCAACGTCTCCTCGCCGCGCTCCTCGCACACGTCGAGCAGCGCCTCGTCGCAAGCGAGATTTTCGGAAGGAGTGGGGAGGGTGAGATCGAGGAGTTTCATGGATGCGAAAACGGGCGGTGAGCAGGGGGGAAAGCGGCGCTAAAGCGACCGCACTCCAAACGCTCCGCGCAAGTCGAGGCGTTTGGTGCTGCGCGCCAGCGTTTGGAGTGCGGTCGCTTTAGCGCCGCTTTGGGGCCGGCCACACGTCCATTGCGCCCGTTCAATTTCATCGCTTGGTTTTGATTATCCTCTCGTTTAGTTTTCGCCCCTGTGAGTGACAACGTAAAAGTCGAGAATTCATCCGCGAACCGTTTACCGCCCGCCGCCGGGCGCGAGTCAGGCACGCCGCCGTCGTTGCGCACTAACGGCAAGGCCGGCCGCAACTACCTCGACACCATCGAAGACTTGCTGGAAATGGTTTTGCGCACGCAGGGCGAGGACGCCGCGCCTTTGTTTCTCGAAGGTCTCGTGGACCGGCTCCGACGCTCCGGCATCAACGTGCCCGGCCCGGTCAGCACGCCGTACCTCAACACCATTCCCGCCTCAGAACAGCCGGAGTTCCCCGGTGACGGCGCAATTGAACGGCGCATCCGCAGTCTCATCCGCTGGAACGCGATGGCGATGGTGGTGAACGCGAACACGAAGCACGACGGTCTCGGCGGGCACATTTCGTCGTTCGCTTCGAGCGCGACGCTTTATGAAGTGGCGCAAAACCACATCTTCCGCGGCGGCGACCACGGCATCGGCGATTTCATTTTCTTCCAAGGCCACGCCACGCCGGGCAATTACGCCCGCGCCTTTCTCGAAGGCCGTTTGACGAAGGAGCAGTTGGGCAACTTCCGCCAGGAACTCGCCGAAGGGGGCGGTCTGTCGAGCTATCCGCATCCCTACCTGATGCCGAACTTCTGGCAGTTCCCCACGGTGTCGATGGGGCTGGGGCCGATCATCTCGATTTATCAGGCGCGGTTTCTGCGCTACTTGCAGGCGCGCGGATTCATCCCGACGGAGAACGAGCCGAAGGTCTGGGCCTTCGTGGGCGACGGCGAATCGGACGAGCCGGAAACGCTCGGCGCGCTCACGCTCGCGTCGCGCGAGAATCTCGACAACCTGATCTGGGTCGTGAACTGCAACCTCCAGCGCCTCGACGGACCGGTGCGCGGCAACGGCAAGATCATCCAAGAACTCGAAGGCGCGTTCCTCGGCGCGGGCTGGAACGTCATCAAGGTCATCTGGGGTTCGGACTGGGATGAACTGTTCGCCAACGATCACGACGGCCTGTTGTTGCGCCGCATGAATGAGTGCGTGGATGGCGATTTCCAGAAATACATCGTCGAGAGCGGCAGCTACATTCGCCGGCACTTCTTCGGCAAATACCCCGCGCTGGCCGAGCGCGTCACGCACCTGAGCGACGAGCAGTTGCGCAAGATGCTGCGCGGCGGCCACGACCAGGGCAAAGTTTATGCGGCCTACAAGGCGGCGATGGACCACCGGGGCCAGCCCACGGTCATCCTCGCGAAGACGGTCAAGGGCTACGGACTCGGCGAAGCCGGCGAAGGCCGCAACATTTCGCATCAGCAAAAGAAGATGAACGAGAAGGAGCTGCGCGAATTCCGCACGCGGTTCGACATCCCGATTTCCGACGACAAAATCGCGGACATGCCGTTCTTCAAGCCGGCGGACGACAGCCCGGAGATCAAGTATCTGCTCGAACGCCGCGAGAAGCTCGGCGGCTCGCTGCCCAAGCGCGTGGTGAAGGCGCCGAAGCTGGAGACGCCGCCCGTCGAGACTTTCGGCTCCGGCGCGTTGCGTGGCTCCGGCGACCGGACGATCTCCACCACGGGCGCGTTCGTCGATCTGTTCGGCAAACTGCTGCGCGATGAAAAGATTGGCCGCCACATCGTGCCGATCATTCCTGATGAGGCGCGCACGTTCGGCATCGACCCGATGTTCCGCGAGTTCGGCATCTACTCGTCGAAAGGCCAGCTTTATGAGCCGGTGGACAACCACACGGTCAGCTATTATCACGAGGCGAAGGACGGACAGATTCTCGAAGAGGGCATCACGGAGGCCGGCTCCATGTCGTCGTTCATCAGCGCGGGCACGGCTTACGCCAGCGTGGGCGTGAACATGATTCCGTTCTTCATCTACTACTCGATGTTCGGCTTCCAGCGCATCGGCGACCAAATCTGGCTGGCCGGCGACATCCGCGCGAAGGGCTTCCTTTGTGGCGCGACTTACGGTCGCACGACGCTGAATGGCGAAGGTCTGCAACATCAGGACGGCCACAGCCTGCTCACCGCAAGCACGGTGCCGACGATTTACGCCTACGATTCGGCGTTCGCCTACGAACTGGCCGTGATCATCGCCGACGGACTCAAGCGGATGTACCAGGACGGCGAGGAAGTCTTCTACTACCTCACGCTTTACAACGAGGGCTACCCGCAGCCGGCGATGCCCGAGGGCGTGACCGAGGGCATCCTCAACGGCCTCTACAAATTCCGCCAAGGCCCCGAGGGCAAGAAGCACACGGCGCAACTTCTCGGCAGCGGGCCGATCATCCACTCCGCGTTGAAGGCCCAGCAAATTCTCGCCGAGCGTTACGACGTGAGTGCCGACGTGTGGAGCGCGACCAGCTACAAACGCCTGCGCAACGAGGCGCTCAACGCGCGGCATTGGAACATGCTGCATCCGACTGAGCCGCCGAAAAAATCCTACGTCGAGACGGTGCTGGCGAAGGAGCAAGGCCCGTTCGTTGCCGTGTCCGACAGCATGCGCCTCGTGCCCGAACAGATCGCGCCGTGGGTTCCGGGCGGATTGCTCGCGCTCGGCACGGATGGCTTTGGCCGCAGCGACACGCGCGAGCGGTTGCGCCGCTTCTTCGAGGTGGACGCCGAGAGCACCGTCATCGCCACGCTCTATGCGCTGGCCGAGAAGGGGCAGATCGAACGCAGCGTCGTCGCGCAGGCGATGAAGGATTTGAACTACGACGCGAACAAGGTGTTCCCGCAGTTGTTGTAATGTGCCCCCGGCGTCCCGCCGGGTGGGCGCATTCTCCGTGCGAGCAGGTTCCTTCTGTTCCAACATGCCGACCCGGCGGGACGCCGGGGGCACATTTTCAATTCCTCAGCCGGAAATACTTCTCCGGCACGCCCACGGTGCTTTCGGTGTGGCTGCTGCCCGCCGGCCCCACGTCGATGTAGGGGCCGACCACATTGGTCGAGGATTGGAGCGTGAAGGTTCCCGACCAGTTCAGATACACGTCGTTGTTCGTGCGGGTGATGGTGATTGCGCCGGGCGGCTGGGTAATCGTGCCGATGGACATGGCGATCAGCCCGTTGTTGCTGTCGAGCGCGTAGAGATAGCCGCCGCCGAAGTCGAGCGCACCCGCGTTGTTGTCGTTGGCGTTGTCGGTCGGAAACAGTTCCTGGTCGATGAGCACGGGCGGGTTGGCGAGATCGAACGTGGTGTAGAGCCGCAGATTGTCCGGGTTTTCGATGGAGATCGACGCGAGCAGGTTCGCGTCCGGTTTGACGGCCAGTGGCAGCGCGGTGGCCGGGTATTGCGCGGAGGAATAGCTGCGCAGCACGGTGCCACTGCCCGCGCCGAGATCGAACTCCACCAAACGCAGCGGCGTGCTGCCGTCGCCCTTCGCCCACACCGTGTTGCCCGCGCCAAAGGCGAGGCCCAGTCCGAAGGCGTTCGCGCCCGCGCCGCTCACGGTGATGGGATGGGCGGTGAAACTTTCGCCGCCGTCCGTGGTGGTGAAGATGGCAAACACGTTGCTGGCCCGCGTGCCGGCGAGAAGCTGGATGTCGTTGCCCGCGCCGCGCGCGTCGAAGGTGTCGCCCCAGCGGTTGGTCGCGCTGCCGGTCGGATTGCCGGCATAGACCAGCACCGGGGAATCGCCAAAAATTTCCAGCGCCCAGCGGTAGATGCGGAAGTCCTGCCCGAGCTGCGCGAGATTTGCGAGGAAGACCGGCCCGCCGTCCGACGCGCTGATCTTGTTGACGGGAAACGTGCCGCCCGTCACGCCAACCAGACCGAGCTGACCGAGGTCCGCGCCCGAGTCCACATCCAGCACGTACACGGCGGGCGCCGGGGTGCGGCTCACCACGAGCAGGTGAGCCGAGTCGGGATTGAACGTGAGCCCGCGCTGCGTGTTGTCCGTGGTGAGGTAGGGCCGCGAGCCGGGCGCGTTGCTCCAGAGCAGCGTCATCGCCCCCGAGCGCACCAGCGGATTCACCGTGACGTTCGCGACGAGACTCGTGATGGAGCCAAGCGAGTTGGTGATGACGACACGGTACGCGCCCGCCTGGTTGGTCGAGGCCGGAACAATCGACAGGCTCGCCGAGTTCGCGCCTGGCAAATCCACGCCGTTGGTCTGCCACTGGTAATGCAGCGGCTTCGCTCCCGACGCGCCCACAAACAGGCTGATGGTTCCGCCTTCCAGCAGGGTCTGTGAAGCGGGGTGCGTGATAATGGAAGGAGGGTTCGTGTCGTTGGGAATCCGCACCTTGATGACGGCCGCCGTCGGAATGGTCTGCCCCTTGTTGGTGTCTATGACAAACGCCTCGTAATAGATGAAGGTGGGGTTCGTGACGCTATTCACGTCGTGATACATGAGATTGTTCGGGGTCCCCAAGGGCTGGCTGGCGGTCGCCTGCTTCAAGCGCGTGCTCAAGAGAATCGAATCCTGCCCCGACGCCGACTGGCCGGAGCCGAAGCCGTCCACCGCGCGCGCCGGGATGTAGGCCCCGCTGTTGGTGAAAGTAAAACTGTTGTCGATGTCGAGGCGCGTGACCGCGCGCTGCGCCGCCGCCGGCACGTAGCTGACGAACAAACTTTTCTGACCCTCGAACCGGGCAAAGGTCAGGCCTTGCGGGTTGGTGTTCACCGGCACGGCCCCCGACCCAGTCACGATGAGGGGCAGGATCTCGCGCTCGCTGCTGCCGCCAAAGGCAAGGTCGTTGTACTCCAGCGCCATCGGCTCGGGCACGAACTGAATCAGGCTCGGGCGCACCGTCCAGATTCGTCCCGGATTGCTCGGATAGACGTTGAAGTAGCAGTTGCCGTCGTCGTCCACGGTCAGTCCGTTCACCCCGGAAAAAGCCGCCGCGACCCGGGCGCTTGTCAGGTTCTGCAGCGGGGGGCGCAACGTGGCCCAGATGCGCCGCCACGGAGAGTTGGTGCCGCCGAGTTCTTGATCATTGCTCCACGCCTGAACGTGATTGCCCATCCCCAGATAGACCGTGGTCACTCCACCCGCCGTGCGCACCGCGAAACCGCGCGGCTGGCCGAGCCGCGCCGGAGGCCCGCTTACGCCCGGTGCATAGACGCCCGTCTCAGTCAGATTGGTGTCCACGCGAAACGCCTGCGTGAGAATGGCATTCTGCGCCGTGATGCCATCGCCGCCCGGTGCGCCCCCGAGCGTTCCGCCATTGGCCATGAAAACGATGGGGGTCGAAATCGCACCGCCGCCGAAAACCCAGAGTTTGTCGCTCCCCGGATCGTAGGCCAGGCTCTGGTGAAAGCTCAGGGCCGGCTGACCACCGGCCGACACGATCAGGCCCGTGTCGCGGAAGTTTGAACCCGCGCGCGCGCCGTTCGTGACGACGATCGCAGCGATGCCCACCACGCCGCCGGGCCGGTCGTTAATGGTGGTTGAACCGCGGGCCATGTAAATAATCCCGCGCGCGTGATCCACGGCAATGTCACGTTCCTGTCCGGCGGTCCCGGCATAGTTCGTGCCCAGAATCCCCGACTCGAAAATCGGAGCATTGTTCGTGTCCAGCACGTTGTAGCCTTCCACAAATTCGTAGCCGGCGGCGGTGGCGGATGGGGAGTGAAACAAGGGGGCGGCCACGAGCGCCCAGAGTGCGAGAGTTCGGTTCATAGGTTTTTTCTTTTTCTGTCTGCACACGACGCACGATTGCTGTTGTGGAGAAACAGTGCGCGCCGGTTTTTGGATGACTCCCTCAATTCAAGGCGGAAGCTGCGCCCGGAGTCGATAAAATTTCTGGCCCGTCAGGTTCGTGACCGCGAACACGCCGTCGCCGTTCGGCAGCGTCTGCGGCGAACTGCTCACGCTCGTCCAGCCGTTCGTGCTCAAGACCGTTTGCCCCTGCAAGTCATACGCGCGCCCGGCATGACGCGGGGAAAAACTCATCCGTAGAATGTTGCTCGTCCGATCTTCGATTCGATAGCGCAGTTGGGAAACCGTCCGCACCGGGTCCGTCCCCGCGAGATACTCACGCTCTGTGCTGAACCCGTCCGTGTCCGGATCCAGCGTCGCGTTCACCGCGCCGCCGAAAAAAAATTCGCCCCACCACTGCGGCACGCCGCCGGGCGCGGGCGGTTCCTGGTTCGTCGCATACACAAAACGCACCGCGTCGGCCATGACCACGCGGCTCGGGCTTTCGTCGGTCGCGCTCTGCCATTGGAAATAACCGCCCGTGCCGCGCGCGAAGGGCAGGTTCGTCGCCACCACGCGCCAGCCGCCGCCGTTGATCGTCTGGTTCACGCCGCCGCTCGCCGTCCCGCCGGAGAACGCGATGAGGAAGGGCGCGTTCGTGCTGCGATTGGCGCCCTGCGAATACCAGACGTGCACATGATAAAACCCCGGCGTGCTGATCTCCGGCGTGTAGGTCGCCGTGGCCGGGGACGCCGTGGAAGCAAAAAGATAATCGCCGCCGAACTTGTCCGGCGCAGAAGTCCCCAGGGTCCAGGTGCCCGCGAAGACGGCGCTGCCATTGTCCGAAATGATTTCCCCCGCCGTGCGAAAACTGTTCGTCGCGGAAAAATTCGTCACCACTCCCACCCGGGTCAGCGCGCGGTAAAAGTAACTCGTGTCCGGCAGCAGCCCCGTGATCAGCACCGCGTGATTCGTCACCGCGTTCGTGTCGCGCCAACTGAAACTCCCCAGCGCCGCCGTCAGTCCGAACTCCACCTGTGAGTCGCTCGCGTTCGTCGTCGTCCACGCGAGGATGGCCTCGGTGCGTCCGGGATACGCGCGCAAGTTCAGCAGCGGCGCATTCGACACGCTCAACGAAAAATCCACCGTGCTCACCACGCCCGTCGTCACGATCACCGGCGCGCTCTGGCTGGCCAGATTGCTGTAAGTCGTGGTGACGGTGTAATTCCCCGGCGGCAGATGCACGAAGCCGTAGAAGCCCGTCGCGTCATTCGTCTGAATGCGCGACACCGGGCCGCTCAGGCTGACAATTGCGCCGTCCAGTTCGTTGCTCGTGGCCGCGGCGCGAATTGTTCCCTTCACATGACCGTGAATGGGCGCGGTCTTCCACGTCATCACCGGCGTGTTCACCGCCGTCGCGAAGAGAGGCACGGGATTCGTGTCGTAAATGGTCGGGTTGACCAAGGCGTTGAACGCGGTCGCCGCCGACGTGTCGAGCGACGGGATCGCATAGGAATAGATCGCCATCCCCGCGGCGGTCGCATTCGAGTTCACCGTCGGCACGCGCACCGTGCGCAACTGCGGGATCACGTTCGTCAGGTAATTCAGATACGACCCCTGGCCCATCGCCACCTGATGCCCGTACGCGTGCTCCTTCGCGAAGATGCTCCAAGCCGCCCAGTCCGCCGCGTGCGTGTGTTCGCGGAAGTAGGCCATGGGAATGTTCAAATCCAAAATCCCCTCCTGCATCCAGCCCCGCCAGTCCTGCAACACGTTGTTCCACGCCGATGAACCGGAAAACCACTGCGCGTCCGTCGTGATGCCCGGCGCGAAACAGATCGTCGCGGCGGAAATTTTCATCTGTGGCTTGAGCGCAATGGCGTTGAGATAAACTTTCCGCACCAATCCGCTGACCTGATCGCGGCGGAACTGCCGCCAGTTCGCGTCCGTGGCCGTGGGGGTGCCGCTGACGTTGTAGCGCCGGCGGAAACGGTCCAACGCGTTCGTGTGATAGCCCCAGGTGTTCCCCGAGTAGCGCACGTAGTCGAAGTGAAATCCGTCCACGTCGTAGCGCGAGATGATGTCCATCGCCACGCCATAGACATGCTTCTGCACGGCCGGCAGCGCGGCATCGAACTGGTAGTTCCCGCCGTCCCAAGTCGCGCCCGCGTTGTTCACGCTCAACCACTCCGGGTGCGTGAGGTAGGGATGATTCGTCTGCGACGGCGACGCGCCCTGGCTGTTCCAGATCAAGTAGGTCGTAATCCACGCGTGCACCTCGATGCGCCGCCCGCCCGTGTGCGCCTTGGTCAAAAGATCGGCGAGCGGATCAAAACTCTGCGGCGAAATGTCCGACGCCTTGGGTTCCAAGGTGCTGTTGTAATAGGCGTCCCCGCGCTTGCGCACTTCCACAATGATGGCGTTGAAATTGTTGTTCCGCGCCGTGTTGACCAAGGCCGTGACCTCCGCGCTCGTCCGCAGCCCCGCGTGAAACGTGTCCGCCCAGAGGGCGCGAAACTCCGGCTGTTGCGCGCCCGCGCTCACGCCGCCCGCCGCCAAAATCGCCAGCAGCCATGGCCGGCCCAGGGTGAAAACAAAACTCATTCGCCCCGACCGTAGCAGCCCCGCGGGCCTTTGTCAGCGGATTAGCCTCCGCGTGTCGTGAGGATTTCAAAGGCGGACAAACGCGTGCGAGCAAGGGGGGACAGATTTACTGGGCGCGGACTTGGAGCAACAGGACGGCGGCTCCGAGTTGCGTCAGGGCGTCGGGCCGCTGCGGAAAAATAGGCTGTGGGAGCGCCGGCGGGCCGCGCGCCTCGGAGGTTTGAACAAGCAGTTCGCCACGAACGCCCGCCCGCCGGCTGGTTTGTCGAAGTGGACTTGCGGGACCAGCAAGAGCGCGGCTAACGCGGTACGCGGTTAATGGTGTTGTAAATTTCCCACTCGACAGGCGCGGCGTCGGCCGACTTGAGGGCGAACTTGATCTTCATCTGCATCACGGGCTGGAGGCGGGCGATTTCCAAAAACACGCGACGACCGTCTGGGGAAAGTTTTGCGGCGCGCACGTTCACGGCGTCGCGGCCTTTCTTCTCTGGGTTCGCGACCGAGTAATCGTCGCTGCCATACTTTTCCGTCCAGCGGTAGTTCCACTGTTCGACGCTGTAGTTCTGCAAATCTTCCGCAGCGGCGCGATCGAGCGGATCGCTGAAGGTGATTTCAATTCCCTCGCGGCGGACGTGCAACTCTGTGGGCATCCGCAAAGGCTGGCCGGTGTAACGCACGCGTTGCAGCGCACCGTCCTTCACTCCTTTGGTCTGCCAGCCTTTCAAACCGGCGACCCAGAGATGCCCATCGCGTGGATTGAAGCGCGCGCGTTGGATGCCGGAATCAAACTTGAGCGGAAATTTGACCACCCCGCCCTGGGCCACGCCATCGACTGTTTCCCAGAGCACGTCGTAAAGCGCGGCCATGCCGTAGGACGTGTGGAGCAGATGATTCGTGAGCGCGCGCGGCCAGCCGGCGCCGGTGACGAAGACTTGTCCGCCGCCTGAATTGTCGAGCGACATGGGCAGCCAGCAGAGGGGCGGCGCGAAAGTCTTCGGCGTGTCCGCCGTGTGCGCGTGCGGCACATAGCCGTAAAAGCTGCCGGGCCGAACAAGATTGATCCGCGACGAGGGAATCCAATTGCCCTGGTTGTCACTGCACACGATCTCGTCATTTGGCCCGAGGCCCAAGCCGTTGGCGGCGCGCAATCCGTGGGCGATGAGTTCAGCGCGCGAGCCATCGGCGCTCACTCGAACCAGGCCGCCGTTGAGCGGATATTTCTCATCCACCCGCTGGCCGGCGCGGGCGTAATAAAAATTCCCCGCGCGGTCGGTCTGCAAATCCATGGCGAAGGCGTGGTAGCTCGGACTCACGCCCGCGTCGTTGTTGAAGCTCTCGTAGAAGTCCGCCTCGCCGTCGCTATTGAGATCGTGCAGCCGGGTGATCTGATGGCGCTCCAGCACGAACACTTCATCGCGCAGAATTTTCAGCCCGAGCGGATCAAACATTCCGGCGGCAAAGCGTTTCCACTTCACGCTCTGCAAATTGTCGTCGAGGCCGGAGACGATCCACACGTCGCCGTTCCAGGTCGTGACTGCCGCCCGGCCGTCGGAAAAGAAATCGAGCGCGGTGAGACGCATCCAGGAGTTCCACGGGTTCTGCTCGGGAATCGCGACGGTGTCCACGGCGAACGGCCCGGAGTCAGCGCCGCGCCGGCCGGAGGTGGTGAGAACTTGCGGCTGCGCGGGGCCGCCCTGGGTCAGCGTGCGCAGTTCCGTGTGATTCACCGGCGCTTGGCCCGGCAGGTCGGAGGCGTTGAGCGGCGTGACGGTGGTGCCAGAGCCAATGTTGGGTGCCGCACCACGGCCCGTCACCCGCATGGTCAACGGCGCCCGCGTCTCGCTGACTTGCACGGTGCGGGTGAACCGTAGGTCACCGTTCGCTTCGAGGAGTCCCGGCGAGTCGAGCACGTCCACTTCGCCGACGGTGTAACTGAAAATCACATTGCCGCCGTGCCGGTAGAATCCGCGGTAGCGCGCCCAGCCGCGAGGCAGAGGACCGAGACCATTCGTGCGTGGATCGGCAAAGCTGCCGTGCTTCGCCCACCCCGGCCCTGGTTCATTCGTGAAGGAAATGTTCCCGGCCACGCGTGGTGGCAGTTCACCTTTGTAGGTCGCGAGATGTGTCTTGCTGAGATCGAGCCAGCCGCCGGTCCAGCCCGCCGCGTAGCGAAGCGTCTCCGTGTCGAACAGCACTGCGCCCGTGTTCGTGCCCGCGCGCAAGGTGACGGTGACGCCTTTACTGACGAAGTCGTTGGTGCCGCCGAGCTGCACGGTGTAGGCGAGCGCCGGGCCGTAATCCATGTCATAGCCTGGTCGCGGCGCGGCGGCCCGGGCCGAGCACAGGAACACGCTGAGGGCGAGCGTCGGCAAGTATTGGTGGAACACGCGCCGGAGTGTGGGGAACGCGCGCGGGAGATTCAGCGAAAAATATTGGCGTGCGGGTTAGGCGATTCGCCGGATCAACGGTAAGCTCGCGCATGGCAACAAAACCGACCGTCCCCGTTCTCCCTCCGGCTCCTGCGCTTGTGAAAGGGCAACTGTGGAAGTTCGACACGCGGTGCATCCAGATTGGACACGTCGGCAAACATTTGGTGGAGCATCGGGGCGTGTCGCTCGAACGTCCGCAACAGCGCGCGCCCAAGCGGATGATTGCCATCACGGAACTGCAAAAGTTCCTGGCCGCCAATGACGCCATGCTGGTGGGCAACTAATCGGCGGGGCGGAGCATCCGCTCCGCTGCGGATCAGACGAACTTCACCTTCGACAAATCTTCCTTCGACACCGGCCACTTCATTTTCAGCCCCTCCAAGGCCTGAAGAGTGATGCGCGCGATGAGGTGGTCCCGATACCAGTTGCGATCCGCCGGGACGAGATGCCAGCGGGCCGCGCGGTGGCTGGTGGCGTTGAGCATGTCCTCATAGGCGACGATGTAATCATCCCACCGCTGGCGAGTCCGCAGATCGGCGTGGGAGAATTTCCAATTTTTCTGCGGGTTGGCGAGGCGCTCTCGGAACCGCTCGGCCTGCTCCTCCTTGCCGAGGTGCAGATAAAACTTCAGCAGCACGACGTGGTTCGCCGCGAGGATTTTCTCGAAGTCCACGATCTGTTCGTAACGTCGGGACCAGACGGCGCGCGGGACAATTTCCAAAACCCGCTCGGCCAGCACCGCCTCATAATGCGAGCGGTTGTGAACCCCGATGTTGCCGTAGCGCGGCAGCGCCAGGTGGTGACGCCAGAGAAAATCGTGCGCGCGCTCCTCGTCGGAGGGGACTTTGAAGTTCGCGGTCTCGACGCCGGCCGGGTTGACGCTGGACAGGACGCGCCGCACGGAGCCGTCCTTGCCGCTGGCGTCCATGCCTTGAAAGATCAGCAACACGGAATGGCGTGAGTTGGCGTAGAGCAACTGTTGCAACTCGCCGATGCGCTGGCCGTACTCGGCGGTCTTCAGTTTCGTCTTCTCCTTGTCCAGTCCGCCGCAGTAGTCGGAATCAAAATCTTGGAGGCGGATCTTTCTCTGGAGGACGGTCGGTTGCGCTTTCATGCCGGCCACCCAAGCACAATCCGGCGCGGTGGGCAATGCGCGCTGAACTGTTGGGCCGCGCCCGGATCGCCGCGTTCCACCGGCCGTCCACGTTTCGGCGTGGGCGGTTGTTTTTTCGCAGGCTCGCTGAGGTGGGCATTTTTTGTACTGACATCCCTTCCCATTCGCCAACAATCCGGCGCATGAAATCACTCCACGCCGCGCTCGCGCTTGCTTTGCTTTATTTCCTGCCGTCTTTCGCCGCCGAGAATCCGTATCCCATCGGGCCGGATTCCAAACCGCAAGACGGCGCGCCCAAGGGCGAGCGGATTCGCGGCACGTTCGCGGGCAGCAAAATCTTTCCCGGCACCACGCGCAGCTACACGGTTTACATCCCCACGCAGCTCGATAAGTCGAAGCCCGCGCCGTTCATGGTCTTGCAGGATGGCGGCGGCTATCGCGCGGATGTCGTCTTCGACAACCTGATTCACAAGAAGGAAATCCCCGCGCTGGTCGGCATCTTCGTCATGCACGGGCGGGTGGTGGCGGCGGAAACGAACGCGGCGCTCGACCGCTTCAATCGCAGCTACGAATACGACGGCCTCGGCGACAACTACGCGCGGTTCCTCATCACCGAGCTGTTCCCGTTCATCGAGCAGAAGCACGGCGTGAAGCTCTCCACGAATCCGAACGACGGCAGCATCGGCGGCGCGAGCAGCGGCGCGATTTGCGCGTGGACGGCGGCGTGGGAACGGCCCGACCGCTTTCGCCGCGTGTTCAGCAGCATTGGCACCTACGTCGGCCTGCGCGGCGGCAACGAATACCCGACGCTCGTGCGCAAGGTGGAGCCGAAGCCCATCCGCATTTTCCTCCAGGATGGCGAGAATGATTTGAACATCTACGGCGGCGACTGGTGGATGGCGAACCAGGAGATGCAGCGCGCGCTGGTCTTCGCCGGCTACGACGTGAAGCACGCGTGGGGCATCGGCGCGCACGATGGCCACCAATCCACGCAGGTTTTCCCCGACGCGCTGCGCTGGCTGTGGCGTGATTATCCGGCGGAGATCGCCGCGAACCCGGAGAAGAAATCGAAGCAGCGCACGGCGCAAATCGTGAGCACGGACGCGCCGTGGGAACTGGTCGGCGAGGGTTACAAATTCACCGAAGGCCCGGCGGTGAACGCGAAGGGCGAGGTGTTCTTCAACGATGTGGGCGCGAGCAAAACTTTCAAGGTCAGCCTCGATGGCCAGGTCACGGAATTTCTCGCTGATTCAAAGAAGGGCGACGGTCAGGCGTTCGGCCCCGATGGAAAACTTTACGCCAACGCCGGCACGCAAGTGCTCGCGTGGGACGAGAACGGGAAGAGCACCGTGGTCGCCGAGGGCTTTCGTGGGAACGACCTTGTCGTGTTGAAGAATGGGAACATCTACGCGACGGAGCCGGGCTGGGACGGCGTTTCACCGAGCAAGGTCTGGCTGATCAAGAACGGTGAGAAGAAGGTCGTGGACACGGGTTTGAAATTCTCGAACGGCCTCACCGTCTCGCCCGATCAGACGCTGCTCTACGTGGCCGACTCGAAGAGTCACTGGGTTTTCAGCTACCAGATTCAGGCCGACGGCACGCTCGCGCACAAGCAGAAGTATTTCTGGCTGCACGTCCCTGACACCGCCGACGACAGCGGCGCGGACGGGATGCGTGTGGATCGCGGCGGCAATCTGTATGTGGCCACGCGGATGGGCATCCAGTTCTGCGATCAGCCGGGCCGCGTGAACGGAATTATTCCCACGCCGAACGGCAAGGCGGCGAACCTCGCGTTCGGCGGCGCGAATTTCGACACGATGTTTGTCTGCGCGGGCGACAAGGTTTTCAAACGCCAGGTGAAGGTGAAGGGCGCGCAGGCGTGGGACGCGCCGAACCGCCCGCCGGTGCCGGGGCTGTGAAGGAACGGAGCGCGAACCGCCGAGTCCGCGTGTCATCATAGCTTCTGCCAGGGCGACCTCATCGTGAACTTGGATCACGCGGACAGAGCTGCGTGCGAGGCGCGTCCGCCGTTCAACAATCAGCTCGCGTGCGGTGGAAGCGCTGACTAGCGGCGCGGAATCAGTCGATTTAGCCGGAGCCATGCAGTTGGAATTCACCACGCCTCACGCCAAGGCCGCGAAGGGCGCAAAGGAATGGGCCGTCTGGTGGTGCGGAGACCTGGCACGGAAAAGTGTTCTTCCCCCACGGGCCAGTCCATCCAAGTGCGCTTTTTTCTTCGCGTCCTTCGCGACCTTGGCGTGAGGCTTCAACTGCATGGTTCCGGTTTAGAATCTGCCGGCACGAGCATCTTGGAGCGGTGGCTCTCGGGTCATGATTGCGCCTGTTCACGAGGCGGGTGTCCGCGATAGCCTCCGGCGTGCGCTTGGTTGAGAATTTGGTTCTGTCGTTGCTCGCTCTGGTGTTGAGCGCGGGCTGTGGACAGAAGCCATCGTCCGCCAAACCTGAGCCGCACACCGGCGCGGACGCGAACTGGTTTGAAGATTTCACCGCGTCCGCAGGCGTGGATTTTGTGCATCAGGCGGATGCGCCGGGGAATTTTCTCTTCTACGAATCGATTGGCTCCGGCGCAGCGTTCCTCGATTTCGACAACGACGGGCGGCTCGACCTTTACTTGATTCACAACGCGCATCCCACCAATCGCGCCAGCAACCGTCTCTACCATCAGCAAGCCGATGGACGTTTCCGGGACGTGAGTGCCGGCTCGGGACTGGACGTCGCTGGTCATGGCCAAGGGCTGGCGGTCGGCGACATCAACAATGATGGGCGGCCGGAAGTCCTGATTACTGAATACGACCGCGTGCGGCTGTTCCTGAATGAAGGGCAGGGGAAGTTCACCGATGTGACGGCGGCGGCGGGAATCACCAATGCGAACTGGAGCGTGCCGGCGGCATTTTTCGACTGCGACCGCGACGGCTGGCTGGATCTCGTTATTGGCAACTATCTCGATTTGGATCCCACGCAGCAATGTCCCGACGCGAAGGGGTTGCCGGACTTCTGCGGACCGCATGGGTTTCATCCCACCATCACGCGGCTCTACCGCAATCTCGGCGCGAGCCTGCCGCCCGGTTCGCCGCCGCGTTTTTCGGACGTGACCGTTGCTTCGGGACTCGCATCAGCGCCGGGCAAGGCCATGCAAATCGTTTGCGCGGACTTCGATGGCGACCGTTGGCCGGACATTTTCATCACCGACGACGGGCTGCCCAACCGGCTGTTCGTCAATCAGCGCAATGGCACTTTCAAAGAGGAGGCCATCGCGCGCGGTGTGGCTTACACCGGGCTGGGCGGCACGGCGGCGAACATGGGCATCGCGATTGGCGACACGGACGGCGATGGCTGGTTTGATCTTTTCGTCCCGCATCTCGGCGAGGAAAACCACACGTTGTGGCGGCAGGGGCCGCGCGGTCTGTTTCAAGATTTTACCGGGCCGTCCGGCTTGTTGAGCGGGCCGCACGGGACGGGATTCGGCGCGGTCTTCGCGGATTTTAACCACGACGGCGCGCTTGATCTCGCCGTGGCGAACGGACGGATTCGCCGCCGCGCCACCAAGACGCAGCCCCGGCTCGCGCCGGGCGTCACGCCGTTCTGGTCGGCCTACGCCGAGCCAGCGCAGCTTTTCGCGAACAGCGGCGAGGGACGTTTCCGCGAGATTTCATCGGCCAATCCAGCTCTTTGCGGCGAGGCACTGGTCGGACGCGGCCTGGCCACCGGCGATTTTGACAATGATGGCGGGCCTGATTTGCTGCTCATCGGGCTGGCCAGTCCGGCGCGTCTGCTGCGCAACACCGCCGCGCCGCGCGGCCACTGGCTGGGCGTGCGCGTGATTGATCCCGCGCTCGGCCATCGCGACGCGTATGGGGCCGAAGTGATTTTGGAAGCGGGCGGACGGCGCGCGTGGCGTCTGGTGCAGCCGGCGTTTAGCTACGCTTCGAGCAATGATCCCCGCGTGCAGTTCGGCCTCGGGAAGGTCAGCACGGTGGATTCCATCCGGGTGCGCTGGCCGGATGGCGTGGAGGAAACTTTTCCCGGTGGCGCGGCGGATCGCTACGTCACGTTGCGCCGTGGGACGGGAACTGTGGTGAAAGAATAAATAGAGTGACGGCCAAGATAAATTTTCTGGAGAGAACAAGTCCTGTGTCCCACAGATTCAGAGCGACCACAGAACAGAGAAACATCTGTGGCCGTTCTGAATCTGTGGGAAATTATTTTTGGCAATCCGTCTAACCCCGCCGCTGCCTGAGCCGAACTTCTAAAATTAAATCGCCCGCGCCGACCCGTCCGACGACGGGCGCGACGGCGCGGCGGTCTTGGGCGGTGGCGGTGTTACTGTTGCTGACCGCTGTTATCGCATTTGTCGCGCTCCGCCCGAAGGCTCCGGCACCACCGGACATTGACACTGCCGCACTTGATCCCGTCGTCGCGGGATTGATCCGGACGAACCTGCAGGCGGTGCGCGCTGCGCCGCGTTCGGCGGCGGCGTGGGGCCAACTGGGTTCTGTACTGATGCACTATGAGTTCAGCGATGAAACGGAGGCGGCTTTGGCCTGGGCGGAGAAGTTCGCGCCGCAGGAACCGCGCTGGCCGCATCTGCATGGGCTGGTTCTCGGCTCGCGCGATGTGGTGGCCGCCACGGAAAAATTTCGCCGCGCCACCGCATTGAGCGGCTCAACGCCGGTCGCGCCCCGGCTCCGGCTCGCGCAAAACCTGGCCGAGCGCGGGCTGAATGAGGAGGCGGCGAAACATTTTCAAACGCTGCTCCAGAACACCCCGGGACATGCGGCGGCGCGGCTGGGGCTGGCGCGGATTCGGCAAAGCGAAGGGCGGTTGAACGAGGCGACCAATCTTCTCGCGGCCTGCCTGCGTGATCCGCACACCGGTCGCAGCGCGCACGCCTTGCTGGCCATGATGGAACAGGCGCTCGGCAACGCCCCCGCCGCCGAACTCGCCGCGCGCGCCAGTGCCACACTGCCCGCCGATGCCGCGTGGCCGGACCCGTGGTGGAACGAGGCGCTCGTCTGGCGCGTGGGCCGCAAGGCTTTGCTGGAGGACGCCGCCGCCTTGATCGAGCGCGGCGCGTGGCCCGAGGCGCAGGCGACGCTTGGGCAAATCATCCGCGCCTATCCGAACGAGAGCGAGGCGTGGTACCTGATGGGCTGGACTTTGAACCAGCAGCAGCGCGGCGCGGAAGCGGAGCGCGCCTTGCGTGAGTATGTGCGCCTAGTTCCATCCTCGCCGAAGGGCCACGCGCAACTGGCTATCACTCTGCTCGGCCAGCGCCGCCACGCGGAGGCCGTTGAAGTTTTGCAAGCGGGCCTGAAGCTCAAGCCGACCTGGCGCGAGTTACATTCCAATCTCGGCTACGCCTACGTGCAACTGGGCCGCGACGAGGAAGCCATCGGCCACTTCCGCCACGCACTGGCGCTCGATCCGAATTACCTGCCCACGCACACCGCGCTGGCGGAATTGCTTCTCCGTCGCGGGCAAGTGGAGGAGGCGCGAGGACTTTTGCGCCGCGCCTTGGAATTGAGCCCCACGGAGCGGCGCGCGCAGGCGATGCTGGAGAGATTGCCGGCTGCGCAATGATCGGCTGATGCGCGGAACGTGGAACGTCGCGCAGATGCGGACTAAGCCGGAACCATGCCGTTGGAATCCAACCTGCCTCACGCCAAGGCCGCGAAGGGCGCAAAGGAACGGGCCTTCTGGTGGTGCCGAGATCTTTCACTGAAAAGTGTTCTTCCCCCACGGGCCAGTCCATCCCAGTGCGCCTTTTTCTTCGCGGCCTTCGCGACCTTGGCGTGAGGCTTCCACTTCATGGTTCCGGCGTAAGAATGAACGGAGGCATGCAGCGGGGGTGGTGTGTTCAGCCGTGAACTGGGCGGCGCGCAGCGTGAAGGGCAGTCCCGCGAAGGCGGCAAAGCCGAACGTGGATTCCCAGCTCCCACGGCGCAAGGTTGTTCCGCCCTGACAGGGCTTGAGATTTCCAGCCATCTAAACCCAGGGCTTGGCCCTGGGCTATTGAATGACGGCCTTTCAGTCCTGGAATCGGGATTCGGACTTGTGGCTCAAGCTCTGGGCAATTTTCAGACGATAGACGCCTGCCCTCTTCGCCACTTATCGCCACACTGTTCGCCGAACGTTCCAGCTTCGCCACTAGTTTGATGATGACGGGATTGCGCGCGCATTATCCGAACGACAACCTGCGATAATGGTTCAGCGCAATGAGCAGTACCTCGCGGATTTAGTTACGAGCACTAGCAATTCGAGAGCGAGGCTAGCGAATCTTGCAAATTGTGGAAGAGGAAGTGATTTGAGAAAATTAGTTTATCTCTCTAGGCTCGGACATGCCTGAGCAGCGTCAAAAGTATGGTTTTCCTACCGAAACGATCCCCAGTCTGAGTTTTGAAGATCACTTGACCGACTTAGCAGAACTCGCAGCATTTTGTGAAAGCCGCGGAGTCAGTACGAAGAACACACGTATTGAGAGATACCAGCAGTACCTCAAAGCATCAATTAAGGGAGACCATTTGAACGAAGCGTTCATTTTTAAAAACGCTTTGGATGCGAGGTTCAAAAGTAGTTACGACTGGCAGTTGTACGTTCTTCGAGAAATTCACGAACTCATGTGGATACTGCGTGGCTTAAAAGCACACACGCCGCGCGGCTTGGACGAGAAGCTGAAAATTATTGTAGGCGGAAATGATTTTGCTGCCCTCGATAAGCAGAGCCATAACCGAAATGTTCAATTCGAGCTCCGAATCGCGAGCTACTTCTGTCAGGCGGGTTGCGAAGTCGATCTGAGTTCAACAACGGACGTAATTGCAACAATTGAGGACTGTGCGTTTTTCGTGGAATGCAAGCGTATTGCCAGCATGGCTCAGCTCACACGAAGGATTACAGAAGCAAAAAACCAATTGGAGAAGAAAGTTCCTCAAAAACATGACGGTCGTCTCGCATTTGGCTGCATTGCAGCTGATGTGACAAAGGTGGCTTTCTCGCACAATGGTCTCACTATCGGCATGACAAGTGAACACTCCAAGGATGTCGTGCAGGCGAAACTTATCAGCATCAGCGATATTGTTGAAAAACTGCCGCTTTTCACTGAACGCTGTGAAATTGTGCAATGCTGGTTACAAGTGCATATTGCGGCGTTGGTTCTCAAACCTCCGATGCCGATGACGAGATTTTCTTCTGTTTTTATTCTCAACCCAATTCTCGAAGCATTTCGTTCACCTGTTGTAATCCAGATGCGCAGAATTAATGAAGTGGCGAAAAGAGGAGATGGACGTGAATTGCCATCAATACCATTGAAGCGCCGAACAAATTTCACAATCCCAAAAGATTCTACATTCTGGTTCGATCCTGAACTACTCTGGCAATTAATTCGGGAAGGAGCAGTTGGTGGAATTGAGGATGAAGTTATTGTTGCTGGGCTTAAAATGGACGGTGCCGATCACAAGTTTTCTTTTTTCGATCTAGAAAACGTAATCTTAGCGTTTGGGGATACATTCGGTGAATTGATGAAACTTGAATACCCTCAAGCTGCAATCACGCTGATCGGAGAGATGTATCTACATCGCTTCCCTTTTGAAGATTCCTAACCCATCTGGGGCATCAACGATGGCATCGCTCAGGCGTGGTAGGGCGGTGCTGTCGCGCAGTTCCCAATCTTTTTCCCGGCGGCGCAGCCACGCCACCCGACCGGGCCGGGCTTCACCGGCGTTGGGGCTTGCGAGGAATCGGTTCCGCCCTCAGCATTCAGCTCGTTTCCAAATTCACATGAAACGAGAGGGCAGGGGAACGGTGGCGTTCACGTTCATTCCTGGCCGGCGCGGCTTTTCATTCCGACCACGCCGTGGCTGGGCAACACCAGTTGAGCCTCGCCGGTCTGATGCCGCACGAGCACCGCGCCGGGAGCAAGCTGCAGGAGCGCGTCATCATCAATGCGCTGGGGGGAGCTCACTTTCACGGTGCTGAAAAATTCCACGCCGGTCCGCATCGTGGTCACGATGGCCACGCTCTGGGGCTGCGTTCGCACGACAAAGCCCTCGGGCAAGGGTTGCGAGAGAATGACATACACCGCTTCGCGAGCAGAGCGGGACGGTGAAGGATTCTTCACGCCGCGCCACGGCTGGAGCCACAGCACGCCCACCAGCAGCACCAGGGCGATCCCTGCGCTGTTCCGGGCATAACGGCTCCAACGCCGCCGCCGCGCCGCGCCGCGCACGATGCGCAGTGATGCCGCGTGCGCCGGTTCGTCCAGCAGCACGGCCTCCAGCAAGTCGTTGGGGTTATCTTTCATGTTTCAACAGTTGAAGCATGACCGCGCGCAGCTTCACGCGGGCGCGGGTGATTCTCGATTCCACGGCCTTCTCGGAATCGGTTTCCGAGTCGGCGATTTCGCGCACGGACTGGCCCTCCACATATTTGCGCTGCAACAGGTCGCGCTCGGCGGCGTCCAGTTGGGCCAGACCTTGTTGCAACAACTCGCTCCAATCATTCGGCTCGGTCGGGCTGACGGGTTCCTGCGCCAGCTCGCGCAAGGATTCTTCGCGGCGTCCGCGTTTGCGCCATTCATCTATGACCGCCGTGCGCGCCAGCCGCGTGACCCAATGCCACAGGATCGTTTCCTCGCGGAACTCCCGGACATGCCGCGCGATGCGTGTGAAGGTCACTTGCAGAATCTCGGAGGCCAGTTCGTCATCGCCCTTCAAGACCACGAGCAGGTAGCGATGAATGCGCCCGCTATAGTCGTAATGAAAACGCACCCACGCCGCCTCGTCACCGCGCACCATGGCCCGCGTCAGAGCCGCCACGTCCGTAGGTTCGGAACGTGTTTCGCTGGAGACTTCGGCCTTCGCGTTAATCACGGGAAAACGCTGCACCCCGGCCACCGCGCTCATGCGGGCCGGTCCTCAGTGTTCCGTCGCGGGTTTTTTGGCGGGCGCATTGGTTTTGGAAGACGGCTCCGGTTGCTTCAACGGCGGGTTGCGGGGAGTGAGATCGGGACGCAGCGCGTTTAAGACATCATCAATCATCTGAATCTGGCCCATATCACCGACCGCGATGAGCAGACCGGTCTCTTTATGAAACTTTAATTCCGTGAGATTTGCCCCCTGCCGGCTCGCCTTCATTTTCCATGCGGTCTGAATAGCGGTGGTAATGTCCTCCACGGAGTGTCGATCGAGATATGGTTCCAGTTGATAAAAGCTGGCTTTCACCGCCGGTGCCCGCCGCGGTGGTGGCGTGACCTCCTTGTTGGAGAACACCCACACCGAACCAACTTTGCGAAAACCGAACGACGTTTCCTGCTGCGAATACTGGGATTGTTCCCCCATTGTACTGCTGAAATACGTGCCAGTGACAAAAGCCACCGCGCGCCGGCTGCTCTGTTCCATGGCCGCGAACAAATCCACCACCATCACCTGACGCATCTTCAGCGCAGGCAACTGCACGTTCTGGTCCTGCTCCGGAATGATGACGTTCAAAGGTTCGCCCATAGCCTTTTCGATCGTCTCCACCAACGCCTGTGGTGAGCCGCCGGGAAAATCCAAATCGAACTTCAGATAGTCGTTCCGAGTGGACTCTGGTCTTAACCCGGATTGATGGACACCTTGGGGGTGGGGGCGCAAAACTGAAAGCGCACATGAACAAGAGTAAAAACCCCAAGCCGACCGCCACCCCAACCGTCACCGCCCCGGTGGCCCCGCAG
>Ga0163150_10002643_pt1 | contig 26962 bp, 35 predicted proteins | sample OliLakLV19P2IB_FD_148628 | JGI IMG/M metagenome (GOLD analysis project Ga0163150, IMG submission 148628) | Freshwater microbial mat bacterial communities from Lake Vanda, McMurdo Dry Valleys, Antarctica - Oligotrophic Lake LV.19.P2.IB | ecosystem: Environmental > Aquatic > Freshwater > Lake >...
TTTTTATTCTGAAATAGAGTGAGAGCTTGTGGACGGAGGTTGCTCTGTAAGGGGATATACAGCCATGTAAAGTCTCTGTGCCATTTCTGCACCTTGTACGATATATTTTGTCATTGCAGAATTGGTTATTGCTTCATCCCTTGAATCTTCTACTGTTTTGGCTACAAGTGTATATCCAGTCGGATCACTTATCAATAACTGAGCACTTTCTGTATATTCAGAAAGGCTATGAAGGTAATTTTCTATAGATTCTGATGTATCCTCTTGTCCACTAGGTCTAGATAAATATAAAAGATCTAATTGTTGAGCTGATTCTCCTCGTATTTCTGTTACTGCCATATACACTCGAGAAATTACTCTCCCTACACCAAAAGACAAATCCCATGCCATATTAAATAAATCGTGATGACCCGCAGCATACATTTTTTGCATCATTGTATCCAAAGGAGATTTTAAACACCCACTTGCATACAAGGCAACAATTTCTGGAGATGAAAGAGGTTGTCCAGCATCTTGCTGAGCTTGTCTTGCTTTATCAAGAATTTGACGGACATATTCTGGTTGATTTCGAGGAAGTTCTAACAATCCTTCTTCTAGGTTCTGTAATGCTTGCTGTATTGAAGGTTCAATATGCTCTGGTATTGTGGCATCTTTATGCACACCAAATCGTACACTACTAGAATCAAAATTATCTTGCTCCTTACCCATAGAAAGATATTCTATCAAAATGAGTAAAGAATGTCAAACTATAGGACCTTTTGTTCTGTAGTTGGCAAGCAATCTATTATTGGGAGTCGATAAGCAGATTATACCAAAGGAAGTGGAAGTTATTACTTGTGAATCCACTGTTGGATTTCCCAAATATGTCCATCAGGATCTGTAAAGTACGCTGTTCGTTGTCCCCAAGATTGGGTGGTTGGATCTTTAATGAAGGTTGCTCCTTTTTCTTTTAGGTCTTGAAACTGCTTATCAATATCTTCTGATTCACCAAATGTATATATCGCTCCTCCAGAGGTTTTAATATGCTCTTTGCCTATTAATTTTTCCATATATTGCCTTCCATAAATTGCGAGGAAGCAGTTTTGAAGTGAAATTGGCAAAACTCTTCTTCTTGGACTTCTCTTTCTACGTGAAAACCTATAATGTTTTTATAGAAATTATATGACTCTTGATACTTGTCGGTTACCAATATAATCCATTCAACCTTTTGTACCATGAAATAATTGTAACAGAAGGTTCGGTTGTCCTACTCAGGGATTTTGAGGCTAAAAATGTCTGGCTCCCCAGCGTTAGCACACTTCGAGCGTAGAATTGTTATTCGCTAAAGGCGATAACAGATAATGTTTTTGTATGCTCATTTATGTTAGATACAGCATTTGTAACTCTTGTATAAATTTGAATCGTGTGTGTTCCGGCATTTGCAGGAATTAATGCATTTAATGTTAATGGGGTTGCTTGATCTTCCAGACCTGCGCTTACCTGATTTACATAGCTTTGATTTATTCCATCCAGATATAATGTATAAATTCCATGCGTCCCACTTGCAAATGATAATCTAGTATCAACATAATAATTAATGGATAAAATACATTTTTCTGGGCATGATATGTCAACTTTTGCATCAGTCGGAACATCTGTTAATGAATTTGTTGTAAAATTTGTTCCACGATACTGTGCATAGTTGAGTATTCTTTTTCCTGATGTATTTTCTAAATTTGCTATTTTTGTGTCATGTTCTTTTAACTTCTCAAAAGTAAAACAAAGCACAGCCTGACTTCCAGTAATTTTTGTAGGTTTTTTAATGCAGTTATTTGCAAAGTATTTTTCTGCTGCTGAAAGATAATCTGAACTAACTGCCCAAGCAGTTCCCGCCACGATGAGGAATAGGGGAATTACAAAAAAGAGAATTTTTTTATGTTTCACTTATAAATGAGTTATACAATTACCGAGATAGTAAGTCAATCTAGGTTCAATTCTAAAATATTTTTTAAATCTTCTGGTCGAAGTATTTCATGCGGTTTATCAGTAGAACCAAGTGGCCCGGAGGCTTCACCTTCCTCATCGATTTTACTAACTTGTTCAGCAGTCAGTGGTTCCAGCATATACCATGATCTATCGAAAGTACCTGGACCATTGAATAAAATCGAGATATGTCTACCGGTAATTTCATCCATCTTGTTATCAACATAATAATATCCTTTTCCGTCAGTTCTAACAGCTAAAGCGAGAGGATTTGCTTCAATTGTTTCTAGTGCTGTTTTTCTTTCTTCAGATCGTTCTGATAAAGCATCAGAAATATTGCGTTCCCAAATACGCCATCCAGGAACTTGATAATATCTTTGATATTCTTCTGGTTGTAAGCTATCAATATCTCTCGATTGTGGTGGTTGCGGTCTATCTTGTTCTGTCATAACAAGCAGATTATATAAAGAGAGGCATGTAAATGCAATCTATTTATCCTGAACAGCTCCCTGAGCCTTGGGCTAATCTAAACCTAGATTTCGATTCAATTACCGATGCATTTCAGGATATGCGGTATATCGGGCAGTTGAGAGAAAGGGGGAGAGAGATCAAGAAGTTACAAGTAAATTTTTATGGAAAGAATTACGATTTGAAAAGATCAAGATAATCTTTTAATGCATAAACTCTATTTCTTGAGTTCTTTGTAGTTTCCTGAAATAATTCAAGTCGCTCAAAATCTTTTACCAAATCATTTGCAGTTACATAACTCACGTCTAATATTGCAGCTACTTCATTAACATTCATCCTAGGTTTTGAATACAATGCCTTCAATAAACGCGAGGCTGATTCTGCTCTCCCACCAAGCGTTAATACTTTCTTATCATATTCTTCCCTAAGTTCAATAATTTGTTCGAACGTGCTTGCACCTTTCTTAGCTGTCTCTATTACTGCATTAAGAAAAAACCTGATCCACTGATTAATTGATCCAGTAGTCCTTACATTAGTTAATGAATCGTAATATACATTTTTATGTTTTTCAAAAAAATCTGAAATATACAATGTAGGTTTTTGCAAGTATTTTTTGCTAATTAATTGTAGTACAATCAACAATCTACCAATACGACCATTTCCATCTAAAAATGGGTGTATTGTTTCGAACTGATAATGCATAATCGCAATTTTTATTAATACAGGGACCTCTAATTCTTCACTATGCCAATATTTATCTAAATCTGATATTAATGCAGGAAGGTCATTATTATGAGGTGGAATAAAAAGCGCATCACTTAAATTGGAGCCACCAATCCAATTTTGACTTGTTCTAAGTTCACCTGGTAATTTATGTTCACCCCTGACCCCTGACAGCAAAACCTTATGAGTACTTTTTAATAATCTCATTGATAATGGAAGACGCTGTAATTCGTTTACTGCGTAATTCATTGCTTTAATATAGTTTTGAACTTCTTCCCAGTCATCTCGACCTTCTGGGTCTACTTCCTCTTTAGAGAGTAATGCTTGATCAATGCCAGTACGAGTCCCTTCAATTCTACTTGAGCTAGTTGCCTCTTTAACTACATGCATTTTAATAAAAAAGTCAACATCAGGAACTAGTTTTGAATATATATTTAACTCTCCCAATAAGCGTACCGCCTCTTCTAGCAAGACATCAATCTTCTTATCATCCCAACTATAAAGATTATTTATTAATGGTGGGTTAAAACTTTTATATTTATACTGTTGCTTGTAATTACCTAAAAAGTTAGGTTTAATATGGATTTCCATATTAAAGATAATACCGCTTTTCCTTTAATAAGTCAAGCTGTTATTAAAGGTGTTCTTAAGTCTTAACTGGAGAGGAGATGAAGCTTTATACTAATATATTGCCTATAGCTTCCATAAAGGTGACTGAGGCGAATCCGAAGAAATCCATAGAAAACCGTAGAAAGGTTCCCCCTAATGGACGCTGCTAGAACCTCTTTCATCACTTTATAGTCTACAAAACAAAGTGAATAAACTGTATAATACATTTATGAAAACAATGACATGTCAGCAACTAGGCGGAGCTTGTGATAAAGAGTTTCATGCTGAAACATTTGAAGAAATGGCAAAATTAAGTCAAGAACATGGTACAGAAATGTTCAAGCAAAATGATCCTGAGCATATGAAAGTTATGCAAGAAATGGGTGAAATGATGAAAGATCCTAAAGCAATGCAAGATTGGATGGACAAAAAAAGAGACGAGTTCAAGCAGGTTCTAGAGGACAAGTAACTTATTTTTACTACTTCATTTCAATTTTTCTAGTCTCACTAAGTCATTACTTCTTTTCCATTCGTTAGGTCTTTATCAATATTTCTCACACCCAATCTTTATTTATCTGACTTTTCTACCCATTTAGCACGCCATGCGGGAGCTTCAAATGGCTCGCTCCAGTATGCTGTCTCTTTTGCTATTTTTCCCCCTCTAAATTCAAATATAAAAACAGTCTTGTAAATATGTCCTTTTCCATAATCAAGTAAAGCTTCGGCCACCACCAAATCTCCACCGCTAACCATTCTACGAGGGGTAACTGTTGGCAATTGTGGGAAAGCGCCATACACTGCTCTACGATTTTCTGCTCCAACTATTTTTTCTCCAGACTGAGGCCAATCCATGATGGCATCATCATGAAATAACTCATCCATGATTTCTATTTTTCTATCATTAATACACTGTATTAACCTTTCAATGACGTGTTTGTTTGTCAGTTTATTATCTTTTGGCATATAGGCTTTTCTCTAATCAGAGACAAAATGGAGAGCAAAAAGATGTCCGTTGTGTGTTATTGGAACGATAATTACAGTTGTTTCAATTGTCTCACCATCTTTTTTCTTCCAGACTATTTTATTGGTTGAACCAACCTTTTTCTCCATTGCATCTAGAAATGATGAAACAAGCACTTCTTGACTTTCGTGTGCTACAAACGTATCAGGAAATGACTTATCTATTTTTTCCCATTCATCTGCCGATTGATAGCCTAAAAGCGTTGCAAATTTTTTATTACAGACTTTATGGGTATCATCCAGATAAATATATACTCCTTGCTCGGAGTTATTCAGAAGATCATGATATTCTTTTGCAACTGACTGCATTAAATTTTCATGGTGTTGATGTTCATCCATAAATTATTTTCTTGTTATACTACTAGTTTTTGCAGCGACTACTCCTTGTTCCCTAACGCATTCTAAAAATCCTTTCATTTTATTTCACCTTCTATTGACTTACTGAGTTAGCATTAGGTAATGATTCGCAGGCCTCCCCATCTTTATTGCCGTCCAAACGATTAATATCATTACCTGTTCCGCCTACTTTTATGAAAAAGGCTTGAGCTTCAGGTTGTGTTGAGAAATCAGCACAGTTGTAGTCATCAGCTTCTTTGCCTTTTGTTTTATCTGTCGTGATATTACCGAATTTATCAAAGAGGACATTTCCGCTTTCGTCACGAGATACTTTAGATTGTTCAAAAGATTTTGTCTCCCATAATTTCCCCAAATCCCAGTCATTTTGGCTAACTTCCAAGCCAAAAGCAGCCAATAAGGTGATAAAAGCTATTATTAAGACAATTCTGAGCTTTTCAAAAAAGATAAAAAGAATAACAACAAGTACCATTAAAGCAGCAATGAACCAAAGCCGGTATTTTCTATTGCCACGAAGCTGTTGGAATTTAGAAGGAGATTTTAACTCTTTTTCTGCTTTTGCTTCACTTTTTTCAACTTTTCCCCCATGAGGTTTTACCTCGCTTTCTATCTTTGTTGCTTGTACGGTTTTTTTAGTCTTTGCCATAGCTGAAGTATACAGTTAATTATTTTAAGTAGCAATAAGTATAAACTAATTTGCTATTCTTAATATTGAGGCTAAAATTACGTTGCTCCGCCTGGTAGAAAATACCAGAACCTATTATGCTTCTATTTGATTTATAACAAATAGAACAAACTTCTTAGTTTCAGGAAATGTTGAGTCATGATTTACATGGCTTTCATCCTTTGTTTCCCGCCAAGCAATAGCACTTCGTATTAATTCGGACCATTCAGGTAGCTCATTTATCGTCCACTCAGCAGCTTGTTTCTTGGATACCTGCTCACCATTTTTAATAGCATATAGAGCTCTACACATAGTCAGAATTGCATATGCTTGTCCCTTTCTTTTGCGCATATCGTCTACATATTTTCTCCATGAACCTACATGCGCTTTTATTGCTTGAAAAAATTCTTCTTTTGAAATCGGTTCAACAATGGTTTTTGCTGGAACTCCAAAAAGTGCGATACTCTTTTCTCGTAGAATATACCAGTTCATAATCCACTCTATATTCGACTCTCTTCTATGGAATGGTTCGCCTGGACTAATATTTGCAATAGTGCTTGTTCTTGATTTTACAGAGGCAAGTGCGTCTGTAGTTATATAACATACTTCAATCCTGTCTTCCCAGTCATTATGATCCTGAGCAAATTTGCCATGCATTTCTTTAAGAGCTTCAAATTCACCATCATTCATATCTGACGATAAAGCAGCTACTAAGTCAATATCGCTGACTTTATGGTCAAAGTCTCCAAGAACTAGAGAGCCATCAAGGTAAAAACCAACAAGCTTTTCACCAAGAATTTCCTTAGTCTGTGATAAAAGAAGTTGAATTAGTGAATTTACGTCTTCGTATGGGGTTGGGTTCATGAAGCAATTATATCAGAAGAAAATATGCTCAGATACCATGCGCTACCGGTCTGCGCCAACTCCAACAAGCCCGGGGATTTTTCAGCTAGTTTTAATACTTTCTCGTATATTCAGAAGTTGTAATGGAGCAAATGAAACAAATTCTAGGTAGAACGCATATGGATACTAAGTGAAGGTGTTTATGAAACGGTTATCATATACATTTTTAAATGGTAGACGTTATTATGATTTGGTCATTGGACCAAGGCTCATTGGTTAGTGCGTGTCTGGGATTGATTCCTATTTTGCAAATTGGTGCTAAAAAAGAAGTGTTTTTCATTTATTTTTCTTTTTTGTCGGTTTTGATTTTAATGTTTTTACATAACTAATACTCATATCAAAGTATTGTTTCAGCTCATCTGTATTTGCCATTAGTTGATCAGGAACGGTTACATATTCTTTCAGTGTTGTTCCATATGATTTATAGAGCGTAGTTTTATATTTTTGTAAAAAATCTTCACGAGCGTTTTCCGCAAGTCGAATGCCTAAAATTCCATCTGGAGAAAGATAAGTAAACATATTGCCATTTAAAGAGGTGTACGGCATGCTTACTCCCTTTCTTTCTATTTCCGGATGAGTTTTTATAAGCGTATCATATAAAGCTAGCTTTTCTTTCGGAGGTAGCTTTTGGATTTTATTCATTACTTTTAATTCTATCAAATTCGAGTTCTAAACACGATTTAATTTCCTTTTTTTCCTGTCGTGGCTTCTACTATGAAGGATTTATTGAATAAAATATGCAGACATTTTAAAATTTGAGAGTCAGTAGTGGATTTAAGTAAAGAACGTTATAAATTGTGACAAAATCCGAAGAAATCCATAAAAAACCGTAGATGCTCCCCAGCGTTAGCACACTTCGAACGTATTTTATAGAAACAGAATTAAATTATGGGAATTTCTTTTAACTTATACACTTGCGGAAAGAAGATCAGTTACAGTCTTTCTTCGTCAACGGTAGAAATTAAGAAATTACAGGTACAATCTAGTTCTGTTATACTTTAATATAGTGATTAAAACTTTGAATAAAATGAAACCTGCGTTATTCATGCTCGTTTTTATTCCATTGGCAGTTTTGTCTCTTACTCTTTTTATCACCCCATCCAGAATTTTTGCGGCACATTCGAGAGTGGATCTTCTAACAGCTGATGATTTCGCGGTTCTCGCCGGATCAGCTATCTCAGACACGGGGACTACCACAATCATTGGCAATGTAGGTTTAAGCCCAACAACGGGTGCTGCAATTACTGGGATCACTTGTGCCGAAGTAACAGGAACAATATACGATACAAATGGTGGATACACTGGTGGGGGTGGAGGTAGTACAGCATGCCTTATGACAAACGGTGGTCTTCTCATCACAGCAAAAAACGATCTAGCGACGGCATATGTTGACGCTGCCGGACGACCCACAACACTTCAAGTAGCTACTGAGCTTGGCGGGACTACGTTACCAGATGGGACATATGATTCGGCTACGGGAACATTTGGGCTCACAGGGACTGTGACACTTGATGGACAAGGAGATCCGAATGCAGTTTTCATCTTTAAGATGGCCACCACTCTCATTACAGCATCCTCCAGCCGGGTTGTCCTTATAAACGGTGCTCAACCGTGCAATGTATACTGGCAAGTTGGTTCTTCCGCTACTCTCGGCACATTTAGTACTCTTGTGGGTAATGTACTCGCGCTTACATCGATCACAGACAATGGTGGCTCTACGGTAAATGGGAGAGTTCTGGCAAGAAATGGCGCAGTTACATTGAACAATACGACTGTTACCAAACAAACCTGCATTTCTCCAACTCCAACTCCAAGTTCAAGTTCAAATTCTAGCTCTGGCTCTACCTCCACCAGTGGTAGTTCATCTTCTTCCAATGGCACCAATGCCAATCCCGCTTTGAATAGCAATGCACCGATTATTACAGAATCAAAAAGGATTGATGCAGATAGTATATTTATTAGTTGGGTTCCTTATGCAGGATTAGATACATTTATCATTGAATATGGTTTGGAAAAGGGACAGTGGTTATACAATACAAACGTAACAGGATTTTCAACAACATTACATGACCTTCCCTTAAATCAGCCTGTTTGGGTCAGAGTCGCAGCGAGAACTGATCGTGTAATAGGTATTTATGGAGAACCAAAATTTGTCGGCGGACCAATTCTGCCAAATACTGGGGGGTTTCATTATGAAAATCCCAGCCTGTGGAATCTCACGGCAAACATTTTTTTCGGAATTTCTCTTCTTCAAATTTCCCTCTTTTTAAGAAATAAAGAAACTATGCAAGCATGAAATATCATGTTCGATGGTTATGTTTACTTATATTTATTACTATAGTAATAAACCTCTTTCTTCACCATATTTCAAAAGATGCTTCACCGCGCCAAAATCAAATAGATAACAAAGTTAGTTTGGAAAATCCTGTTCGCCTTCTGATACCTTCCCTCAATGTGGATACTGACATTCAACCTGTCGGTGTTACTTCTCGAGGAGTTATGGAAAATCCAAGCAATATTTTTGATGTAGGGTGGTTTGAACTCGGGCCTCGTCCCGGCGAAAAAGGTAGTGCGGTTATTGCAGGGCATGTAGATGGAGAGCGTGGTGAAGTTGGAGTATTTGCTAATTTGCATAAACTAAAGAAAGGAGGCAAGGTATATATTGAAGACAGTAATGGGAAATCTCTTACTTTCATTGTTGCGGAAAGTCGCAGATACGATCCCGGATATGCTGAAGAAGTATTTAGCCAAAATGATAAAGCCCATCTCAACCTTATTACTTGTGATGGCGTATGGGATGGAAAGAAAAAAAGTTATACTAAACGCCTCGTAGTGTTTACTGACATTATGCACTAACTTTCTTGCTCCACCTAATGGACGATATTAGAATCTATTTTCTAACTTCGGGTTAAAGAATCTCGTTCAGCTATCTCTTTTAGTTTTTGGAGTGCCTTTGGCCACATTCCTTCAAGCATTTCAGCCATATCTTTGTGTACGCCTTCTCCTTCAAGCTCTATAGTTACTTTGGTAATTCCATCCTTTTCCTTGAAAATATAATTCTCATGAGCACCAACCCACTGTTTAGCGCCTTCGCTAGAAGTATCAACAACGCCATCCACTACTTCACCAATATGTTCAATTGAAATGTACTCATTAGGGATATTTTCTACAATTTTACTTGCCATACCACTTAACTTACCTTCATCTTCTGCGAGAAATTTTATATCGCTTCCTTTATCCCAGCTTCCTTGATAATATGAGCCTTCATGAAAAGCGCCGGTCCATTCGCGGTAAGTTTTATTTTCTAACATTACTTTCCAAACTTTTTCTTTAGGAGCATTGATATCAATAGTAAATTTTTGTATATTCATATCAAGATTATAACATAGGCGCTTCGTCCCACTCTGGTAAAGGAAAATTGTGGCTAAAACTATCGAGCTCCACCTAATAGAAAATGTCAGAACCTATTTTATTACCTCAGTAATTGGGTTTCCTTGATGATTTCGGACTTGGAACAATGTTTGAAAGACTATTTCATTTAGTAGTAGAAAATTCAATGATCCACTCAATACCGTATTTATCTCGAAACATACCCGCATATGAGCCCCACGGACTGTCTCCTATAGATCCTTCTACTTCTCCTCCAGCCGAAAGGCCATAGAATAATCTGTCAGCCTCTTCTTTACTTTCCGTACCTACCAAAATTTTGCTTCGATTTTCATGCTCATTTACTCGCCCCAAAACCTCCGGAACATCATTGGCTATTAACATAGTACTGTTACCAATAGGTAAAGCAATATGCATAATTTTATTTTCTTCTTTTTCTGCCACGGGGAATTCATCACTCGCGATATCTTTGAAACGCACCATCTTCGCAAATTCTCCACCAAAAACAGATTTATAAAACGTAAATGCTTCTTCAGCATTACCGTTGAAGTTAATCCAAGGATTTATTGTAGCCATACAGTAATAATAGCAAATTAAAGTAAGTAAATAAAGCGATTTTATTTAGCTCCCCAATCATGAAGTTGATATAACTCCTCAATTTGAGGCTATTTTTAATGCATTCCAGAACCCAAGTTATGTGGGAGAACTTCGCCAGCGATGGTTTGAGATTAAAAGATTACTTCAAGAACCAACTCCGAGGCTATCAGCAATATGAATGTACCTGTAATTACCAAACAACCCAAAATAAACCCATTTCAGAGACTTGCAGAGGCTTCATCACACGAGGAACGGAAAACCATTTTAGATAATGCCCTTACCGATGAAGACCAGAGAGATGAATCTCTTATACTTTCAATAAAGGATATATCAAACGAACCTCAAACCGAGGCAACAAAGAAACATCTTGAGGAGTTAATAAGCAAATATATTAAGCGTACTTATGTTTCGACAGGACTTCAATCCTCCTCTAGTGTACACACACTTGACCAAGAAGCAGTACACGACGTTAGGAAGCAATTACTTACCGAATTTGCCCCTGTATCAGCCTCAGAGGCTCTTGTTATTGATCAGGCAATAAACTCATACTTTCGATCGCTTCGGCTCTCTCAAATCCACCTACATTTGACTCAAGACCCCAAGGGTGAGATTCGCATGTGGGATAACCAACAAATAATCAATTTTGTTAAGGAGGCTGGAAAGTATGCACGCAACCTTCTATCAATAATGAAGATCTTATAGTAGAATTCGCTCAAAAAGCAGTAAAGCCAATTGATTTAGGTGAGGATTTAGCAGAGTTTCTACTAGAAGAATTAGATAGCACCATAGCCTCTCAGAAAGAAGAACAGGAGAAAATGATTCATACAATGAACATGCGTATAGGGCAAATAGATACCGAGATGAAAAACTTATTTGAAATGCGAGTTGCAGGAAAAATAGTTGCTATGGGTGAAAAATCGCCAGATGAGGTATATGAAGAGTATATGCTTAAAAAAGAGATTGACAGAAAGACTATCTTGAAATCTCAAAAGAAGCTACTTGAAGGGAATGATGACTGGAAACAAAAAGCTTCGAACTTCTTTTCGTATTGCTGCGACGCGACAAATCATTTTATGAATGCAAAAGAAGACAAACAGTACACTTTTTTGAGAAAGGTATCTTCGAACCTCTTTTTGGATAACAAACAGCTTGTCGTAGCGCACCAATTCCCATTCTCAGCACTACTCAATTTGGGCAGTTATCCTACTATGCTCCCTGAGCCTTGCACTAATATAACCATAGACTTCGAGGCTATCATAAAGGATTTTCAGGATGTTCGCTATATCGGTGAACTAAGACAAAGGTGGAATGAAATCAAAAAGCTACAACTTACACCGTCTCTTGCTGTCTAATAAAATAGAAATAGCTAGGTTGGAAGTTGCTTCATAATAGTAAAAGCGTCTATTCAAAACTATTTGCAACCAGATAAGTTCTCTGCAGTACAATTTGCCGGATTGGCACCCCGTACAACTTCTCCAAAATAATATACCTTCGCTGCGTCCTTCGCATAGTAATCTCCTCCAACATATATAAAAGACTTCGGATCGGCATTAGTTAAGACTTTTTCATTATAATATGCCCGTTCTGCATCTTTCGCATAATCACCGCCCAGAAATACGAAAGTCTCAGGTTCAGCTCCAGGTAATTCCTTTACTGCAAAACGCGAATCATTCTCCATTACCACAGTGCTATTTCCATCATACACACGGTTTGTATCTTTATAAAATCTGCCCCCGACGCTTCTAAAAGTATTCAAATCAGCACCCGGAACAGAAGTTTCTCGTATATAGACTTTCATTTTGTCTTTTGCAAAATACTGATCTTTTACATAATTAAATGATTGTACATCGGCATCAGGTATAACCAAGCCATTATAATAAGCCTTTGCTGAGTCCTTACCATAGCTACCTCCGAGATATACAAAAGACTTCGGATCGGCATTTTGCATTGGGTCACCAAACCAATAAACGTGTTTTGCGTCTTTATAATAATTTTCATCTGCAACGTGTACAAATGTCTTAGGATCGGCACCTGAGAGTATTTTTTCATATTTATAAACCTGTTTTGCGTCTTTACCGTACTCTCCCTTAACATTGACAAATGTCTTAGGGTCGGCTCCGTGGATAGCAGTTCCATTAAAATACACTTGTGTTGCATCTTTAGAATGACCACCTTCAATGTGCTGAAAGGTTTTCGGATCGGCATTTTCAATTAAACTCCCTTTAAAATACACCTTATTATCTAACAGTTGATATTCCTTAGGTAATACACCCGTGTTTTTATTTGCCACAATTGAATCAGTTGCTTTAAGGGCGTTATTAGATTGGTTGTTAAATTTGTAAAACAAGATTCCAATTAGTGCAAAAAGAACTAAAGCGAGAACCAACATTTTCTTTAAAGAGATGTGTTTTGTCATTTTTGTTATATTAGCGTGGGACCTTAATAATGTCTAAATATGCTCTTATATATTTTGTCATCAACTTATTTCCCTCATACTTTCTACATGAGCTAATCACATTTCCCTTCTGCTCTTTGATGTCATCTTCGCTAATTGGAAGTTTATAGTCTGAATAAATCTTTCGAACGGCTTCAAGCTGCGATGCATTGTTTAGCTCCATAAATTCATCGCAGGACATTACGGCAAGATCCTGCCCTGAGCGAGAAGATACAGCAGATATATCTGAATTAGAAGAATTAGATGAAAGAAGAAAATAAAAGAGACCAAGGAGTATAATGCCAACAATAATTGTATATTTTAATATTCCGGGTTGTTTTTTGTGTGCGGTAGTTTGGTGCGATTCTACTGTTTGTTCGTTTTCCTGACTCATCTTTACGGTATTTTATACTTTTGTTGAACACTACGTCAATCCAGGAGCGAAACGCCGCAAAGCATCCAGTATTTCGTCGTATGTAGCTGATCACCCCCGGGAGTTGGTTCCGGACATGGCATACCACTTTTGTTATTAGTATTTGCGGATCCAGGTGCAATAATTTGTTCTTTTTGAGATGTACTATTTTTGATAATAATTTGATAGTTAGCTTCATCTTTTAAACCGTCTACATTTCCAGATATTGCACTAGCAAACCAGTTGCCTAGAGATCCTACGGTTTTTACCGAAGACAGTACAAGCGCTTCTGGACTTAATTCCTTTAAAGTATTCTCTGTCATGCAGTCAATGAGTACGTCTGCATGATTATTTGAACGCACGGCGTTATAACAATCTTTAGCCATTAATGCCTTATCCAATATTTTATATTTTTGCATTCTGGTAAGCTCTTTTCCTGCTCCCAATTTTGGTACAATATTTATAAGTGTCCCTATTCCTGCGTCCAACCCCCCCAAGCGTCACTGCCTGTCCTGAAGTTAATGAAAAACTACTACGAAGAACTGCTGAAGTATCTGGTTCAGTGACTTCAACTGCATATGTAACTTCATCATGGGGAAACAGCAGTGTATGTATCCCAGAAGCGAATCGTGCAATCTGTTTAAATTCTGCAAGTACAGGAGGTAATTTAATAACTTGTAATCCAGGATGTTCTAGATCGAGAGGGTATCGTTTTCTGTTGACTACCTTCAATATCCTTTTGCCTTTTTCTACACCGAAACACCAGTACAAGGTATCGCTCGTTGAGCTGTTTATCGAATAATTGTCCATACGAGCTTCTTTCTCATTCTGACATACTGGTTTTTTTGCCTTTTCTGTATATTCGCCAGTTAAATTATCAATGAATTTTCTTTTAAACTCACTGGAAGTTCTGTACGGGTTGGTCATAAGAAGAATCGGAACCCAAATTGAAAAATGTCTTGTTTCAATCGTTGCAGTTTGTCCGTCTTCAGAGATAACAGGAGTCATAAACTCCCATTCGGATTCATCCGTTTTTTTAGTTGCTATTACCGTCGTGAAATCGTCTTTAACATGTTTATTAAGGGAAAAGTGTAGCTTTATGGGTGATGATAATATGCCATCGGGTGATATACGCACAACCGGACCAAGTGATTTCGCTTCCTTCAAAGGCAAATCAATAGATTTCTGTTCCGTTATCTTAATCCCTCTTGGTACTTCACTTTCGCTAACACTAACATTGGCACCGATTTTGTGATTTTGCACTGCAATAGTTTTGGATTGCATAGCAAAATATGCAAATAGACCCAATACTAAGCTAATTGAGACAGATGCAATAATGATTGCATAATTCCTACGTTTTAGGGGAAATATTTTTTTAATCAAGTTAATGAGATTATGCCAGAGCTATTAAATCCGAAGAAATCTATAGAAGAATTTAAGCTATATTGAAGAATTGCGTCAGAGATGAGAGAAGATTAAAAAATTAAATAATAATCAGATAACCTATTAGAAAGCGCTTCTTAAAGCGGGATTCCAGTATTTCAAGTAACTTTCCCCTTGAGGAATATCCTTCGTCTCTCGAGGAGTTACTATACTTATGTTGTCGTATTCATAATCAATCGAATATTGACTAAAAAAGCCGGTCATTCCTCTTGATAGGTAGTTTTTCGTATCAATATATTGCGTGGTGTACGTACCTTCTGTGCCAAAGACAAGTTTGTAGCATTGTATACTAGGTACATTTGGACATTTTTCCTGACTCACCTGTGCCGGAATTTCATACGGTTGGGGCGTAGTTTTCACGATAGGTTTTTTCTCTTTACTTGGCGTGATTTTGCTGAGAGCATCCTTAAATGCGTCAGCTAATTTATTTTCTTCAACTTGTTTCCACCACTTATTGTCAGAAGAATCTTTCACATAATACGAAAAGTTTTTTGCATCAATTATCGTAATCAATTCCGCAGTTTTCTTCCCTTGCACTTCTGACCACTCGTGAGTTTTATGCATATCATTCGATAAATCTCTTTCGACGATCTGCACAGCACCAGGAACTTTATCATCTCTGGTTTTGATTCTGTACTTTTTTACATCAGCTTGAGCAATCTTATTCTTCTCAATTGGACCTTTTGCCTTTTCAATATCATCTTTTACGGTGGATCGCGAAGGCTGGGTTTGGTTGGTATTTGCAACTTTCTTTTTTACTTTATCTTTAGAAGGTGCATTTTTATCACCTTGTATTACATTACCTTGAGAGAATACTCCTTGAAAAAATTTTATCATACCGCTAATGAAATTAGGCTTTGAGCCGCTATTTTGTGGGTTGATATTTTTGTTCACAGCTGTCGGCTTCTTGGTAGGTATAGGGGTATTGGAAGGAGGGGGAATAGCACATGATTGTTGCGGTCCATCATTCACTGATCCAATTATGCCTAAAGCATCACTTTCCGTTAAAACAATTCCTGCATACGGATAGTCAATATAGCAAGAGTAATTAGACACCATATTTCTCATTACGACATGTGCATGTACTCCTTCGTTTGTTCTCACCCGGAAACAACTTGAATACCCCCAATTTTTTGTTTTTCCAAGAACATCATGGTTTTTTATGGAAGTTGATACGGTAATGTTGGTATCAAGATGTTCGTATTGTACCCATCCTACATCCTTATCGGCGTCATTCTTAATCCCTACCCTTACCCGTTTTCCAGCTTTACAATCATTGTTTGTAACCTGAATTATTCGTAACTTGTATATATTTTTTGGGTCATCAATGTTAATTTTTACTTCCCTGTTATTACCATAAAGATCAGTTCCCCAATCAGCAACATTTGGATTGTGTAATGACGGATGACTGTCATTGTCATCATCGCGATATGGAGGAGTCACTTTTTCTTTTTTTGACGCCCATTTACCTTCGAATGGCATTAATACAGTTATAGACGTATCTGAGGCTTCGACTTCAGCTATAAACAGACTTCCGGTAGGTGATATAACAATGCTGAATAGTAGTAAAGCGAGTACCGATAATTTTATAGACTTAATAATACTTAATGACATTGAAGTGATTATATCAATTTATGACCTTACCCATAGGTATCGAATACAATCAATACTTTTGGTTCGAATCCTATTGAAGAAATGTAATAAACGAGGCTAATAAAATTACATGATTGAGGCTAAAATTTTTGCTCCGCGACTAGGATTCGAACCTAGAACCTTGAAATTACTTATTGGACTATCTCATCACCATGCTTTGATTTTAGGTGGTGGGCGCTAATTGGTGTAATCACCTAGTCTCTGCACCTTCCCCGCTGGGCGGGGCTCGGCTCAGGGTTAGTCCGATGTTATCGGACCGTTCCCTGAATTCACCCACTTATCACTCAAAAGTTTCCTTTTGAGGCTGCTAACACAGTTTCCTGCTCTACCATTGAGCTATCGCGGAATGTGTGCTAATTCTACCATCAAAAGTCCCATAAATCCACCCCATTATTTTACGATGAATATTTTAACTAGAAAGCTTATGCGAGAAGGGATAGTCACTAAATATTATGTTCCGCGTGAGAGCAATTTATTTCTTTTCCTTCATTTTTAAGCTGTAGTATCTCTTTCGCTAATTCTCGTACAGAATTCTCGGCCTCTTTTGTAAATGCAATTTTAAATTCTTTTTCAGGATACTTTAGAATTCCACCCGGTGGACGAATACCGAAATTTTCCTCAACAAGCAAGCAATATGCCATCAGCTGCATTGTGTGATTTGGATAGGGCGACCTTGGAGTCTTGCCGGTTTTTACTTCAACAGGAATAATAATTTTCTTGTCCTGTATGAGATAATCAGGTTTTCCAACAAGGTTGAGTGTTTTTGAATACATTGTTTCTCCAGGTTTTGATTGAGTATCTTGATAGATTCGTTTTTTCATAAGCACTCCAAGTCTTTTTCTTTGTTTTGCAATCACAATCAAAAGAATAAAACCAAGAAGTAAAATAAATAGTCCAGCTATAAATATGGTATTCATCTCAGTAAGAAAAATAATGCAAGAAGTATACTTCCAATGACAATAAGAAGAGTTGTGATAAAAGTAATTATTCGAACAAAGATAATTTGTCTAGAAAATGCTTCGTGTCCCTCTGTCCCATCTCTCATTTGTTGTGTTTCTTCAAGTAATTTGTGTTGCCGGAGCCACCATGAGCGTTTGCAGTATACAAACTCTCCAATTTCACTGGCTGTTACGTAGTGGTTTTGCATAGTGGTATTGTAATTCAGAGAAACACTTTAAGTTTATACAAATAATGGTTTCTTATCTTCGTAGTGTCTCCTTCTTATTAATCCATTTACTTCAGCGGAATAGTCATATGCAAGGGTTGCAAGGAGAGCTCTCTCTTCTGTTGTATTTATTCCCTTATTAAGTCTGTCATCGATTCTATTCCTAAAGAATCTTGCCGACCACATAATTTCTGCAAAGTCAGAAGATTTATTTCCTACTCCCGGTCCGTCATGATATCTTTGTTTTAATTCTGATAAAAATTCAAAACCTTGCATAGCATCTGCTAATCCTGAAATAGGATGTCTTGGATCTCTCTGCATGGCTCCTCTGTATCCTGATTGCCCTGGATTTTCATTTCGAGATGCTTCAGTTTCGTGTGCATGTACAATCCATAACATGAGCCATGGAATACCATATTTTATCTCTGCAGCTTTATACATTGGGAAATACAAGTCAAATCTTCAACTGCTTGTGCATGAGTTAACTTATCAACATGGCTTCTGGTATTTCCGTACAAATTATTTTCCAATACTTTTTGTCTAAAAAAAAGTTTTTCTTCTGCAATACTTGCTTCGAATTCATGAAGAGTAGAAAAAGTAGATCTTTCTATCTGCTGTTGATTTAAAGCAGGGGGTTCAAAAATAGCATGATTTTTCATCAAGAGTTTTCCTCCGATTGCAGCAAGCCCTCCTAAAAATTGTCTTCGTTCCATTCGAACGGATATTTTACTCTAAAGTTTATACTTAAATCAAATATTGCGTTTTATTTCTTTGTTGATTTTTACAGGGTTATAGATTAAGATAAGTGCAGTATGTTGAAAAAGCTTCTTTCCTTAATTCCACTTCCAGCAGCTTATGCTCATTGTGATATTCCATGTGGTATTTATGATCCATATCCGGCCCAAATTGCAGCACACAGTGTAATTCGAATGACACAGCTGATTCAGGAACTAAAAAAAGAAGATGAAAAAGTCTTTATACATAACTTAACCCGGTATACAAAAGTAAAAGAAGATCATGCAGAGATTCTCAAACATGAAATCAGAGTATTGTGGGGAGATTATTTTAAAGAAGAACATCTTAAAGACAATCCAAAACTTCATGAGACTGTCTTTAAAACTCTCAAACTTGCATCAAAAGCCAGACAAGAAATAAATATGGATGCTGCCCAACAATTGCTCTCAGCTGTTATGGAAATTGCTGAAATATTTTGGAAAACAAAAGGGCGAGACACACAAAGAATTCCAGCTCCCTATCCAACTGGGGGAGAACTCGTCATTCCCGCTTCGTAATAGAAAAGCGAGGCGAGCCGAAATAATGCTTCTTTCACTTTTTAGAGTTACAGGCCACAGCATGATGCCAACCATTCACCCGCAAGCAATCGTTTTAGTAAGTTACATTCCATACTTTTTCTTCAAACCTGCAATAGGTGACATCGTTATGTTTGTTGATAAAAACACCAATAAGAAATTAGTCAAACGTATTCAGAAAATACAAAAACAAACGTATTATGTAAGTGGTGATAATAGAAATGATAGTTTAGAATTAGGATGGATCCAAAAAAAAGAAATTCTTGGGAAAGTTATTTTTAAAATCCAATAATGAGTTTTTACGTAATTAATGGAATCATTCTTTTTATAGTTTTTTTCCTTTTATTGGTATTATCTATGGTTTGGCCACCTGATAGTCCATGGGCCCCTTGGTGGAGAACCAACAAGAAAGTAGCACGAGGTATTTGTAATTTAGCCAAAATAAAAAAAGGAGATGTTGTCTATGATTTAGGATGTGGCGATGGGATAGCACTTCTTACATCAGCAAAAGAACATAAAGCAACAGGAGTCGGAATTGAAATAGATCCACTTCGCTTTCTCATAGCGAAAATGAGAATGGTTCTCCATGGGGTAAACAATAAAATAGAGATAAAGCGAAAAAGTTTTTTTGATGAAGATATATCAAAAGCGACTGTTGTTATTGTTTATTTAGTCCCAAAAACTCTCAACCGATTAAAATCAAAATTTTTGAAAGAGTTAAAACCCGGGACCAGAATTGTGAGTTTTCGCTATGAAATAAATCTTCCACTTGGTGAATATGATAAAAAAAATAATCTTCGATTGTATGTGATTTCTAAGAAATAGATTTATTGCTTTTTTAATTCTTCAAGAAGAGCTAGGAAATTTTTATTTTCCCGTGTTAGTTCTTCCACATCTTTGATTACTTTTTTTATCCCTTCAGTATTATTTGTGTTTTTATAAAGTGTATAGAGTTTGATGTATGACAAATAAAATCCCTTGTTAATGGCGAGTGATTTTTTGTATTCCTCTTCTGCTTTCTTAACGTTATTAGTGGTGATATATACATTTGCTAAATTGTAATGAGTTTCAGCATATGAATCTGAAAGATTAATTCCATTTCTATAGGTATCAATTGCTTTTTCATAGTCTTTTGTATCAGAGTATGCCATGGCAAGATTATTATAAACGCGCGCTGTTTCCGCATGTGTTAAGGTTTGTTTATAAAACGTTATTGGGTTATTCCATTCAGAATTTCTCATAATAGTCCGAAATGAGAGTAAGACAATGAGGGTAACTACAATAAGAGATGTTGTTATTGATACCAATGAGTTTTTGTGAGTGAGTAACAGATTTAATAGAAAAGATACAATGAGAAAAAATCCAACCGAGGGGAAATACAAAAAATGCTCATAAAAAATTCCATTGATGGGAATAATTCCAGATGTTGGTCCAAAAGCCATAATAAACCAACATACGCTATATAAAAGTAGTGGATATTGTTTGAAATATTTAATACTTATTCCAATAAATGTTATAAAAAAAGAAATCATAAGAAATGAAACAGGAGTGATAGATTTATAAATTTGAATTGTTGCGTCTCGTTCTATAAATAAATCTTTGGGATACAACAGTAGCTGAAAATAGAGTGGGAGTAGATTTAAAAAGGTATTTAATCTTACAAACAAATTTCCTGAGTACTCATTTTCATATCCATAAAAATTTAGAGTATTGTTAAAATTGAGAAGCGTTATTCTAAGAATAAAATAGAGTATGGCAATTGCAAAATATGGTGCAGCTGTTCTAAGAGTATTTAAGAATATTTTTTTTGAAAGATTTTTATTAATTGTCATATGAGAAAGCAAAATGAGAAAGGGAGTAATGAGTGCAATTTCTTTTGAAAGTAAAGCACATAGCAAGAAAACAAATGAAAGAAAAAACTGTTTGCCTTTTTGAAATGAGAATAAAATAGAAAGCATCATAAAGAAAAATGATAATGGATCTCCAAAACCCGAAGCATATGCTATTGCTTCAGTTTGAACGGGATGAACTATAAAAAATATACTCGTTAATAACGCGACAAATTTATTTTTGAATATCTTTGAAATAAGAAAATAAAGAAGTATTCCATTAAAAGCATGAAACACAAAGCTAGTGATATGATAAATAAATCCAATATCTTGGAATAATTGATATTGCAAACCAAAGGACAAAAACAACAAGGGCCGATAATAATTGCTTATCTCTCCTGATTCGGACGTTAAACTTTTTGTAAAAAAGTCTCCAATGGACAAAGTTTTGACAGAAGGATTATCGTAAATAAAATGTTCATCATCAAAAAAGAGTCCATTAACAAGTGTATTTGCATAGACAATGAGTGTTATAAAAAAAAGAAAAGTAACAAGATATAAATTACTTGCTTGCTTGATTTTTTCAATAAGAAGCATAGAGGATTATTTTTTTAATTTTAAAAATGTCCATCGAAGCTTATCAGCCAGTGTGTAGAGTGTATAGAGTGGTTTATTAATAATCAGATCATAACTTCCTGCAAATTCGGTGAGTACTGCTCCATAACCTTGTTTAAACCTATGAAATCCAAACCATGGATCAGTTGGATTAGGCGTTGGGCCAAGTGCTCCCCACATATCAAATGTCTGGAGTCCTAATCGCTTGCCGAATCTTATTGTCTCCCACATCTGTAGATTTGATGCCATAATTTCACGATTTTCTGTGCTTGATGCACCATAGGGATAATACAATGTGTCATTGAATACAAAAACAATCCAAGCAACAAGAATATTTTTATTGTGTCTGGCAACAATGAGGTGAGACGATAGTGTATTTTTTGAATGGGTATGAGGAAGTGTCTGCCATTGTGTTTTGTGATATTGCATTGAGTGTGCATAAAACTTTTGACGTTTTGTAGTCTCTTGTGTTAAGTCAAGATATTTTTGAAATGCACCACCAGAATTATCCTCTTCAACTATTACTCCATGTTTTTGTGCAACTCGTATGTTATAGCGGGTCTTCGGATGCATTTGTTTAAGTAATTCATCTTCAGATTTTGTAATATCAAGAACAAATGTGTACTTTGTAAAGAGTGGATGTGCAGCGGAGGGGAGAGAATCTAGTACTTCTGATTTTAATTTTTCATCTTTGATTACATCTGGTTCTAGTTGAATAAATATGCATTTATTTTCCTTCCCAACTATTTTTAATTCCTCAATAAGTTCTTTGGTTGGAAGTTTTCCTTTTGGTAAATACCCAATCGTATAAGGAGTATGGGGTATTTTGTGGATTGTTAGTTGATAGCCTTCATACTTCGCAATGTCTAATTTTCGGATAACAATAACTCCTGTTTTTTTTCGGAATTCCCCCCATTCAAACGTTTGAAGTGGATGAGTGATAACGGTGTTGTAGGAGCTTCTATCCGTTTCTTTGACTAGTTGAAAGCTCATATAAAATCAGATGAATCTGGCTTTTTAAGCGTAACATAATTGAGCGCATTGGTAAGTGTCTTTTGAGGAAACTCAAGCAAAAATCTCGAAATCATATTTGAGGTTTTTTGCCCAAAGAACAGCCGTTTTCGAGCATATGTTAAAAATAGCTTTTGACGAGCCCTGGTTATTCCCACATAACAAAGACGTCGTTCTTCTTCTAGTTCATTCTTATCCATAAGACTTCTCGAATGAGGAAATATCCCCTCTTCCATTCCTACCATGAAAACAATCGGGTATTCCAATCCTTTTGCTGCATGAAGAGTCATAAGTGTTACAACATCTTTCTTGTCTTTTGATAGCGTTTTATCAGGCATATATTCTTGTTCAACAAGCGCTACATTTTCTAAAAATTGTGATATTTCAGGAAACTGTATTGCAACAGATCGAAGCTCTTTAATGTTTTCTAGTCTTTGTCTATCTTCCTCGTCTTTCTCATCATACAGTGCTAAATATCCCGTATTTTGCAAGATAGAATCAAGAGTATCAATAGTTGTTTTATCTTTTTCATCATATGTCGAGAGGAAATTAAGAAATTTTTGAAATCGTGTTTTACCCAGCTTTTCAACTCGTTTGTGTGAAACCATATCTTTTGGATTTGATATTACTCGAAGATACGATAAAACATCTTTAACTTCTCGTCGTTCATAAAACCTCATTCCTCCAACCAGTGTATAAGGAATTGAGTGATGCAAAAATACTTCTTCAATAACTCGAGATTGTGCGTTAGTTCTATATAATACTGCAACATTATTTAGTTTGAAATTTGGTATTTTATATCTGAGATTTGAAATCTCATTTATTATGTATACAGCTTCATCTTGTTCGTTTCGGGCTTCGTACATCATAATCTCTTCTCCTATTGGATTTTCTGTCCAGAGCTTAAGGATTGGATGCGTTGTATTTTTAGATATGACGGACGAGGCTGCATCAAGAATTTTTTGTGTAGATCTGTAATTTTGTGAGAGTGCAAAGGTTTTTGTTTCTTTATAATCTTCCTTGAATTTTGATAGGTTGCGAAAGTCGGCACCTCTCCAACTATAGATACTTTGGGAAAAATCACCGACAACACAAATGTTCTTTGATTTAGCGGCTAGTTGTTGGGTAAGCATATATTGAGCGTGATTGGTATCCTGGTATTCATCAACAAGAATGTATTTAAATTTATTTTGATATTTCTCCAAGATATCAGGATTTTTTTCAAACAACTTCGCAGTTTTCAAAAGCAAATCATCAAAATCAAGCGCATCATTGTCTTTCAATATTTGCTGATACATAGGATAAATACGAGCAACAGTTTCTTGGAAATATCCACGTGCTAAAGAAAGATATTGAGAGGGAGTAATCAGTTCGTTTTTTGCTTCAGAGATAGTATTTAATACTGAGGAGGGTTTGAAATCTTTTATAGAAAGATTAAGTTTCCCCATTGCTTCTTTAATAACATCAAGTTGATCTTGCGTATCATAGATAACAAATTTAGATGATAATCCCACAGGTTCTCCATCAATACGCATAATCTTCGCACAGATTGCATGAAAGGTAGCAATGGTCGGAATAGATGTTTTTCCTAAGACTTTCGCAATTGTCAATTGGATTCTCTCTTTCATCTCTGCAGCTGCTTTGTTTGTAAAAGTAATTGCTAAAATATTAAGAGGGTCAATTCCTTTTTGAATAAGGTAGAGTACTTTATAAGTAATTACTCGTGTTTTTCCACTTCCAGCACCTGCTAAAATAATCATTGGGCCGTCGGTTTGTTTGACTGCTTCTATTTGTTCTTTATTTAAATCCTTGAGAAATTCTTGTTCCATATCTATACTTAGTATATATGAGGAAGCGCATACCATGGTGGGATGAGCAGGCCCATATAATTGACACACGAGCAATTTTTCCCGTACAATGAGGATCTTGTCGGAATACTATTTTACCACATGAAGAAACTTTTTTTTGTTGCGAATTGGAAATCAAATATGACGCTGGAGACTGCGACGTCATGGATTCAAGATTGTAAATTCACGAATCAGGAAAAGGAAGTTGTTGTCTGTCCATCATTTACTCATTTACCTGTTCTTAAATCTTTAATCATGAATCATAATTCGTCTATAAAGCTTGGTTCTCAAAATATTTCTCCGTTTGAAAATGGTTCATATACAGGAGAAGTAAATGGAGCACAAATTAAAGAATATGCACAGTTTGTTATTGTTGGCCATTCTGAACGTCGAAAATATTTTAACGAAACAGATGATATGCTTTCTCAAAAAGTTGAAATGGCAAAAAAGTATTCACTGGAAGTGATATATTGCATTCAAGATGAAAAAACTCCTATTCCTCCACATGTCTCAATCGTTGCATATGAACCAGTTTTTGCAATTGGAACCGGTACTCCTGATACCCCAGAAAATGCGAATGAAGTTGCTGGATCGGCAAAAGCAAAGAGTTCCATAACAACAGTATTATACGGAGGAAGTGTTACATCTGAAAATGCTGGTCAATTTCTCTCTATGGAAAAAATTGATGGCGTCTTGGTCGGAAAAGCAAGTCTTGATGCATCTGAATTTAATAAAATAGTTACTGCTTCATAATATGCCTGAGAAATCAAACCGTAGAGCACCTCACAAAAAAATTGCATTTATCATAGGTGGGTTTGTACTTCTTTTATTAGGAATACTTCTTTTTGATATTGTTAAATATTCTCCCGTTATTTTTCAGCTTTTATTTAATAAAGAAATAGAATTGAAAAAAGCAAATACTCACATGAATGTTCTATTAATGGGAGTGGGTGGAGGACAGCATGAAGGGCCACAATTGACCGACACCGTCATGTTTGCAAGTATAGACGAAGGGAAAAATATAGTGAGTATGGTTTCTATTCCTCGTGATCTTTATATTCCAGAATTAAAAGGGAAAATTAATACTGCCTATGCAATAGGAGAGGGAAAACACGATGGTGGTGGAATTACCCTTTCTCGAGCAGTTGTATCAAAAATTATGAATAAACCCATTGATTATGTTGTTGTTGTTGATTTTAACGGATTCGTAAAAGCAGTTGATGAAGTTGGGGGGCTTGATGTTACAGTTGACAGGGCATTTGATGATTATGAATATCCAATAGAAGAAAACAGAGAAGAGTTGTGTGGACATACTCTTGAGGAAGCAACACAGTTAATAGCAACACAAACTCCAACCGAAGTATTCCCTTGCCGATATCAACATGTGCATTTTGACAAAGGCTTACAACACATGGATGGGAAACAAGCTCTTGTATTTGTACGATCTCGCTATGCAAAAGGTTCTGAAGGGACTGATTTTGCTCGTTCAAGACGACAACAAAAAATAATTCAAGCATTTAAAGATAAAGTATTTTCATTAGGTATTATTTTAAATCCTCTAAAAATCACTGCATTGTATTCACTTCTTTCTAATAGCATTCACACTGATGTAAAGCAGGAAGAGTTTGATGATTTTATAAAATTAGCACAAAAAATGAAGAATGGGAAAATCCAATCAATAGTTTTAGAAACAGAAGATACAGAAACAAATAAAAAAGGATTACTTATCAACCCACCACTAGAAGAATTTAATGGTACATGGGTACTGATTCCAAAAGCAGGGAGCGGAAGTTATTTACAAATACAAAAATATGTTTCATGCATACAAAATTCAACATCGCCTTGTGCAATACAATGATGATCTCTTCGTCCACACTCCTTCAGAAAATTGAAAACGATATTTCCTCAAAAGAAGAGCTTTCATATTTTTTAATCCACCGAGAACGATATTCAATTACAATAAAAAAAGTACAAGAATTATCAAAAGAAAAAAGTCTAAGAATATTAGATATTGGTTGCTTTCCATATCATATAGGATATGCATTGGAACTAATGGGACATGAAGTGTATGGAATTGCGTCCCAACACGAGCCCGTAAATAACAAAAAAATAAAAATAATTAATATAGAAAAAGACGTATTTCCATATGACAGTAATTTTTTTGATCTAGTTTTATTTAATGAAGTTATAGAGCATCTTCCTCAGTCGCCGGTGCTACCATTAAAAGAAATATATAGAATTACAAAAAAAAATGGATACATGATGATAACAACTCCCAATATTGCAAGATCAATCAATAGAATAAAATTACTTTTTGGCAAATCAGTTATGTTTCCAATTGATGTCTATTTTGAAAATGGAGGAAAAGGAAATACTATCTATCACAGGCACAATAGAGAATATACAAAAGAAGAGTTAGTATCTGTTGCAAAACATGTTGGATGGAATATTGTAGAGAGTGAATATTGTATTAGCTATACTCCTTGGAGAAAAAAACTTGTAACAGACTCACTAGTACTTAAAACAATAAAATATATTAATTATGGACTTATGACC
>Ga0163150_10002645_pt1 | contig 26956 bp, 37 predicted proteins | sample OliLakLV19P2IB_FD_148628 | JGI IMG/M metagenome (GOLD analysis project Ga0163150, IMG submission 148628) | Freshwater microbial mat bacterial communities from Lake Vanda, McMurdo Dry Valleys, Antarctica - Oligotrophic Lake LV.19.P2.IB | ecosystem: Environmental > Aquatic > Freshwater > Lake >...
GCTGCGGGGGCTGCTGCGTGGGCTGCTGCTGGGGCTGCTAGGGCTGCGGGGGATGATCCGATGGATGCTTGGGGGGCTGCGATGGCTACTGTGCTGGCTGCTGCGAGTTCTGCCGCGAGTTCTGCCGCGAGTTCTGCCGCGAGGAGCGATGCGCTGGCTGCGCAAGAGATCAAACTTCGCGAGATGATTATTGCGGGAGTGGAAACGGGAGATGTGAAGTGAGCCACAAGCGGGAGGGGAAGAGATGAACAAATCAAAACTTAAAATGAGGCTGGAGTCCGGCATCGGTTGGGCTAGATTGGGGAAAGAATGAACGACAAGCACGCCACACGAATTGACTTCACGATAATGATGTACGATGGCAGTAAGAAGCGAAAGACGCTTATCGGAAGACAGAAAATACAAATTCCAATCTGTGATGGATGCTTCAAATCTTGGCCAATAATAGAACACTTTCTGATCTGCAATGACGTGACAATGTGTAAGGCGTGCTGGGCAAAGCAGATGGATGTTAAATGAGGAAGTCTTACTTGTGGGAGACATGTCTTCACTGGGCGATGATGCCGCCTGTTTTATCCGCTTGGGCAATTTTAGTTTTGTATATGCAAATTTATGATTGGATGAACAGAAGGAAAAAGGGGGAGAGATGATTTATTTACTGATTATGGCCTGGGCAATACCCGGCACGATTATATGGACGATGATAAATCTAAGTCACAAAAGCCTCCCGGTGTGGATGGTGTTTGCACTGCCATTGTTTATTCTGGTCGGGCCTCTCTTGGTGTTGATAGATTTAGTACAGCGCAAAATAGCTCAAAGATTTTTCACCTATGAAATTTGGAGGGGAAAATGAACGACAAGCGTGAGGGTGAAGAGATGAGCGACAATAAGCAGGTGCCGGAGAGATGCCCACACGACATCCATGACCAGGATTGCTTCGAGTGTTTTCTCACCGAAGATTGGGACCGGGTAGCGCGTGATGCTCTTGCTATTATTTCTGGAACCGGAATTTGTACCCCAGCCGAGGGATACAGGGATACCCCACGGCTTCTAATTGGTGACCTAAGACAAATGGCAGGTCGGCTATATGAAGCGCGGGCAGAACGCGACAGGCTCAGGGAGCGCCTTGAGCCACTGGAGAAGCTCGCGATAGCGAGAGAGGCAGAGGCGGCGTTGATCGTAGGCATCAGCACCATAACCTTTGAGCGCGAACCGTCTTTTAATCAACAGTCACAGATAGCCCGAGAAGCCCTCGCCAAGATCGATGAGCGCGAGGGGGAGAGATGATTTATTTACTGATTCTAGCCTGGGCAATACCCGGCACGATTATATGGGCGATGATAAATCTAAATCAAAAAAGCCTCCCTGTTTGGATGTTGTTCGCACTGCCATTGTTTATTCTGGTCGGGCCGCTCTTGGTATTGGGGCTTTTAGCAGAGAGCAGGATAGCTAAAAGATTTTTTACTTATGAACTTTGGCGGGGAAAATGAAATTAAAATTAGAACAAGCTCCCGATTCAGTGCGTTTTGGTGTGTGGAGGTCTACACCAGGAGTCCGCGACCTGGGGGATATAATTTTTTACGTCCTTGGTTGGCAAATTACTTTTTGGTTTTGGGAGAGCAACAAGCGCGAGGGGGAGAGATGAAATGGAAAACTACTTTGATCCGATCCTAGAGAATCCACTCGACGATGAAATGGAGGGTCTGATTTCTATGGTGGGGGAACGAAGATACCTAAAGGCGCTGGTCGAGAAATTTAAGATCGGCATGTCGAGCAATCCGGAAGACCTTACAGATTACGAGTGCCGCAAAGTCATTCGAGGGATTATGAGAAACACAGCCGATTACAGCGGCCATGAGATGCGCCAATGAAAGAGATGAGCGACGATATGCAAGCGAAGCTGGAGTCGCCCTCAGCTTCTGCCGAGTACATTAATTTCTATCTCAATCCTGAAACGTGGACATCAAATCGGATGAAAGAATCAGCTTGCATCGCACAACAACTATTCGCAGAAATGAAAGGTTATACGAAATGATTTATTCCTCTACATATTTCCGAGTTTTGATTGGTGGTCTTTTGGGTGGGGTTCTTCTCACGATCTTTCTCGCCCGTTGTACTCCGATCCCCGTATCAGCGCCAGCAACTATAGTCCACGAACCACTCCCAACTGTCACCGCACCCACTTGCGCCTCGGGAACATGGTGTTACAGCGAGTTCATTAGACCGATGGTAACGGATACGATGATTAGTGCTGATATGAGCATTTGTTCGGGCTACAAGACCATGTCAATCAATCAGAAGCGGGACGCATGGGTTAACCTCGTTCGCGCTATCTCTTACGCTGAAAGCAATTGGAAGTTTGGATCAATATATGAGGAAGCCTTCATTGATTCCGGCACAGGAAAGAAAGCCCTGTCGGTAGGGATGTTACAGCTTTCTGTTGGTGATCGGGGTAACTATAAGACCCCGTATTGTCAGAAGCTCACTCCCGACAAGCTCACTGATGCTGAAACCAATCTTGGATGCGGTTTGGAAATTATGAATGTTTTAATTTCCCGTAACCGAGATATTTATAACTTGGGAAAATACTGGTCGGTGATGAGGCGTGATAATCGTCGTCATGGCGCGGTACTCGCTAAGTTCAAATGCCAGTAACCGATATTGTTGATCCCTACGCTGCCGGAAAAGCAAATGCTCATTTCTGTGTACGAGCTTTGGAGCGTCACGGATTGATTCTGAAGAATCAGGAAATTACCGAAATTATCCGCCAGATTCTAAAGAGAGAAGCGGAATTTTTAAAGTGGAGCGATGGTCAAGGTCATAGAGCGTTTTACCGTATCAATATCTTTGATGAACCCTACATTGTTCTGTACGAGTTTGAAATCAATGCGCTCATAACGATTTATTATAACTCATGGCTCAAGCTCAAAGACGGTGAGTGGATTCCTAACATGAAATATCGTAAAGGCCGACGAATGGGGAACGAAAAATGGTAATCAAGTGTGATGAGTGTAATCACGAATTTTTGGGAGAGAAGCTCGATGAAACTAAGATTTTCATTTGTAGGTTTTGCATGGGGGAAGGTATTTCGCCTTCGCGGTGGGATGATCGACTCAAAGAGAACCAGAAGGCGCTTGAGAAGGCGGTCAAGTGGTGGCGATTCCACCGAGAACAGATTGGGCTTTCGTCGGGTGAGGAGGAGACAGACTTCTCAGCTTGTGTATCGTTGATTAAAAACTAATTTTTGCGAGGTAGCATGAAGGTCGTGCTGACGACTGTTAATCGTCCGGTGATGGTTCGATTCCATCCCTCGCAGCCACTTATATGATTCAAACCCATGTGGGGCTTAGGAAAATCCCCTCTATTTTCTAACCTTTTCCTTGCCTTTCCTAACCCCATTCCCATATTTTCTAAGCGTTATCCTAAGCATTATCCCAAGGAGCAAATACCCCGTATGGCAAGACAATCGAAGCGACAAGCTGAAGAAACCCCCTCTAAACCCCCTGTTCCGTTATTTCTGGGAGAACCCATGAGCGAGATGGAAGACGATGAAATCGAAAACCTGGCCTCTGAACCCGATGAGTTCGACATTTTTATGGATGTTGGAGACAAACTGACCCGCGCTGGCGACCGAATCACCTACACGATCAAGCGTGATGGTGAGTTTATTGCCGGTTCGGTGAAGCATCCGTTCTCTTGGGACCGTGTTCAGAAGGATTACGGAGGCGGCACTTTCCAAGTTATCGCCCGTTCCGTAAATCAAAAAGGGTATGTGAAAAGCGAATCGCGCAACGTAGCAGCCCCAACCACTGATGATGTTCCCGATTCTTCCCGCGAAGAAAGCCGGGGAAACTCCACCAACGATCTTTTGATGCTCCTGCAAGCTCAGAAGCGCGAAGAACGAGAAGAACTGATGCGACTGGAAGATCGCCGCGAGCAAGAACGCCGCGAGCGTGAAGAGAAAGCCGACTCAGAGCGTGAACGCCGCGAACAGCAAATGAAGGACAAGGGCGACACGACCATGATGATGATGATGAAAATGATGGAGTCACAGTCAGCACAAACGACCGCGCTCCTGACCGCGATGCTTTCGGGCAACAATAATAAGAAGGAAGACTTTAGCGTAGAGAAAATCATGCAGCTAATGGATACCCGAATGGAGAAAGTAATTTCTCTCGTTCAGGGTAAAGACAAAACCAAGGACATTGATGCTCTGAAGTTGATTGAGCTTCAATCTCAGGCAGAGGATCGTGGATACAAGCGAGCTATGGATTTGCAGACTCAAGCCGAAAAGAAGGCTGAAGAGTTGGCTGATATGCGTGAAAGCGCAATGGCTCCTGGTCCTAAAGAACCATCCACGACTAAAATGCTCTTGGAAGCCCTTGTTCCTGCCGCTCAATCGTTCATGGCAATGCGGGGCGCTCCGGTTTCCCCGCTCGCCTCACCTGCATTGCCAGCGGTGAATCCTCACACGCCCGCAAAGCCGCTACCGCCCGCGATTAAGAATCAGATGATGCTGCGTCCTCCGGTTCCCAAAAACTTCAAACCTGCGGCTCCTGCGGCGGCTCCTGTAGCTCCTACGGTGGCTGCTCAACAAGAGGAACTGACCGGAATGACAAAGCATGAGCAAACTGAGCGAGTAGTAATGGGCGAAATTGGAAAAGACCTGAGCGCCAATATGCTCGCACCTCATAAGCTCAATCCAGAAGGTGTAGCCGATAAGGTTATGGAGATTCTAAAACCGTTCGGAATCACTCCAGATTGGCTCTGTTCACAATACAACGTGGATGCTATTATGGGGATTGCCAAGGCCAAAGGTGTGCCGGAAGCGATTCGACCCTATATTGAGAGGTTCCATGCCAAAATTGCGAATACTGCCCGAGTGGGACTTGGGGAATCCTCCAAGAGTATTTAACGAGCAGATTGGGGATTTTGAGGCTGGTAACTATCAGACCGTTGAAACCATGAGCCGGGTCGCCAGAACTTACGCTGGCGACCCTCGTATTCGTCAACTCGCGCTTCGCATCATTCAAAACATTCCATCCCACCACTTTCTTGAAGAAGCAAAAGCACTCGCAGCGTTTGTTCAGGAAAAGATTCGTTACGTTCGTGATCCGAACAACATTGAACAAATAACCTATCCTCCCTACATGCTTGATCAGATCAGCAAAGGTGTGGCGCAGGGTGATTGTGACGACCAGGCTTTGTTCCTGGCTACGCTGCTCCTATCTATTGGTGCCGAGCCTCTCTTTGCAATCGTGCGCTATAAATTCCGCGATGGCCCTTTCAATCACATTTATACGGTGCTCTACGATAAGAATTGGCAAGGTCCGAAGACCAGACTCGTGATGGATACGATTATTAAGGATCGCGGCATTGGGTTTGAAGTGCCGTACAAGACTATCGAAGAGATCCCCGTATGAGCGAGTTCGGTGATTCAGAGCTTGAACCAATCGAGCCAACTGTCGAAGTTGATCCAATAAAAGCTGCTTTAGTAAAACAAGCAATCCAGCGTGATCCCGCATCACGAGATTATAAAGGAGCATTTCTCTCGTGACCCACTGGTGCAGAGTGTTTCGCGGGAATGGGGCGGTGACGAAAGAAAAAGTGGTTGGTGGGAAGACCCGGCAGCATATCAACTGTATGTCACTAAACACCAAAATCAGCTACCGCAACCACCACAAGTAGCAGTTAATCGTCAGGAGCCACGACCCAGCGTAGCGCCTGTTTTTCAACGGGTTGCTTCTAATCATAGAAGCGATATTACTGGCACCAGACCAACCACACAATTTAAAGGAGACATTATGGAAAGAGCATGGATGGATGAGGAAAATGAGGCGAATCGTAATCGCGCAATGCTGTCTAACAATCCTCAGTACAAGCACGATCTTGGTGGTGTGAAACTTTTCAGCCGCATCAACGGACTCAAGGGTTCTGACTTTGGAGCTGTTGAGCCGGGGATTGATCCGTATAAGATCGCCGCGATGCTTGCTATCGCTTTTGCCGGTTTTAAGTTTGCTCAACACAAGGGTTGGATCAGTCTATGAAAGAGTTGAGAGCAGAAGGCTGGGGCGAGCTTTTTTCTGAAGTTCGCGGTTTGGGAGCTGATGAGTCTGATAAATCCGCCAGTCAGCTTAGGCTTGACAATGAGCGAATGTATAAAGCTGAAAGCTCTCAACGAAAGTATAATTCTGAAGACCGTGACGGTAATATTATAAATTCTTTTTCTCAGTTCCAAACAACTATTCCCTTGGGAACAAAAACTGTTGAGACTGAAGAAAAATCCGTTATGGACCGTCCAATAAATATTTTGGAGTCATTTTTAAAACCAAATGAGATAGCCGAGAAATCTGAAAGAGAAATACTTATTGAGCGCGGAAACGAATTTAACAAGCGTTACAATGAGGCTTCATCAAGTGACTATACAGACCTTGAGCGCGGGAGCGAATTTGAGAAACGTTACAACGATGGCGTACTAACTGATTATAAAGACTATGAGAAGGGGCGGAAACTTTTGATGAAACCTGCCCCACTAACTTCTCAAAATTGGTCACAGAAAAATATTCCTTTTATTCTTGCTCAACAGAATAGAAGTAATCAAAGACCTCCAGCAACACCTCATAATGCTCCGCGAGCTACATCGCCAACACCAACGATGGCTTTTCGCCCAGCACCACCACAAAACCGAAGCACCATTTCAATGGCAGGATTTTCAGGAGCAGAAATGAAAGAACAAACTTATTCAGACTTGGGTGCAGCCCTTCTCGCAATGGAACAAGACTATGATGCTGTGTCTCGTATTGATCGCTTTGGTCCTCGTCACGCTTTCATTCAGTCAGCGTATACGGAAGGATCAGATTATATCGTCGATGAGGCGCAGGTTGAATATTATCCAGATGAGACAAAGCTCAAGGTCACACAGATTATTGACTCGGATAAATCGACCTCCGCAGTACCGTCAGAAGTGACGGAAGGATCGAATCAACCAACCACCGCGAGCGATATGACTCAGCAGATGGTGGACGCGGCTCAAGAGGCTCAAAAATACGCTGTTGACGTAGCGACCTCGCTTCAACCAGTTACTCAAACGTTGACTCAAAAGTTTAACGCGCTGGACAGCGGTTCTAAAGCAATGGTGATAGGAGTCGGTGTGGTAGCAGCGAAATTCCTGGCACCAGGAATTGTCAAGGCGCTCCCCTCTCATCTAATGTATCTTGGAATCGCGGCTGTACTGTTCAGCCAAGCGAAAAAATAAGGAGCCTAAAATGGCAGCATACGTTATCCAAAGCGGCGACACTCTTTTTGGTATCGCACAAGAATATACGGGCAGCGGTAATCGTTATCGCGAAATCCTCCCCCTTAACCCACAGATCACTAATCCCAATGTGATCATTGAAGGAAACATCATAGAATTGCCTGATGATTGGATGAGCGAAGAAGATGATGAAACGCAGGGAACATCCAATCTTCCCGCCATTATTCATAATGGTGGTAATACAATCACTGTGCCGACTCCTGTGGACGCAACCACAAAGCTAACGGCTGGCGTACTGCTCGCGCTTCTTGCCGTTGGTGCTGGCTATATTGTTTATAAGAAATTCTACGCTCAAGCTATCACCGCTGAAGGAAACCCCGAAGAGGAAGAAATGGAAGCGGAAGACTATGAGGAAGAGGACTACGAAATAGAAGATACAACTCCTGGCGACGAAGATGATGATGAGAGCGAAAGATGAGAGCTATAAACATCATGCGCCCGACCAACACCTATCGTATTCCCGAACGCCCGATACAGCGACCATCAGATAGTTTTAGGAGATTCGGCACCGTTTACATTCCAGAAAACGACTCACCTATGCTAGTTCCCCTACCTGCCGAGGAACGACTTGTGTATTCGACTCGCCCCGTTCTTGATCGCCCTCAAGAACCTGTAGAACCAATTCTACAACCAGGCTTTTATGCTCAACATCACGTTCTCGTGGATACGCTTGTTGGTGCCGCTTTCTCGTGGGCGCTTTATGAGATGTTTTTCAGGAGATTCACCTAATGCGGTTTGATATGGGGTTTGGATCATACTCTCTTGGTGAAATACCAGCTCCCGATTTCAAAAACTATCGCCGCCTGACTGTTCCCGGCGCGGTTACTGATTTTATGTCAGGTCAGTACGTCAATGGAGCTTACAGCAAGAGCCTTCCCGAGCAGCGTTTAGTTCAGGACTACGAGGATCAGGCAAGCTCGATGATTTCGAGTCTCTTGATTGCTTTTGACAACTCAAAAGGTTCCGACCCCACTCTTACTGCTGCAACCAGTATTCAAAATGATCTTCAAGCCTTTAAAGAGTACATGACTCTTAAAACTCAGGTTGAGCATCCCTTCATGGGGACGAGTGGTGCTTCAAACACATTTTATAATATCTATTTTAAATCGTTCTCCAAATTTACTGATCTTCTCAAGTGGCTTAGTGCTAACGCAACTCAGGCTAATCAAGAATTGATGGATGAGGCTACTTTTAAGGTAGGAGATTTATATTCGGACAATGCTGCATCGAAAAATAAATTCTATAGAGAGCGCATTGTTCCCCTGAAAAACTATTTTAGCCAGGACGACCAACAGTTTTTGAAAGACAATTTCATTAACTCGATGGATGGTGAAATTTCTCTTGATGATCTTGTTCGCGTCTATTCAATGATCGCACCATATACGACTATTCAGGAGTATGCGCCTGTCTATAAGTTTTCCTACGAGTTCGTGCTTGGGGAGAAGATGGGGAGCGATGTTCTCAACGTGGAAGTCAATCTTCCGTATGGGAAACGCAAAATCCAAGACGAGGAAGCGGAAATTCGTGGGAAATACGGAGCTATCGCATCTCGATTAGGGTCATGGCTTGATCCGAGCACCGCCCAACTGTTTGAGCAACACATCGAAGCATTGGTTGGCGGGTACAAAGAGCCGAACAATCCAAAGTATTATGTCAGCCCTACGGGAAGTCAGATTACTCAGAACTTCATGCTCGCCATAACCAATGCGCTCGCATCCGTTCAGGGGAAACTGAAAAACGGTGTATCCGTTGCCCCCGTTACCGCCGATCAAATAGATGCGGCAGCAAAAAGCTCGTTTAATGGACTCGTACCGGCACTGGTGCTTGGTGGAGTTCTTTGGTATCTTTTTAAAGGAAGGAACTAATTATGTTCAGATTTTCTCGGGGTTTTCGTGGAGCAGATTTTGGCACTCTTGGCGCTCAAGACGGTGGCGGGCAAACCAACAGTGGTGGTGAACGCCAGCGCGACATTGATGCTGAAACCGAAAAAGGTGATAAAAAAGAAGGTGGCGGATTTCTTTCCGAAGTAATGCCCCTGGCTAAGGCTGGTATTGACCTTGCTCAGTCAGCAGGTCTTTGCGGTTGCGCCAATAAGGACAAGAAAGCTGAAGACAATAAAAAAGCTGAGTTGGCTCGCAAATACCCTTTCCGCGATTGTGGTACGGACCCCAATGCTATGGGTTTCAATTCCTGCGTAAAGTTCAATGAGCGTCAACAATCCTATCAAGACAAGGACTTTGCTGATTGGCAGATTTCTCAGGATGCTGATACCTCATCGAAAATGAGTGCGAACGATAAAACAAAGTTCGCCGCTATCAGCTTGCTCGCCAAAAAGCTCCGTTCCATGCATCCCGAAGCTGGAAGTATGACTATTTCTCAGATTCGCAAAATGTATCCTGATGATTTTGATAGGGTCTACGCTGAAGTTCAGAAAGCGTACCCGTTTCTGAAGGCTTTGGATGCTGATACTGCGCTCGCAATGGCTCCTGGCGTGTCGGATATGAAGCTCGATGATCTGATCAAGAAACTCGATACGATGGCGGCTCCAGCTAAACCAGCGACCGCTGGCGGTGGTTTGAGCATGATCCTCATAGCTGGCGCGTTCCTGGGAACGATTGCGGCTATCAAGTACAAGCGTGGTCGCTAATACGGTCTGTTCAAAACTCAAGTAAAAAGCTATATTTATAGGTGGGAGCTTTACAAATGCCAAAAATTGATGGTCAAGACGGTTTTTACAGCCAAGGGTTAGGCCGAATGGTTTATCACGACGACCGCATTTCCGGCATGGGTGATTGGACTGACGATCTTTTTGATTCTGCTAAAAAAGCCGCTCAAGCTGAAATTGATCGCCGCTTGGCTGAACTAAAAAACGGAAATGTTCAAAATGCCACTTCCGGCAATGTTCAAACGGTAAAAGACGGATTTTTCTCCAATCTCTTCAATACCGAAACTGGTCAGCAAGCCAATACAATGTATCTACAAGCTGTAATGCAACATGCTCCGAAAGCATTGCAAGAACAGTATGCGAAGAATCCTACTGCGTTCCATATTGGTGCTCTCGCATTAGGCGCAGGGTTGATTTGGTTTCTGCTTCCCTCGGGACAGAAGCGCAGCATGAAGGCCACCGTCACGAACCTTGTAAAGCCATCAAACGATGCAAAGCCCTCCAATACTGCTCTCGTTATGGGAAACCCCATTCTTTCGCTGATGGGTATGAAAAATGCGAAACGCAAAGGGTCTATGCGACGTAAGAAGCGCAGGAAGTAGGAAATTATGCGAATTTTGAATATAAGAAATCTCGCCAACATTCCCTCGGTTGATTCGCCTATGGGTGCTGTTGATCGTGAGAAGCTCCACAAGCTGCGCGAATACCGCCAGCAACAGTTGGCGGCTCGCGCTCGTCAACATGCTCAAGCTGAAGCTGCTTCTGCTCGCCGCGAAGCGATGCTAAAGCGATCCCTTCAAATGAATGGTCACGCTGTAGCTCACGCACGAGCCAATCAGGGTAGTGGTCAGGTTCCTCAGTATGGTGTTGTGAATCCGCATCTCGGCTTTGTGGACGAGGTTCCAGCTTCTTCTAAGGATTTCTCCGCTCATACTGCTCGTGACGCTCAAGAGTTCAACAATAAGCTCGCCGCCAAGGACATTGGATATACCTCGTTTCAGGATTTCCCGCTCGTTCTTGATTCTAAAGGTGGAGATTTCAGCGGTATTCTCGTAGACGAAACACATTCACCCGATTTTTCTGAGCGCATCTTCAATGATACCCGCCAGGAATTTGGTTATGTTCCTCAACGTCCTCGCCGCAAGCACCGGAGATAGTATGAGCGAATTTGATTTTGGATTTGGGAATTTGGGTGACGTAGACACTGAGCGCGGCCAAGCGATTCTCGCTCAATTCCACGATGCAATGAACTACTACTACGGTTCAAAGTATCCTCTTTCCTTCAATGAGCTAATCGGGCGCTATAAGCCAGGAATTATCGAAGGAATCGGACTCGCCGCCAATGCTGCGGGATTATCGACTAGCTCAACCGAAACGGCTATGGAGCGTCTAGCGTTAGCCGGAAACGGACGTATCCCAGCAACGTGGAACGGATATATTGGTGCTCTTACTTCTCAAGCTATGCCTAGCGCATGGCAAGACGTTTTGGAGTCAGCCTTAAATCAGGGTAGCGAATATTTTCACGAGGTAGCTGATCCCGCAATTGATGCCACGCAATCGCTTCTCACAGTAGCTAAACTCGCACCGCTTCTCATTTATGGAACTGTAGCTTTGGTGGCATGGTCGATGTGGAAGAATCGTGACAATGCTGCTGAGATTGTTTTCACTGGCGCAAAAGGTGTTGCTGGCGCAGCTACGGGCGGTTTGCTCAATCTTGGTGGTGCTGTAACTAAAGCAGCCATTAGGAAAATTGGGGAATGAAGACCGCTCCCGACACATTTCATGCAGATTCTTGGCTCGTCAAGATGATGGATCGAGATAATACTGCTCGCCTTAAAGAAGCGAGCGGTATTCTTAACTCCCTCGCTAACAAAAGCTCAGAAGCGAAAGGGATCGTTTCTAGCCTTCAGGATCGTAAAGAGTTCATCAAACCTTCCCTTGTTCCGTATTTCTACTACATTCCCCTCAATCGCACTCTGGATGATCGCCTCATGCATCTGAAATTCAAAACTCCGATGGTAGGGGTCAAGCACAAGCGATTACCGCTCATTATGATTGCGGGAAAATCGGGAGCGAAGTCAGAAAACGTGGTTCCAATGGACTATGTTGAGCGTTTTGGAAAACAGGAAAATTCGCCTAAACACTTCCTGAGCTACGCTCGCCCACTCACTCGCATGGGTAAAGAGGCTAAGCTGAAACTTTATGATCTTTCCCTAGATGGTATGCGCTCATACCGGAAAGACAATCCGAAGAAAAGTGGCTGGTTCAGCGATTACCTTGAAAACAACAAAGATTTTGTGCTCAAGGGCTATGTAGTAAACTACTCTTATATTAATCTCGATCCTAAGTACGGCGAAACCGCTCCTGTGTGGGTTCACCCTTGGGGATTACCCTCCATGCTTTACGCACACAAAAGGCTCCCCATTTATATGTTGACCGGTCCCGCTCATCGTCTTGATGAGAATATTCTCGGTCAAAGAAATATGGTTGGGCATACGGGATGAACACTCTGAAGAATCTAATTTTTATCTGGCTGCTCTTGGACAAGTTTGCGACTCAAGAACAGCTCAATCAACTCAAGGCGCAAATTGAAGCGGCTGCTAAGAAACAGCTACAGTAGGAGGATTTATGTTCGGAATGAAAACGGAAACACTGGTAGCTATGGGCGCAATTGCTTTTGTGGTTGCGTATGCGATGAAATCTAAAAATGCTGCTGCTGCCGCTGCTCCAGCGCCCCAGCGCCCTGGCGATTTTATTGATTACCTCAAGCATATGACTCCTGGCGAGATGATTGACCTGATCAAAAATGCTGATGGTGAGCAGGGGCTTCCCGCCCTTACGTCTGGTTCGTCGCAGATTAACGGAATGGGGTAAACGATGATGTTGCAACACGTTTTAGGCAATCCGATGCCTAAGCGAGCTAAAAAACGGAGTCGCAGAGCTTCCAAGGCTCGCAATTTCATAAGTGAGTCGGAAACGGAAGTTCTTTTTGGAGATTTAAGCTCTCTGTTGAACAAAAAGGTTTCCAAGAAACGAAAAGCTAGTAAACTTAAAAAGGTAGGAGATACCAAAATGGCAAAGAAGAAGAGAAGTGCTGCACAACGAGCCGCTACGCGGAAGCTGGTAGCTCTGATGAAAAAGAAGCGTAAGGGCGGCAAAGCTAAACGCAAAGCCCCGAAAAAACGTCGCGCCAAGAGCCGCCAACCTAAAGAGGTTTATATCAACCCTCGCAAACGTCGTAAATCCAAGCGCGGTAAGGCTTTTCACTACAGTGAATCGTCGCACAAAGTGAAGGAAAAAGGCCCAGGTACTCCAATGTACTCTGGCGGTCTTAAGCGTGTTCAGTATCGTGTGAAGGGTGATGTTCCCGTTCGCCGTACACTCAATACCACTTCTCCGAAAATTCTTCGTCAGCAAGACCTCGAACTGCTTAACAGCATCGTTAACGGTTTGTCGGCTGAAGGTTTGATGCACCTGAAAAAACTTGGTGAGCTGAACCCTGCGGTTCTCATGCTCGCTACCAAGATGGGTCTTCCTCTGGACGATCTTGAAGATGCAAAATATGCTTTCTCCCAAATGAAGAAACTTCGTGGTCAGGCAATTCGTGAGAACCGCCTTGCGGAACGAGTTACCAAAAAGGCAGAACAATATAAAAAAGATGGAGCAGATGTGTCTATGAGCGAAGCAAATCCGCGTAAAAAAGCTAAGAAAAAGAAATCCAAAAAGCGCGGAAGCAAAGCTCGCGGAAGCAAAAGCTCCACGAAGTCTGTAAGTCTTTACAGCCGTAAAGCGAAGCGCAAAGTAAGCATCAAGGTATCGGTTAACCCATCGTTCCTTGGTATCAACGTATCCGAAACCGCAAACACGGTTCTTTGGGGTGTTGCTGGTCTTGCTATCAGCGGTATTGCTTACGGTCTGATCAACTCGGTTTCGGGAGGCAAAGTTGATGCTCTCGTGGCTGCTGGCTCGGCAAAGATTGGTCCTCTCGGAGTTACTCTTCCAGGCGTAATCACGATGCTGTCCGGTGCTGCTATTGCTGCCGGTGCTGCCCATTATTTGAGCGGAAAATCCCGCGAAAATATCGCTAAAGCTGGTGGTGCTGCTGTTGGTGTCGGCGCTGTGATGGTTTCCATCGCTGCTTACGGCTTCTACAAGGCTCACTACGCTCCCCAGGTTTCTGCTATGGCTGCGAAAGTGCCACTTGTGGGTAAATACCTCGCTCCTGCTCTCGCTGGTGTGCAGTTCTTCCCCGGTATGCATGGACTCGGCTCTGCCGATTTCGGTGCTCTCGGTGATGGCTACAAGCAACAGCCAGGCGATTGGGGAATGACCCAAGTTGGTGGTGTTCCTCACGGTATGCGCGGTGTTGAGTTCATCCCGAATCGTTCGCGTGGAATGAAGGGTGTTCCTAGCGGTATGGGCGAAGTACAATTCTACGCTCCGGGCGCTGACGGTGACGATATGTACCGTGATAGCGAAGCTGATGATGCTATGGAAGCTGAAGGACTCGGCGGCGCTGATTTCGGCGGCGCTGATTTCGGTCTGATTCCTTCCGGTCTTTAGTTTTTAGGACAGCGCGTAAGTTAAGAGTCATTCTTACGCGCTGTGTTTCTTAATATGACTCATAAAATAATCAGATTACTTATTCGTAAGTAGCTGAAAGGAAAGAGAAATATGCCTATTGTACGCCTTCCTAATGGTGATTTGCGCGATGAAATTCGTCAACCACTGTTTGACACCATCACGATCAAGGGTGCTGGCGCGACCACCTTCAATGGTGTTGTTGGCTCGACTCCCAATGATCTGAACAACAAGGTGTTCTTCCAGAACATCCAGGGCAAAGCTCAATGGCAGACGAACCTTCGTCAGCCTAACCTGCTCGAAACTGCTGTTTCGTTCCGCGTTCAGGGCATGAGCCTTGATGCTCAGTACATCAACTACGCTATTGATGATGTTCAACAGTTTGCTCTGCCAAATATCATGGATTTCGGTTCGCTTCGCCTCCATATCGGTGAGAAGGACTACTGGACTGGTTCCCTGATCTACGTTATGGGTCGCGTTGAACAAAACGGTGCTGTTAGTCGTCAACTCGCAGTTGCCGCTGACGTTACCACTGGTTTCCTCTACCAACGTGCTGGCGCTCAAGCAGTACAAGGTGTGGTTCTCAGCGGTCGCCATGTTGTAGACATCAACCCTCTGCAATCTTTCGACGCAACCATGCTCGTAGCAGTTCCTGCATCTGCTAACGCAGCATTGCCTTCGCTGGACTACATCAACATGAAGCTCTCCCTGAAGGGTCTTCAGCGTCGTCCTGTTCAGTAAGATATTTGGGTGCGTCTATCGCGCCGTGGGGTGGTCCTGTAGGGGCGGGACCACCCTTTTTTAACCCCGATTCACTCGGCTCCCGCTGAGTTATAGAGCCAACCAACGGTGGCATCTGGAATGGAAACTGATGAAATCTCCAATCTTCTCGATCAAAGAAAACAACTTCGTAGACAAGAGCGCCTCGCTCGGAAAGAAGCGCGTATGAGCCTTGAGACAGAGCTGCTCAAAAAATTACCCTCGGCCCTAGTTCCCGGAAACGTAGGAAATTTCTACGATGTGGCATGGCCGTTTGATTACACAGTGTCTTTTGATTTTGGTTTGAATCCTACTTGGGATAAAAACACCTCACAGACACAGAGCTTTCAGGTGACTCAGGAAGCCGCCTTTATCATCGGCTCGATCAGCCGCAAGTGCTATAGCGGTACGACCTCGGGCGAGCTGGCCCCGCTCCAACTGATGATTCGTGACCGTCAATCGACTCGTCAATTTATGGACCTACCGATTCCGATTCAAGCAATCGCTAAGAAAATTCCTGCGACCAATTGGGAAGTTCCTTTGATTATGCTTCCTAACGCTTTTATTGACTTCACGCTTTCGAGCTTCCTCACTGGTAGCGAATCCCAAGCCTCCATTGGTTGCAGCAAAATCAACTTCACCATGACCGGATATCGCACTCGCACGAGTGATATTGGGCAGGTGCTTTCTACGATCTTTGGAGGTTAAGGTGGACAATAGATACATGCGCGAACAAAACCGCAACCGCCAAATGGCGAATCGTCTTCAACGTCGCGGTATGGGTTATGCTTCGTCACCCTCCAACGGTGGAGCCGTTTCACTGACTGAAAAATTCCAAACCGGGATTCTCTCGGGCTTTCAGCCGGGAAATATCGGAGACATTAACCGAGCAATCTGGCCTTTCGCTTTCCAATTTTCGGCGAGCAATATCCTTCCTGGTCAATCTGTAGTTTCTAGCTTCTCGGTTACTCAGGAAGCCGGTTTTCTGATTCGTCAGATTTCGCACTCTACGTTTCGTCTTGTTGGTGGCGTATACACCTACATTGATCCTTTCTACTTTGACGAGTCCTCGAACTCACCTAATGGTCTGGTGTTCACTCTCGAAGATGCTCAATCGTCACGTAATTTCAACGGTCGCACTCCAAAAGACATTTCGGTTTTGGGTAATGCGAACTTTCCCTCTATCTATCCTTCGACGCTTTACATGCTGCCGAATCAGACGATGCTGTTGAATTTGTCGAATACCACGAATCAACCCAACATCAACACGAACGAGACTTTCCGCACGTTTGTAACGGTGTGGGGCTATCGTATTCGTACCGAAGAAGCAGCAAAAATTCTTTCGACGGTTACGGGGTAATCAATGGAGAACAAGCGACCACTTTTCGGAAGGGAGTCTAGCGGGAACCACCGGCTCTTGGGAACGGCGAAGCTCGATCCATTCGGAAACACTCGCCCTCATCCTATGGACGCGGTTTCGGCCACGACTCCTGAAGAAGCGTATGAAATTAAGAACGCATACGAAAATCCAATGCCCACCCTTCTCCCGCGCCATCTTTATGCGCCGGAAGGTGCTCGGACGGTGAATTTTCAAAAAGTAATTTCCGTTCCCTCGGGCGGAAATCTTTCGTTATTTGATTTCACTTGCTTGCCAGGTTCGACGCTCGTGCTCTTTCAGTATGGTCTTTTCACTGATGCTCCGAGACTTTCGGATATTAAGTGGAGTCCGATTATTGATGGTGCTCGCGTGTTGGAGTATCACGGTGATCCGGCAAACAACTTTTTTATGACAGAAGCAACGGGAAATGGGTTATCAAATACTGATCTTGTTCCCTGTCAAATTTTACTGGAGCCAGGTCAAAAACTTTCCTGGTCTGTTCAAAACAATACTCTCGTCGCGTATCAAATGGGTGTCCGAATGATTGGGTACATTGATATGAGCCAGCGCCTCACGACATCGAAGTTTGGAGATTAAGTTATGCAAAATCCATCAGTAAGAACCCAGTTTTCTCTTGAAGGCCACTATATTATGTCGGGCACCGTTGATCCAACGGTTTCCCCTGGCATTGAGGCTCAAGCCGGGACGATTTATAACCAAGTAAGTGCTGACCCCTCTGTGACTTCGCCAATAGGTCTATGGCAGAAGCAAAATAACGGTCTTTCTACTAACTGGTTACCTATTGGTGGCGGAAGTTCAAGCCCAATTTCGGATTACAAAGACCCTGTAAAAGCTGTTTCTGTAGCTGATATTGTTATTGCAGCGCCCGTAACCAACATCATTGATGGTGTAGCTCTCGCTAACGGTGATCGGGTTCTCCTGAAAGACCAAACGCTCCCTGCTGAAAACGGAATCTACGATTTCAATGGTATCGGCGTTCCAATGATTCGCTCAAGCGATGCGGATACTGATGCTGAAGTTACACAAGGTTTGTTTACCTACACTCTTGGTGGTACGGTAAACGAGGATACTGGTTGGCTCCTTACTACGCCGAACCCTATTTCGCTTGGAGTTACTGCTCTTACGTTTGTGGAGCTTACTCTCGGCGTTACGCAAGTCGCCCCCATTGGATCATTGGGTCAATCTGTTGACGGTTTAACTGTCAATAATAATTCCATAGCTGCACAGATTTTTGATTCCACCACTCCTGGTATGGTGCCCGCCTCTGGCGGTCTTTCTACCGAATATTTGAGTGCTGATGGAACGTTTTCTGTTCCTGCCGGTGGTGGAATTACAGAACTCACAGGCGATGTAACTGCTGGCCCCGGAGCGGGGTCGCAAGCTGCGACTATCGCTGCTGGGGCTGTAAACAATTCAAAATTAGCTGATGTAGCTACGGCGACATTCAAGGGTAGGGTTTCGCCAGGTGTGGGAAGTCCCGAAGAGTTAACCGTTGCTCAAGCTACGGCTCTCCTCGATGTTATGACCCCAGCTCTTAAAGGATTGGTTCCGGTTTCCGGTGGTGGAACCACGACCTTTCTACGCGCTGACGGAAACTTTGCTGTTCCTGGCGGTAGCGGTGTAACGAGTGTTGGTGCTCTCAATAGTCAACCAGCATCGGCTGATGGTGCTACGATTGTTGGAACGGTTATTAGTTTCAGAGAAGCTGGCCCATTCTCGCCAGGTTTAATGACGGATTCAAACCAGAACTTTAACGGTTCTAAAACTTTTAGAGAGCCTGTTAGAAGTGTCATACAAGCTGGTGCTGCTCCCGCTCCTGCCGGTGGTACCGCTTGTATTTACGCAGACAACCTTGATACGGGTTCACCAAATCCGCTGACCGGCGTTTTCTATCAGAAAGATGGTACAGGTAACGAGCGGATCATAAACGGTATCATTCAAGATGCTGGTGTGGATTCTGTTCGCGCCCCTCAGTTCATCAACTTCATTGGTGCTACGGTTGCCCCAAGCGGTCTTGGTGTTGACGTTACGGTTTCTGGCGGTGGTGGCATTACCGAGCTTACTGGTGATGTGACTGCTGGCCCCGGAGTAGGATCGCAAGCCACGACTATCGCTGCCGGTGCTGTGAGCAATTCAAAATTAGCTAATGTAGCTACCGCAACCTTCAAGGGTAGGGTTTCGCCAGGTGTGGGAAGTCCCGAAGAGTTAACCGTTGCTCAAGCTACGGCTCTCCTCGATGTTATGACCCCGGCTCTTAAAGGATTGGTTCCGGTTTCCGGTGGTGGAACCACGACCTTTCTACGCGCTGACGGAAACTTCGCTGTTCCTCCGGGCACCAGCGGTGCTACTTGGTTGAAAGAAGATTTCGTGGGCGCTGGTCCTTACGTTCTCGCGAACACTCCTCTTGCGTTCTCGGTTGATGTGATTATCGAAGGCGCTGCTCCAACCTTGGAAGGCGCTGGGTTTGATTATCAAATCGCCGCTCTCACCGTGACTCTCGAACCCGCAACGGCTGCGCTCGTGGGCGTTGCCGACCGCGTACAAATTAAGTATCAATACTAAGGTTTAGGGAGCAATAAATGGCAAACGGTATAATTTCTCAAAAGTATCAGGAATACATTGCTTCCGTAGCGGCTGATTATCCTGGTGTTGCACCAACAAAGAACAATGAGGCGCTGGACCAAGTTGCAGCCATCGCAAACCTCAAGAACGAACAGCTATTTTACGTTGATTCCTTGAGCGGCGATGACGCTACTGCCACCGGTGCTCAGCTTCGCCCCTATCAGACGATTGAAGCGGCTCTCGCGGCTATCGTGGCTGCGCCAACTGTTCAGCCATATTGTTTGATGCTTGCCCCAGGAGGTTATGGAGCTGCACCGATTGCTTGGCCTGTGATTGCTGATAAAAACATTTCTGTTTCTGGTCAGGGTGTGGGTGCCGGAATCTCTCAAACCATCACCTATACTTCCCTTGGTGGTGCCAGTGAAGAATCTGTTGTATTCGAGAATGTAGGCGTTCAACAAATTGATATTGATTTGGCTGCTGCTGCTGCGGCATCTAAAGTGGCACAAGTTCACTTTGTAAATTGTGGAGTTCGCGTAAACCGCGTAGACGCTACTGCTGCTGGCGGACCCCAAATCGTTCGACTCTTCACCTGTATCATTACAGGTATTGAGACTAGCGGTGTGATGCTTATAACCGGGAGCCAATACATTGGTGGCCCTATCACCGTAAGCGCCCCCAATGGAACGCTTCTCGCTGAAGCTAGCTTCCTCGCAGGTTGTTCATCATTTGTCGTCGATGGAACGGCTACGATGATTGGCACCCTGTTGGCTGGTTCGAACATGAGCGGATCGGGAACGCTTATCTCGGATGCTACATCGCTGAATCCATTGTTTGCGCCCGCATCCAACACTATCGCTAATCAAATTTCGTCTGATACTGCTCCCTTCATTGGTTTCGTTCCCTCGACTCCTGGTGATTGGGCTGTTCCTCCTACACAAGTTGCTGATGCTCTTAACAGTCTTGGGTCGAATATCCAAGGTAATGCGCTTGTCTACAAACCAGGCGGCGTAGCGGCGAAAAACCTCTACACTTCTTGGGCCGATGTAATGACCGCTGTGGCCCTTCAGAATGGTCCCACGACGATTTATTTCGACGATAGCAGTACCTCTCCAGCGCAGATTCCTGCTGGTGCTTACGCGCTCCCTAATGTGACGTTCGCTAACTGGAAAGCTGGCTCAAGCACTCAGGTTGAAGTTGCTGATGGTGTTAGCTGGACCGGACTTTACGCTATCAACGACCTCGATGTTAGTTTTCTAAACACAGCGATTGTTGAATCTATCTCCAGCCGTAGCGTTCGGTTTAACAACGGTAGCACCATTACTGCCAACGGAACTTCGCCTATCTGGGATATTGCTGCAAGCGCGTTATTCCAGCTTTACGCAGCTTCATCCATCAACGGGAGCGGAGGAGCCGCAGCGATCAGCATTGGAGCTGGTCAAACGCTTCTTTTTGGAATGACCCAACTCTCTGGAGCAAACTCCACCGCCATCATTGGTGGTGCGACTGAGAACCTAACGGTTTTCTATGCTGACTCCACTCCCAACTTCGCAGCTCAAGCTGGTTTCACCGGTTCGCTCAGCACCCAACTTCTCACTAAAGCAGAGTTTGATGGTTACACTCCGAATACTGCTGCTGATTGGACCGCTCTCCCTGGTTCCGTAATTCCTGCCGATCAAGGAAACGCGCTCGACATTCTTGCAGCAAACGTGGGCGGTGGTGGCGGTATTACCGAGCTTACTGGTGATGTAACTGCTGGCCCCGGAGCTGGCTCGCAAGCCGCGACTATTGCAGCGGGTGTTGTGAGCAACTCGAAACTCGCTGACGTTGCTACCGCTACCTTCAAGGGTAGAGTTTCGGGCGGCGTGGGAAGTCCTGAAGACTTGACCACGGCTCAAGCTACTGCCCTTCTCGATGTTATGACTCCTGCGCTTAAGGGTTTGGTTCCTGTCTCTGGTGGTGGAACCACGACCTTTCTACGTGCTGACGGTAACTTCGCCGTTCCTCCTGGCTCTGGCGCTACTTCTCCAGCGTTTGTGTATCAAGAAGGCGGTGTTGCTGCCGGTAACGTCTACAACACTTGGGCTGCTCTCTACGCTGCGATGAACGCTGTCGCGGGACCAAGGGTACTTCAAATTGACAACTCAGTTACCTCTCCTTGCGTAGTTCCCGCTGGCGCGTACAATCTCGCCGATGTGACGATGGTAGGACGCGGTACGCTCACCCTCCTGCAACTGGCAAACGGAGTAACCTTTACGGGTTTTCCAACCGCGATCAGGGATGCTCTCAGAATTGACTCAGTATCCGCCGCAGCGATTTACGTGCAAGCGGCTGGCGACAAAGACGTTATTCTCGACAATCGGTCGGTGCTCGCATCTTCCACGACTCCATTCATCAATGTATCTTCTGGCGCAAACTTCCAGATCATCATGAATAATGAGTCAGTCCTGGTTAATGCTGGCGCAGCGGTGCTTGATGTAGATGCTGGCGGTAACGGTTCCATCAGCGAATACTCTGCCTCGTCGGTAGCAAACAATACTTATTCCGGCGCTGGTGCTCCTACCGTGTTCAGAGTTGGTGTGCCTGATCGTCAGGTAGGAACCATCTCGGGCGGTCAAGCAGCGGCCAAGCAAATCGCGCTAGGCTTGCTGGTAGAACAAACCACGGTTGTTTTCACGATCCAGGGTTTGAGCGGTCTTACTTATAGCTTCGACTACACCCTTACTGATACTTCGACAGAAACAATTATTGATTGGACAGGTCTTGCTCTTGACGGTGTAATCGTCGGCGGCGAAAAATTCACTGTTCAGTTCTGGAGTTAAGGAGAATTTATGGCAAACGGAAAAGCAAGTCAGATTCAAGCAAAATACCAGCGCCCCGCTAACGCGATTTATCGTGTGGGACCATCCGGCTCGGGTTTCTTTTTCACTACGGTACAAGCCGCCATCAACCAGGCAGTTACAGACCTATTTGACTCTGCTACAAACCCCGCAACGGTCGAAATTTCGCCTGGGAATTACACTGAAAACGTAGTTCTAAAACCAGGCGTTAGTCTAGCGGGTGCTGGTGGAGTTACTATCACCGGCACTTGCACTTATCCTGTTTCCAACGGGTCTACCAGAACCTTGAACTCGATTTCACTCACAAACCTCATACTGTCCACAACTAACGGTATTACATTGAGTGTGAGCGGAACTGCGCCTATTCAGTTGACGTTAAATGGTGTTCAAGTTGAAAAACTTGCTGGCGATCCAACCGCTGCTTATGAAATATCGAACACTGGTTCGGGTTCTCGTGTGAGATTCAATGCTGGTTCTTCCGTAAATCATAACGTAACCAATAGCCCCGCTATGAATCTTGTGCGCGGAACGACTGAATTTAGACAAAGAAACACGACTATCTTTAGTACGGGTAACATCCTATTTCAAGCCGCAGTAGTTCTTACGAACAGCGCCGCGCTCAGAGTTTGGGGATGTGATAACTGGTTTGTTGGAGCTGCAACAAATGTTATTGATATTCAGTCTGCAAGTGCCGCTGTTGACCTTCTGCACTCGGTTATGACAAATACAACTTCAGGCGGTAATGGTATTTTGTTTACCGCAGCAGGAACTGTGCGGTTGAAGCACATGTTTTGTAACATCAACGCCAACGTAGCGGGGTATCTTGCTAAAGGTGCTGGCGGTACCTTTATTTATGGGGCATCGTTGTTTGCCAATAACGCGCAAGTTCAAAACACGCTTACGATACAAACTGAAACCGCTGTAGTAACGGCTGTAGCATAAAACCGAAATTTTTAAATTCTAGTTGGTAAACTTATGAACCCTAAACTTCTTTTGCTTATTCTCGGTGCTGGCGCTGCTTATCTTTATTCCAAGAAAGCGTCGGCTTCTATTGTGACAGGCGATCAGGCTGGGCCGACTCCTGGGATTCTTCCTTATCCTGCTCCCTGGCAAACGCCTGGGTACATGGATGATCACCCTTCCGAGATTCCTTATACTAAACCAATTTCGCTTCCCGCTTTTCCTTCGCGCCCTAGCGTTTGCGCTCCTGAAACGGACGAAACTTGTTATGGTCCCGCTTACACCACAAAAGAAATACAGCAAGCCGGGGAACCCATTCCATATAATAGCAATCCCTGGTTCGCTACTGACGTATTGAGCTAACGGTCTAAGAAATTCTGCACAATAACCGGCTCGCCGTTTCCACAGTTCGCACTGACTTGATCGGCGCGAACTGTTACGTCCACATAGTCACCACGACAAAGCATCCCCAACTCAAGAAGTGCTGAACGAGCTACAGGAATATCGCGATTCCCCACAACATTGCCAAACAAACTTCCCGCACAGAACCAAATCAGCGCGAGAAGAATCGGGAGCAGCTTTTTTAAACCTGTTTCCGATCTGCTGACCAACCCACTGAGAACCCGGCTGTGTCGTCCATGCTTTCTAGCTGTCTTTTGCACTTTTCGCATAATCTAGTCTCCATTGTAGTAAAAATTTTTCGTTCACAATCTGTACCGAGACACATACGCCATTTGCGTGGGCCTTTACCCGGTATCCGTTTTCTCGCGTAACCATCCTTGTTACTCATAGGTATAGATTCTAACATGGTGATTGAGTTACTCAATCTTTGGATTCGGCAGCATGTTGCATCCGACGAGCCTCCGCTTTAGATCGGGCTTCCGCTGATCGTTTGAGTAAAACATCAGTCCTGACAACGCGAGTATTGCGTTCAATATTTTTGATTATCGTCCTGGCTTGCTTAACAAAGCGCACGATATACACGGCAGAGACTATGTTGGCGAGCGCAATGCCTATAGTTCCGAGAGTCACCAAACCCTGATAATAAATCCAGGTATCTTTAGGATCGAGATTCATTTGGCACTTCCATGACGTAGTTGAAAAACTCGCTGAAGTTCTGCATCTCGCGTTCACGACACTCTTCAAGTTTGTCTTTCATGCCTTGAACCTCAATTCCCTTCTCAATCGTCCGAAAGGCTGACTTATGGTATTTTTTGTAAAGCTCCACCATATTAGTGTCAACCTCCTTTGGAACGTGCGTTAAATTTTGTTTACAGTACGCCATGACTTCTTCAATGATTCCTTTACTCAGCGCCATCAGAAATCACCTCGCCTGTTGTCGGATCAAAGCACCCGATGGGTGGTTTGTGATCATCGCATTTGTAGTGCTCAAGAGCGGGAGCTAGCCCGAGCGTAAAACAGTGTTTCTCATTTGAGCAGTAAAACTCTACGCTGTTGGGGTACTGCATAAGGAATTTGCAGCTTGCGCAAGTAGCTGGACCCACCAATTGAAAGCCCGAAGGTATTGCTTCGATCATTCCCAAACTCCTATTAAATCCATAGCTATGGATTCTCCCGCCCAACCATCCTTAGACCAACACATTCCTATTTTCTTGTCCTCAATTTCTACATAACCGATGAGTGGATACTCGTCCTCCACATCCTCGGGTTGCGTATAGGTAATCATGGCTTTGAATTGTGATGCTGTTCGATAGGGCTTAAATAGCTCGATTTTCATAGTATCACCATAAAGGGCTTGTTAGACGTTTTCAATCAAAAATGGTAAGATATTAAATATAGGAGCCTGGTTGCTTGCCACGACCGGGCAATAGCCCCGCATAGTCGGGTCGCAACCAGGAGCGTCAATGCTATTTTCAAACCACCCTAACCTCAAGCTACAAAAACTCCTTGTTTTTGGTGCCCTTGGTATCTATCTGGCCAGCTCGCCGGGGATGATAGTTTGCTTCTGAAGGTTGATAAACGGAAGGTTTTCGATGCGGCGGCAAAACACTTCAGCATGAACGGCGCTCAGCGCACGATGCTTGAAGGTGTTTACGATCATTTGATGAGTGAGGAACAAAAATGAAAAAGCTCCCTGAGTATGCCGAAACTATACTTAAATTTATGGCTGACGAGAGTTGCAAAGTTGGAACGAAATCGAACCCTGTCGATTCTTCAACTATGTACGACAAATTCAAGAGTGAGCTTTTTGATGAGTCTCTTACTGCAAAAGCGAATCCTAGTAAAACCTCCGCTCCACTAACCAAAGAGCAAAAAGACGAAATTATGCTTCGTCGCAAGAACAATCAAATGCTTGCTCAAATTTCTAAAGAAAAGAACCCTGAAACTTCTGAATTTGATCCCCGCGAACTTGCAATGGGTGTTGCTCACGAAATGAAGCATACTGATGATCCCGCTCAATCTGAGCGTATTGCTATCGACCATCTCAGTAAGCATCCTAATTATTATTCCAATCTCATTAAATTGGAAAAGTCTGGTGCTTTGGGTAATCCCAAAAAGAGAAAGAGTCTTTTCACTGAGGATGAGGTCATAGCTGTTCTTCAAAGCCATCAATACGCAATGAGGGCGAATAAGATTCCCTCTTTCATACCTCCTCTTGAAACCGCCTTTTCCCTTCAACCTACCGGCGATAAAATGACTCGCAAGCGTAGACTTCGTATTGCACTAAAAAGTGGGCGACCCGTTCACATCAGTACGGGTAAGGATATGACTAACGCTGATCCCGAGAAGTTTGAACAACCCTCATTGGATTTATCGGCTTCAGATATTGCTAAGGTTCGTGAATATGAAATCAAGCTAAAGGCTGAAATAGAAAAGCCCGCTGAACAACCAAAAGCTCCTGAGCCTGAGAAAAAGACCAAGGGTGAGAAAAAGCCTGTTATTGATAAAGCTACCGCTGAGCAATTGAAGGCGCTTGAAGATAAAAAGGCTCGCGAAGTTAAAATTAATAAAATGACACCTGATCAATTGGTGGCACAAATCCAACGTAATGTTGGAAAAGCATTTAGCAAAAAAGGTTCATCACAGATGAATAGTGAAGAGAAGCTCCAGCTTTATTCATCTATTGTAAATATGATCAAAGAATATGCATTGATCAACCCTGAAGCTGCAAAATCATCAGAGTTCCGTTTAGTTAAAGCTGAATACGAAATGTATGTCGCCAATCTGCGTGACGAAAATGGTAGTGTAAAGGGGAACCCGATTCCTACCGTAGACCAATATTTAAAAAAGAGTCTCACCGAAGATTACGCTCTTATGAAGAAATATCAGATGCCTGATGATGTAAAGGAGCATCTCGTAAAGAATATGCGTAGAGAGTTCGCGCTATACAACAAGATCGTTGCGAACCCACGCAAAAAGCCTGCCCTAACTCCCGCAGAGCTTTTGGAAATCAGAAGAAAACAAATCCTTAAACTTCGTAGCTTGATTGAGAGCACTGAGAAATCAATTATCAGATTGAATAAGGATTATGTGAAGAATAGTCAAATGCCTGGTTTCTCCTCTAGCGTTCTGGAAGGTCAGAAATCAGCTATTGATGATTATAAAAAAGTGTTGGCAGAGTTTAGAACAAAACTAGCGGTCTTTGGTGATGGTGAAAAACCTAATGTTGAAGCAGATGATAGTGAATTTGAAACCGGCGCTCTAAATGCTGGAATTGAATACGAACTTCAGTTCACTTCAGACCCAGCAATAGCAAAAGCAAAAGCCAAAGAGCGTATGCTTGCGGAAAAGAAAGCTGGAGAGCCTGTTGGTAAATTCTATGCTGAGCAAAAGAAGGATGATCAGTTTGATCTTCTCGGCCAAAAGAATCCTACACAAAAGAAGTTTATTGAGATGGAAAGACTCTATTACAG